>Ga0209475_10001914_pt1 | contig 23371 bp, 15 predicted proteins | sample tdDd471_FD_187128 | JGI IMG/M metagenome (GOLD analysis project Ga0209475, IMG submission 187128) | Marine sediment microbial communities from the Atlantic coast under amendment with organic carbon and nitrate - tdDd47.1 (SPAdes)... | ecosystem: Environmental > Aquatic > Marine > Coastal >... | reverse complement strand
GATACTGAAATCGTCATCCTCGCCATGTTCGTCATACATTGCGGTGTCAACATAGAGATACCGAACTTGCCCGGTATGCAGATCAAGGTGCGCGTTGCGGCCTTCAAAGGGCATTTCAAAGACAGCTTCAACTTCTTGCCAGTTAATATGTATGGAATTCCCCATGGTTCACTCCTGCGTTTCAGTTAACAGGCTTATGATATTCGGAACATGTTGGATGGCAACAGGAAAATTAAATAGAGCCTGGTGTGTTTGAATGTCCGTTCAGCGGTTGCCACACCTTTAATACCGTTGTATACTATGGGTGAAGGGTAAGATAAGACGCCTGTGCGATTGACAGGCGGCGGGCAATGGTTACAATGCCATAACCCGAGAGGTTCTTTGACAGCGTGGGGGCGACACGGTTTCGACGGGCAGCCGATCTCGTAAGGAGCATGCCGGGGCGCACGACCTCGTTAAAAATGTGCAAACTTCATAATTGCCAACAATCAGGCATACGCCTTAGCGGCTTAAGTCCGCTAACGTCTTGCGGCGACCAGCCTGTGGGTCGTCGCCGGGCGTAATTTACAGCAGGCTGGCTGTATGCACTGTGTTCCGGTGTATCCAGTAAGATTGATGGAACTGGCTTCATGAAAAGCCTGCCGTTCGGCGGTTCATGCGGCGAGATTAAATAGAGCGACTAAGCATGTAGGGCCTTGCCTGAAACCCTGTTCGGACGGGGGTTCGACTCCCCCCGCCTCCACCAATTCGCCAACACCTAACCGGCTCTCCATATTTTGGAGACGCCGGTTTTTGTGTGCCCGTAATCTGCATTTAGGCCTGATTTATAAGGCGTGGGTACCGAAAATTCCATCCGGGCCTGATATGGAACTGATGGCTTGATAGAATACAGCGTTTGGAGTGTGAGAGAGATGGATTGGGCCTGGTGGAATTATGAAGTCAGAGCCCGTTTTGATCGAAGCGCTCATTGAAAAGTGAAGATGGCGAGAATTAGAAGGACCAATCCATCGGCTTCAATGCAATGGCCTTTGAATGACATCGCAGAAGCCCGAATCGCTTCAGGCAGCCAGCCGATAGCTGTGGTGCAGACCGTTCAGAACCGGTTTGGAAACAAGCTTGCCCCTGCCTGCAAGATTTCGACTTTTCTCAATATCCTTGGCAGGAACAGGAATCCGTTTGATGCCCTGGTGATATCGCTCGTGATTGTAAAAAACCTGGTATTCCCGCAACACTCGGGTCAGATGCCGTTCATTTAGAAAGAGCATGTGATCCAGGCATTCCCGCCTCAGTGTGCCGATCAATCGTTCGCAAAAAGCATTGGCATTGGGTGCATGGTATGGAGTTGATAGCCCTTGAATTTGCATCGTTTTGACCAACCAAACATCCAGCGATGAGCGACAGGAGACGGATTTGCCCTTCAGCTTGGCGGCTATCGGTTTTCCCAGTTGACCGAACTTGGCGTCGTTATCATGGATGAGGAATCGTGGTTGTCCATCCCAGGTGGCATTGCGGATCTGCTGTTTCAACCACTCCAGAGTCGGGTGCATGGTGACGGCAAGGTAAACAATCCTTCGGCTTTCCAGTTCCATGATAATGAGGATGTAGAATTGGGAGAAGAAAAGGGTAGGCTGAACGCAGAAGTCAAAGGACCAGATGACTGATGCATGGTTCTTTAGAAATGTGCTCCATTGCTGATTCCCCAGGGGCGGTCTCGGCAGCTTTGTCCGGTAGCGATCCACCGTGCTCGGCGCGTGCTCCACACCGAAAAGCTCTTTCAGCATTCCGGCGATATGCCTCCCGCTGTAGTTCGGGTGATCAGTGGAAATCCTGCGGATGAATTCGATATGTTCCTTGATGATCCTCGGCCTTCCGACTTTGTTCTTCGGCTTCGAGAGTTTGCGCCAGTAATCCTTGAATGTGCGACGATGCCACCTGATGACTGTTTCCGGTTTGACAATGATCAGATGCTCCTTCCAGTCGGCCCATATCCTGGCGAGGAACATCCAAAGGAGCCGATCCTGCTCTTTGAGCTTCGGTTTTTTTACCGAGCGTTGCAACACGATGAGCTGGTTCCGTTGAGCAATGATCAGGATTGCCATTTTTCGCTGGACATAGCCGAAAAGAAACAGATTCAAGGATATCAATATCGCGACTTCCAGTAAGACTTTCATGGAAATCAGCTTCGCGGGGCAATTACAAAAAAGCAAGTAAAATCAGCTTGGATCAAGTTTTCGGGAAGGAATGGAGTACAGGGCCGTTTACATGGCGATGTAGGGTGTCTACAGGATCAACCCCAACATCAGGAAATTTAACTGCTAAGATCGCCAGGGATAGGGCACTGACCAGAAATTTAACCATACCCTGTAGAAGTTACAGGGGCAGCCTGTAGAGCGGGTGAATGAATAGAGGAAAAATAAACGGAAATGTTCATAGAGAACTGTTTGACAGCATTGATTTTCAAGGCTATTTTTAACTTTGGGTAGTATTTTCTCCCTGCCTTTTTCGGCCCCGTGTTACCTGTAGTTTCCACAATACGATATCACTGTTTCCAACCGTTCGGAACACAAACACATGCATACACATACAACCAACGTAGCGACTTTAGTGTTATTAACGATATTGTTTGGCTTCATATCCTGTGGGGAATCAGAACAGGCAGACCCCGGCATCTTTTATAGCTGCTCAGAATATGGAGAACCGCTGTATATTGGCAAGCTGCAGGATGGCCGTCTGACCGAGCTTTCCGGCATGGCTTTCAGCAGAAAGAACAATGGTGTCTTTTATGTACATAATGATGCAGGGCACAGCGCCATCATTTATGTGGTAAACACAAAGCGCGAGATCCTTGGCTCCCTGGTCTTCAACGATGTAACCGCTGTTGACTGGGAGGATATTGCTGTTGCAAAGTGCGGCGATGATGACTGTATTTTTATTGCCGATACCGGCGACAACAAGGAAGAAAGAGACGACATTAGCATTCTCTGTTTTGTCGAGCCGTCAATTGATTTCGACACCCCGTTTTACAGTATGCTGATAACCGATGTTGAAAGCATGTCTTTGACCTATCTGGATAAGCCTCATGATGTTGAGGCCATGGCTGTTGACGAGAATATGGGAATTTATTTATTTTCCAAGCAGTTGGGATACAGCGCATATTTTAAAGCAGATAATTTTAACACAAAGAGCACCCAAACGCTTTCCTATATGGGAAGAATAGGCATCGACGAAGACGAATCAGTTACGGCTGCAGATATGCATCCTGATGGACTACATATGCTGCTGAGGACCAACGACAATATCTATGAGTACACCTTTACTGAGGGCTCTGATATTGAGTCCCTTGCCGCTTTGTCTTATCGGACCATTGGCGCGGGATCCGAAGAGCAGGGCGAGGCCGCAGCTTACAACGCCACAACCGGTTCAATCTGGCATACCTCCGAAGCGGTGTCAGATGAATATCCCGCCATCTACGAGATACGTTGCAAATAAAACCGAGGCGTTTTATTCTATATTTGCACTGGCTTTTGTAATGTTTTCAAGCACTTTAAAATCTCCGGTGCCGTCAGGAATGCGTCCCCAGCTTGCACCATCAGGAACCTGATTCTCCTCCCAGCTGGTTTCACTGAGTAGCTCTTCCAGCCTGTTATACAGCCGCACAGAATCGGCAGAACCAAGGCCAAAATCAAAACCATTCACACCTGATTCATCATATTCAAATACCAGATACCCGCCGGGTTCGATGAATGTGCTTTCCGCGATCTGGTACACATTGCCGTCGTTACTGTCTTTGATAATCCAGCCGGAGATGTTGGTTGTGTCACCGGGATTGTACAATTCAATCCAGTCAGGAAGACGCTCGCCTGCTTCATCAGTCGATTTTACAACCACCTCATTTATGGTCACCTCGTTTGAGGAGTAAACGCATTGACTGAAATCAAGAGCGCAGTTGCCGTCACATCGCAGCACACCCGAATCAAAGCCCATTGATTCACAGGATATGCCATTCAGGTTGTCTGTATCGCATTCTTCTCCGGCATCAATGTAACCATCGCCGCAGTTGTCCTGGTTTGCCGAGCCTTTGCTTGGGGCCAGCAATGTTTTAAATCCGCCGGTGCCATCCGGTGATCTCCCCCAGCTCTTGTCTTCCGGGGCCTCGCCGTCCACCCAGTTGGTGCTGTCCACCACCTCGCCATCATCGTCAATCAGACGCACCGCATCTTCAGAAGACAAACCAAAGGCAAAACTGTTTTCACCGGTTTTGTCCCGTTCAAACACCAGATAGTCGCCCCCGGAAATGATTGTGCCTGCGGGAATAATGTAGGCTTCGGTGTCCTTGCTGTCCATTAGCTGGTAATTGCTTATATCCATATCTTCGGCGGATTGATTGTACAGTTCAACCCAGTCCGCTTCTGTTGAAGACTTGGCTACAATCTCGTTGATCACCAGATCTCCCGGGGGGTTCTGGTCGGTGTTCTCAATGCTACTATCATTGTCGCCATCGGCATTCCCGGAGGTGCCGTCTTCACAGGCACCCAGCGAAAAAAGTACACACAACACGGCCGTAATCATTTTGATTTTCATATCAGACTCCTCAATAAGCACTATGCCTGCTGAATTCGTGAAACTCATTGCATCTGTCAATGACATAGCAATACTTGGAGAATCCCTTTTGTCCCAAATTGAAATTTCTGATCAACTCTATGGCCCAGATGGGAACCAGCGATTCTGTTTTGATCTCAAGAATTACCGGTGAATTGTCGTGACTTGTGGTAATTGGATCATCATAGAAGATCATCTCTTCATTTTTTGCCTCAATGTCCCATGAACCATGGGCGAGCTTGTAGCTCAGGCTTCGGTCAAACGTGACTCTGCCATAATCGTCAATGTCACTTACCCAGGGCTCTCTGAAATACCTGACATGCATCACTGGCTGGGCTCCTGTCAAACACATCAACTCTTCAAAGCTGTTTGGTAGAGGCGAGAAGGTTCCAGTGTGTTCTGCAGTGCCGTGATCTCTGAAGTTCATCCACTCGCTGATGGAAACGCGTTTCCGTTTTTTCCAGATGATATTGTTTTCCTTGTTCTTGATTTCAAGCATCAAAAAATCATCCGGGTGATTGCCGTAGTAGCGTGCCCTGGGCTTGTAGCGTCTGAGTTTCCTGAATTTGGTGTCGTGATAAAATCGTAAGTCCAGCGTATCGAAATACAGATTATTGACCACATATCCGTCAACTTCCGGATCTGCGTGTTTGTCCAGCGAGAATATGGGCTGCAACCATTTGCGAATTTCTGCAGCCTTCTTTTCAGTAATCCTGTATTTGATTTCATACCTTCGGAGTTTGTCAAAATCCGGTTCCATTACAACGCTGCTCCTGCAATCTCCTCATATCCCTTAACACCAAGCGAGAAATACAAATCATACAGTGAATGGGCGAGTTTGTGCCGCCGGTCTGCCAGTTTCTGCCTGGTATCCAGAACAGTTCGCTCCAATTCAATTATCTCATCTATGGGGATCGTTTCGTGCAGTTTGTTTTCTTCGATGATTGTGTTCACAGTGACAATGATTTTTCGGGCATTGTCTGAACCTGTTTTCCAGTCAAGCAGATACTCCCGGTATATATCAAAGGCACGGGTTAGATCGGTGGAAATATCTTCTTTAACCGCATCAAGTTTTATCTGCCTTTTATCCATGGAGAGCCGGGTGGCCTCAATATTTCCCTGGTTGTAGTTAAACAGGGGCAGTTCTATGCCAATCATAAATTCGCCCCAATCGGGTTTCCCGTATTCGAGATGATAATCGGCTTCAATGTATGAGAACCATGGAATCAGCTTGTAGCGCTGCATATTGTATTCTTTTTCGGCAAGCAACATTCTTTCCCGAAACAAACCAAGTTCGCTGCGGTTGTTGCTGGCGATCACCAGCAGGTGTTCCTCATCATCATCAACTTCCGGCAATTCATCGGGCACCAGTTGCAGAACTGCGGAGACATTCGTCAATCGTTGCAGCTTTTTGTTGGCCTGCATCAATCGCTTGTTTATTTTGGCCGACTCGCTTATTGCATCTTCCAGCCACATTTTGGATTTGGCGAAATAGACAATGGAACGTCGTCCAAGGTTTGTCATCTTTTCTATTTGTTTAATCCGCAGCTGCTCTATTCTGATTCTGTCTTTTATAAGGCCTGCCTGGGTCTGATAGTAAATGATATCCGCATAAGTCTTGCGGACCTTCCGGCACAACTCCAGGGTGGCAATGTCCTTGTCAACCCGGGCTTCATGATATCGAACTTTTGCCTGTTGTTCTTTAAGCGATATATCTCCCAACCCCGGAATCCTCCACCGCAGACCAATGGTAATCTCATCAAAGGTTTCGGTGAAATATTTGGTTGAGATATCCTTTATTCGCAACTCGGGATTTGCTACGCCGGTTGCCGAATCAAGCCGGTTGCGCCGCATCATAACGGAAGTATCCAGCGACTTCAGTTTTCTGTTGTTTTTAAGGGCACGGGTCACGGCTTCTTCCACGGTCAGCACATAGGATGACGATATGCTTATCTGTTCATCGCTGCCTTCATCGGCCAGGGCGATATCGGTTGATGAAAGCAGCAATACCATGTACACGATTGCTGTAATAACTGACGGGAAGGCAGCCATGCTTCTCATTTGCCGCCATCCTTTTCCAGAACAGCACATTTTGCTATTGCCTGATCCTCGTCAAAAACGATCATGAGTTTGTTGTCGGGCGATTCGCAAATGCCCTCGGGTTTGAGTCCATCAAAGCTCTGGATAATCTCAGCCTCAGACCATGAACCGTTTTTCTGCGCTACCTTAAACAGCAAGCCTCTTTGCTGTTTTGCTTTGGCTTTGGGGATGGTGGAAAGCAGATAGAGATTTCCGAAATTGTCAAAAAGCATATCGGAAATGCCTCTTGGTTCTCCGTGTTCCGAGAGTTCCAGTGAGGCTTCAATGGTCAACTGATCTTTTGCGAGGTTCTGAGTTGTAAAAAGCGCGTCAGGATTTTTCAGCTTCCATATGATCGCTTTATTTGAAAGACCTGGTTGCTTGAGACCAAAGTACAGGGCCTTGTTATAGAAACAGGCTGCTTCAATGTTTAAAACAGGAAGGCCATCACGTTCCAGGGCAAGCAGGCCAAGTTGCTTTATTCCCTCTTTGCCAAGAGATTTTACTATGCCCGGCAAAAGAGGATAGTTGCCGACAACTTCCAGGTTTCTTTTGTCTCGTTTGACTTTCAGAAGTTGAAAACGGCTGGCCGGTCTTTTTCCTTTTTTGCTGATGTTTTGAGATGACACCAGATACACCACCCCTTCGGGTGTTTGGGTTATGGCCTCAAGATCATTGACTTCGGTTACTCCCTTGAGGTGCACGGGCTGTGTGTCAACAGAGCCATCCGGATTCATCAGGAACAACATGGGAGCGTGATCGGTGTGTGGCTTCATGCCCGTGTCATCGCTTATGACAAGGTATTGCCTGATATCATCAAGCCATATCAGGCCGGAGGGTTCAAAGGGGGTGATGGAGCTGATCTGCGCAGGTACATCGATCATTTTTACTGCGGGACGGGTTTTGTCAGAAGTCGCTGCCAGTGCTTCTTTTGCAGCGGTAAACGTGTATTGCTCACCGGCTAACGATACTCTGACTGCCTCGCCCGGCAAAAGGTTGTGCGGTGAATTGATTTTAACACGTAGTTTTCTTGCCCAGACTTCCTGGCCACGATAGGTCAGGCGCGACGGGATAGGGGAATAGCCGGGGTGAACAAATGAAATATGACCTTGAGCGCCTAACGTCCCGGTGCTCTTAAGAAATACATGTACCGCCTGTCCGTTTTTTGCGCTTGTCCTGATGACTTCCGGCACATAGGCTGTGACGTAGCCGATGTCCGTGTCTTCAATGGTGACAACGGGGTCATAGGCTTTGACAGTGTCTCCTTGTCTGAACAGAATGGCGGTCACATAGCCCGTACATGGAGCCACAATACGACGGTTATGCATTCGCTCATTGATTATGGTAAGTCCCAGCTTAACCCGGTCGATTTGCTCAAGCCGGTCTCCCAGTTTGGAAATCAGCAGCTCTTCCAGATGTTCGCGACTCATCTTTTTGGATGGCCCGGCGGAATTCCTGGCGTTGTTCTTAAGGACTTTTTTTCTTTCCTTAATGAAACTCCTGGTGGATTCCCTTTGAATCATCAGGTCGGCGAGATCTCTCGTCCTGCCAAGCCCCGCATTCTCTGCATCCTGAAGCCTGCTGATTTCCTTGTCCAGAGCTACAACCTCGGAAAGTTTTGCTTCGTATTCTGCAAAATGTCTGCCCAGCACAGACGATTCCGTCTTTACCTGCAAAAGCAATTTCTCGGATTCAATTTCAAACCGTGTTTGGTCGGCTTTGAAAGAATCGCTGAGGTTTTTAAGCTCCTGCTCCAACTGCTCTTGTTCTGCCACAAGGTCAGATACATCCAGCTTTGCCAGAATCTGTCCGGGTTCGACCCGATCTCCTATATCAATGCTGATTTCCTCAATCAGGCCATCTTCCCGGGCTCCAATATTATGAAATTTTGACTCAACGACTCCAACCATATCCGGGTCTATCTGCCAATGCCAATACCCAACAAAGGCACCGATAAAAGATAGCGCAACAGCGATATAAAAAATCCTTTCTTTTATGCGCTCAAACATGTCAAACCTCTACTGTTGTTTGCTGGTTCATGTACGTCAAACCACGGATACCTGATATGCCATTAAGCGCTTGCAGTAAGATCTCCGGGCTTGAATGTGCAGAGAGCTTGACCTGATATGCACAATCTATCATTTCACCCTGCGAAACATCTCTCATGGTGACGAGAGCAAATGTCTTCGGAATTGTTTGCATAATCTGTGCAACTTCAGATCCTGAACCCGGGCCTTTGGGAATTTGAAAGCGAACCAGTCCGTCATGTTTTCTGCGGCTGCCGAAATTTGAGGCATGCAGGATTACTGAAGTGGCAGAGAAAAATAAAATTCCTATCGTGCCTGCGACATAGCTTTGAACACCTGCTGCCACACCTGCTCCCAAAGAGGCAAACAGGAAAATAAGGTCTCTTGGATCACGTAAATTTGTTCTAAACCTGATTACCGCAAGGGAGCCCACGATTCCAATTCCTCTGGCAACATTATCCCCAATGGCAATCATCAAAAGACATGAAATCAGACTTCCCAGGATCATGCTTTGTACAAGCCCTTTTGACCATGAAAGACCGGCAAATGTTTTTTCATAAACAAGCGCAACAATACTGGACAAAGCAAAAGCAAATATAAATGATAGCAGGACGGTGTGCCACTGTAGTTTTACTGCCCCAAAGGTTAGCATCAGGCTATCCATGTTGACTCTCCATATGTACGCTCGAAACAATCAAATGAACGATCTTGTGAAATTCATCATGTAAAACGATGATCCGGTAGCCGGGCTATCACCTCATAGGAATTTGATCAGAGGCCCTCCAGTACATTGGTGACCGTGGTGTGCCGGCCTGCCACATGAGGTTTCAAACCATCACGCACATCATCAACGGAATTGGCAAAATCGCTTGCGCTTCTAAGGAATGTATACGGGCTTCTCTCCGGCTCGGTGCCCGTAACATATGGTGCGATAAGATTGTGATATGCATCAATCTTTGCATTCACTGCATTGATTTCAAAACCTTCCTGGAGAGCAGAGGCCAGGTGGGCCTGATACTGAGCTCTGTAAGTCGGATCATCAAGCAGGAATCTGATCATGGGCCATTGGGAGCCGACTTCATCCAGCATTACAGATTCTGAGACATCGCCGCCCCTGCCACCAATCATGAGTGATTCGTTTAAGTCCCAGGGGAACCAGGTGATTTTTCCATCATTGCTGGGATCTGCGTAGATATAATAGTTGTGATTCATGGTGCCGTAGCTGTCCCAGTTAACCATCGCCTGATTATAGGCCAGGCATTTGAGGAATCCACCGACATCAAATACGGCTTCAAGCCCTGACCGCCACGCTGCTGCGTCGGTTGCATTTGCATGTAATGCGGTGAAGACGCCAATGACATCGCTCCAGTCGCTGTCATCTTCATTGGTTTTCTTTTCAAAGCTGTTCTGGTCAAACTGTTCAAAAGTGGCGCCGTTACCCTCGGGCTTGTAGAGGTTTCCGCTTCCGTCCTCAAATTGCTCATCCAGCATTTTATCTGAAGGATCTTCGACCATGGTATACAGTCCGAAGTATGTTGGGCCATTGCCAAAGTCTACGTAAATTCTCACAAAGGCACTGCGGGCAGCAGGAACCCCACCAGCCCTGAAGATATCAGCGCCAAGTTTTTCACGGATTAGACTGTTGTCATTGTAGCCGTTGGAGAAGGTCATCTTTTTAAATCCAAAGAATCTCTGGTCCTCATATGCAGGATGATCGTCTTCGTATTTGTCAAAGTTCAATCTAAAGGAAAGCTTTCTTACGCCTTGAGAATATGCGGATGAAAGGGACGAGTTGCCCTTATACCTCATGCCCACATATTCCCAGATGGCATTATTGTATTTCACAGTAACCGGAACCCACATAGGCGTGGCGCCCTCGTCTCCTGTGGGAGGTTCGCCCGGAGGTCCGGCCACAGCGGTATTTGCAGCCGCGAGTGTCCCGCCGGCGCAATCAACAGCGCAATTGGCTTCTGTTTCCGGACCATCGCAGATACTGTCTCCGCAGCAAGGCGTACCTTGAGGAACTTCATCACAGTTAGTCGGGTCCGTGGGCTCATCACCGTCGGGTGGTACATCACCATCGGCTCCAGAGCAATCAACAGCACAATTGGCCTCTGTCTCCGGGCCACCACAGGAGCCGTCACCGCAGCAGGGCATGCCCTGAGGAGCTTCATCACAGCTAATGGGGTCCATTCCCATGTCGCCGTCGGGAGGCACATCGCCATCGGGAGGCACATCGCCATCGGGAGGTGTATGACCTCCGCCATAGATATTCTCAAGATCGGTCATTGTGGCTTCATAGTCAGCGGGACTTACTACGATATCAATGCGATGTACAACGGTGCTGTCGAAAAGCTGTTCGTAGTCGGGATCAACTCCCTTGCAATGGCTCAGCTTTTCCCAGGTTTCGGGGCGCACGGTATTTGCGTCGTCGTCATCACATAATCCGGTGAGGGGAATATCGCCGGAGTTGTCAATGTTCTCCGCGCCTTTGGTCAGGTTGTACAGGGTCTTAAAATCTCCCTGACCATTTGGAATTCTGCCCCAGCTTGCATTTGCAGGGGCTTCTCCATCACTCCATGAGGTCGAATCCACAAGCTCCCCTGCAGCGTCATACAACCGAACGGCATCGGCGCTTCCCAGACCAAATGAAAAACCGGCTTCGCCGGATTCATCTTTTTCAATGACAAGATATTCTCCAGCAGCAATGGTTGTGCCTGCGGCAAATTCCATACCATTGTCATCGTTCTCGTCTTTAAGCACATACCCGCCGATATCAAGAGTGTCGCCGGTGTTTAACAGCTCTATCCAGTCAGGCAATGTTTCACCGGCGGTGTCAGTAGCCTTGGCGACAATCTCGTTTATCACTAAGGAGAGTTCTGCTATCTCGGCCTCTGTCCCGGTCTCTTTCTCGACATCACTCTCGCCCTCCGTCAATACCATATCCCCATCGGCCACGGGATCATCACCGTCAACCAATATCTCATCACCATCGGTGATGGGAATATTGCTAATCTCCTGACTGTCACAGCCCGCAAGAACAAGTGACAACAAAGAAATAAAGGTAACTAAGATACACAGTTGTTTGTACATTGCTCTTCTCCTTGTAATACTAAAACCAGTTCTCTGGTTTTTACCGTAACGATATTCTAACAAAGCAATGTAAAGGAAATATGTGGAGAATCCGGGTGGTGTGTAAAGTTATGTAAAGCCAGGGGTTCAGGTGTTACAAGCCATGTAAAGGAAGCCAGCCTTCAGGAAGCAAGCCAGGTGTGAAGAAGGGCTATGGCCTGCCCCGGCAAACAACCGGGTGGTTAGCCTTTCATGAGCGCATAAGCACTTCCCGGTTAACATTTTTGCATGTAAAGGGAACATTATTCATGTCGCAGGGCCTCGATTGGGTTGAGGTTGGCGGCTTTCCGTGCGGGGTAAAACCCGAAAAAGATACCCACGCCACCGGAAAAAGCGAAGGCCAGCAGTATTATCTGGGGATCGACAACCACGCTGGAACCCGTTGCTGAACCCAGGGCATAGGCTATACCCAGCCCGGTCAAAATACCTATGATTCCTCCGATCACGCTCAGAATTGTGGACTCTATAAGGAATTGAAGCAGCACATCACCGGGATGCGCCCCAACGGCAAGGCGAAGTCCGATCTCGCGGGTTCTTTCCGTAACCGTCACAAGCATGATGTTCATGATGCCGATTCCGCCGACCAGCAGGGAGACTCCGGCGATGGCGCTCAGCAGAAGCGTTATGGTTCCGGTGATTGATGTAGCACGCTCTTTGATTTCCGTTTGGTCAAGCACATGAAAGTCACTGTCCTGGCTGTCACTTAGCCGGTGGGATTTTCTTAGCAGGGTTTCGATCTGGGATTTGGCAAGAGGCATTTTCACGTTGGAAACCGCGCTGGCAACGATATCATGAATGGTCTCTCCATCGCCAAGCCGGTACATGACGGTGGTGGACGGGGCGAGCACCACATCATCCTGATCCTCTCCCCTGCTGTCGGTTCCCTTTTCACCCAACACACCGATTATTTTGAATGGGACATTCCGGATGCGGATAGATGAGCCCACCGGATCGTTCCCGTTAAATAATTCATCCACAATGGTTTTGCCGACCAGGGCTACTTTTTTTCGCCCTTTCACATCCTTGGCAGTAATGAATCGACCGGAGGGTACCTTATAGCTTTTAATGTCCTTATATTCCGGCGTCACTCCGAATATTGATGTGTTCCAGTTTTGCCCCCCGGCTATGATCTGGTCATTTTCTCTAACCTGGGGCGAGACATATTGCAGGGCCGTTGCGTCCTTTCTCAGGCATTCAAGGTCTTTGGCTTTTAAGGAAGGCTTGCTGCCACTGCCGCCACGAACGCCGCCTCTGTCGGTACTGCCCGGACGTATCATGATGAGATTTGTTCCCAAAGAGGCGACTTCCTTTTCGATGTCCACCTGTGAGCCTTTCCCCAGAGACATCAATGACACCACGGACGCGACACCGATAATGATTCCCAGAATGGTCAGCAACCCGCGCATCTTGTTTCGCAGGGTGCTCTTGAATGCCACAACGATAAATGTACTAAGCTTCATTGCTCTGCAACCTCCCGGCTTCGGAGTTGACAGGGTGGCTAAAGGAAGACCCGGCTTCCAGCCTTTTGATATCATCAACCGCAGATCGTGGATTGCATATCGCTTTGTCTTCAATGATTTTTCCGTCCCGTAATTCCACGACACGACGGGTATATTGAGCAACCTCATCTTCATGTGTAACAAGCACGATGGTGTTACCCTTCTCGTTAAGTTGTTGAAACAATGCCATCACCTCGATGGTGGCGCGGCTGTCAAGGTTGCCTGTAGGCTCATCCGCAAGAATGATGGATGGATTGTTGACCAGGGCGCGGGCAATGGCCACACGTTGCTGTTGCCCGCCGGATAACTGGCTCGGTGTGTGATCCATCCGGTCATTCAACCCGACTCGATCCAGCGCCTCTTTGGCCAGTCGTTCCAGATCAGAGGATGTTCTGCTTCGGTCATACAATAATGGCAATTGCACATTTTCCAATGCAGTTGTGCGTGCAAGAAGATTGAAGCCCTGGAAGACAAAACCGATGCGCTGGTTTCGAATATCCGCCAGTTGCTTTTTCGGAATAGTATTCACGGTCAAGCCGTCCAGAATGTAGTCTCCCGTCGAGGCCTGATCCAGACATCCGATGAGATTCATCAGTGTAGATTTTCCTGAACCCGATGAACCCATGATGGCGATAAATTCTCCGGCTTTGATAGACAAGGAGACGCCATTCAAAGCACGTACTTCAACATACCCCATATGAAATACTTTATGGATATCAACCAGGGTTATAACATTTCCGCTGGTTTCCTGAGCCATCATCGCTTACCTCCTCCATGCCCCGGACCCGGGCGGGGCATCAATCTGGAAAACAGGCCTCGTTTCTTCTCTATTGCTTCCGCATTGACCGAGGTGATGATGCGGGCCCCTTCGTCTATGGATTCGCCGCTCACCACTGTAGTGCTGCCATCGGAGAGCCCGGTGGTCACGGAAACTCTTCGCGGCGGCCTGTCGTTCTCAAGAATGTAAAGCCATCCATGATCTTTTAGACTGTCGCTTTTTTGATGATCGTGCTTGCCCAGAGAAACCAGCAGAGCGGTATCGGGAACCAACAAGGTATCTTTGGCTTGATTCACGATAAAATCGACGGTGGCGGTCATACCCGGAAGTAAAACACCGTCTTCGTTTTTGGCTTCAACCACTACGGTATAGGTAACCACATTGGATACCATCTGAGGCTGAAGGCGAATCTGCTCTACCATGCCGGTAAACCTGCGATCCGGGTACGCTGCAACTTCAAATTCGCATGGCTGCCCGGCTTTGACATATCCGATATCACTCTCGTCCACATCCACTTCGATCTGCATGTCAGACAAATCCTCGGCAATAACGAAAAGCGTGGGGGTGCTCAGGGAAGCGGCCACGGTTTGCCCTTCTTCAATGGAGCGTTCAATAACCGTCCCGTCTATGGGAGAGCGGATAACCGTGTAGTCGATGTTGGTTTGAGCCCGCAAAAGTGAGGCCTTCGCCATATCCAGACTTGCCTGGCTTGTGTCCAGGTTTGTTTGGAATACAAGAAATTCTTCATCTGAAATATATCCCTTTTTGTTCAAGCCCGCATTGCGGTCGTGGCTGGCCCGGGCCTGGTTCAACTTTGCCCGGGCACTGGCAACGGATGCCTTTGCCGCCATCAACTCTGCCTTGAACAGTGATTTGTTCAGGGTGGCAAGGATTTGCCCGCTTTGGACGATATCGTTGTAATCCACAGAAATGGTATCAATGGCGCCGGAAACCTGGGTGCCTACCTCCACAGTTCCTTTGGCGGTTAGACTTCCTGTGCTGGAAATCATGATTGTCAGATCGCCCCGTTTGATACGGGTTGTTTCAAAAGGCAGATTGTCCGGTGAGGCGGAGCCGGTGTCTGTACAGGTATACATGGCAAATGCCAGCAGGCATACTCCGGCAACGCCAAGCAAGATCTTCCAGCGATTACGGTTTACGGTAAAACTACTCATTGATTTGCCCCTTTATAAAGCGTATTAAGGGTTTCCATCAGATTTCCCTCCTGATATGCAACGGCAAGCCGCTGTGTGGTTTGTGTGTACATGGCGTCAATACTATCGTAGAGGGCTTCAAAGTATGCGGTCCGGGCGGAGCTGAGTTCCAACAGGGTGGAAGCACGCACATCGTATCGCTCTTGCATCGCCTCCAGGGCCAGCCCCGTTGCCTCAGCATAGGATTGCGCCACCTCCACCTGCCTGACCGTCGTTTTGTACTCCTCAATGGCCTGCAACAGATCAACCGCAGCCTGTTGCCGCAATTTTACATTTTCCAGTTTTGTGATTTTCTGCTCCGCCTTTGCTTTAGTGACTGCGGCATGCGTATCAAGTCCATCAAACAGGGGAATGGACAGAACTATGCCAACTGTCCCAACTGCTTTGCCCTGCGTGAATTGATCCGTGAAGGAACTGCCGTCATCCAATGTACTGTAGCCTGTGCCGATGCTTGCAAACAGATTGATCTTTGGCCAGTACCCGGCGTAGGCCATGGTCACATCCTGAGCCCGGGCCTTGTGGGTTAAACTTTGGGATTTCAAATCGGCCCGGTTGCCTATAGCGCTTCCCAGGGCATTCTCGTATGCATCAGGCAGGGATAAAAACGAGGCAGAGGCCTCTTTCGGTTCTATGATTGACAGCCCGGTCGATTCAGGCAAACCCAATATCTGCGTAAGCGTCAGCTGGTTAACCCTCAACGTATTTTCCGCTTCCAGTAACTGCTTTTTGGCTTGACTCAACTCTGCTTTTTGCTGGAACAAGTCGGTAACGGAGGTTTTGCCCGCTTTGTAGAAACTCTCAATTTTTTCAAGTTGCATGTGGTTTTGTTCGAGCTGTTTTTCTTTTAAGGCGACCAGTTCGCGACTTTTAAGAACCTGATAAAAACGGGAGGCAACTGCATACGCAAGTGATTGTTCAGTCCATAGTTTGGCAGTCCTGGCGGCGTCTCTTTCCAGTCTTGCTCTTTTTAAGGATGCCACATTGGAGAGACCGTCAAAGACCTTCAGGTTGGCTGTTGCGGTGATATCCATTACCCCGAAATTCCGGTTAAAGGCGGTATGCGAATCCGTGCTTCCAGTGGATTGACCTGCGACATTTTGTCCGCTGTCATATTGCTGATATCCCCTGATGTTCGCCGATACCGTGGGCAGAAATTCGCCAACAGCCCCGGTAACCTCCGCCTGCTGAATTGCAACCGTTTCCGATGCCTGCAGTGCCGTGGGATTGTTTTGCAGGGCAAGCCGGACGGCCTGTTTCAGAGTGATGGATAGCTCTTCTCCAGCCTTTGTGGAAAGGCTACAGCTGAAGAAGACCAGTGTTATGATGATGAGTATTTTGGCAGGTCGTGTCATGTCGTTATCTTCTTTCCGATTAAACTTCAACAATCAAACACCTGTAGCGTAACCCCCTGCACACTGGTTTTCAGCAGCGTTTTTGAATTGTTTTGTATCAGTTGGCATCAGAAGAAAACCGCGACCAGCCCGCAGGCGAAAAGAAGGGTTTTATGTCTTGTGGAATGAGTGTGTGCGTTGGGAGAGAAGCTTGGAATTATGACCTGGAAGGCCATGTCGTAATCATGGTGCATCCCTGATCAGTGTTGGCAATGCTTATGTCGCCGCCGTGTGCTTTCATAATTCGGCGAACAATGGCCAGACCCAACCCTGCCCCGCCGGACTTGCGGCTGCGGCTTTCATCAACACGATAAAAAGGCTCAAACAGATGTTCGCGTTTATCGACGGGGATACCGGGGCCGTCGTCTGATACTTCGACCCGTATGTTGTCTGTGGCTTTCTTATAGCGGATAACCACTTCAGTTTCCGCATATCGAACTGCATTGCCTATCAGATTGCCGATGGCGCGATTGAAGTATTTTTTATTGGCCTTGATGTTGATATCCTGCTCCGAGTCGGACTGGAGCTTGATATTGATCTCCGGTCGATCCCTTTCAAACGTCTCCGTCAGCTCATCGAGAATCTCGGCTACCTTGAAACGGTCCTTTTTCAAAGGGCTGGAGGTTGCGTCGAAACGCATATACAGAAAGAGTTCATCAACCAGGTCGTTCAGTTCGTCGAGTCCGTCCTTGATCTCGGCGGCCTTTTCCAACCGCTCGTGTTTGTCTTCAGAGGTTTCCAGCATTTCAAGGTCGAATCGAATACGGGCAATGGGGGTACGCAGCTCATGGGAGACCGCCTGAATAAGATGACGTTGGTTTTTTAACAGCTTTTCGATTTTGTCCGCCATATCATTGAAACGAGTGGATAAGCCGCCAATGGCATCGCCGGACGTGATATTGGCGCGGGCGGAAAAGTCGCCTTGTCCCAGGCGTTTTGTCGCTTCATCCAAGATTCGTAATCGCTTTGCCACCGTGAAGGTCAGGATATAACCGACCAGCCCCACAATGGGTATCATAATGAAAATGACAATGAGAAGATGGCTCCACTGAAAGGGAAACGGCGGTTTTGTCGGTCCGAAAATGGTGATATACTTCCCGCCATGCACCTTGAAATAGTCGATCTTGCCTTGTTTGGTGTACCCATGACTCCGGGGATGATCCCGCAGATCTTTTAAGACTCTGTCCGGAATCAATGGTGAATCAGAGGGAACCACCTTGAAGGCGGTCAGGCTCGATTCGTGCAGTCTGGCGGTTTCGCGTGCCAGCCCGGACTCCGGCACACTGTTGAGGCGTTCTTTTATAATTTCGACCTGTCCGCGATGGCGTGATTCAATCCGTTCCCGCATGTGCTGATCAAAGGAATATCGCAGCACCTGGCTTGCAATGCCGGATGCGACAATCAGGGCCAGAAGAATACCCAGAGAGATGGACAGATACAGCCGCCTCATTGATCCTCCGCAAACAGATACCCTGTGCCACGAATCGCCTTGATTCTGCGGGACTGCTTTGTATCGTCCCCAAGCTTTTTCCGCAGCCTGGCTATGCGAAGGTCTATGGAGCGGTCAATGCCATCGTACTCAAATCCCCGTACCGCTGGGTATATTTGCTCTCTGGTAAGAACCTCGCCGGGGTGCTGGGCCAGATAGTACAGCAGATCGAATTCCGCAGTGGTCAGATCAATGGATGTGTTGCTCAGCCAGACCATGCGGTTCGCCGCATCAATGGTCAGCGATCCGATAACGATTTTTTTTGCGTGTGAAGCAGATGCTTCAGCCGCGGTTCCGGTGTTTTCGCTTTTCCGCTGGCTGCGGCGCAATTGAACGTGAATCCTGGTCAGCAATCGGCGCGGACTGACGGGCTTGGTCAGGTAATCGTCAGCGCCAACTTCCAAACCAACCAATTCATCGGTTTCCTCATCCAGGGCCGTAAGCATGATGATGGGCCCGGAGTATTCGGGGCGCACCTCGCGGCAAACTGAAAGTCCGTTTTTTCCCGGTAGCATGATATCCAGGATTACAAGGTCCGGCATTTCATGCAGAATCCTGTCGGTGGCCGTATCCCCACGTTCCTCGACGAGCACCCGGTAGTGCTTGGGTTCCAGGTAGTTCTTAATCGACCTGGCGAGTTTCGGGTCATCTTCTACGATGAGTATTGTTGGGTTTGAAGCATCCATCTCCACTACCGCCTGTCAAACCATTAAGTCCAAAGCATATGTTCCATCCCGGAACCATACTGCTTACAAGTCAGTATAGTAGTAAAAATATTTTGATTCAGCAACGATTCGGCATCGCTCTGTATCGGATTGTATCCGCACGGGCGGAGCTGGCCCTGCGCAAACACGTTCCGGTCCGGCAGTGCGATGTTCATGTATCCATGATGGTGGATGCGGACACCGGGCTTGCGGTGGGGGCAAACTGCCGAAAGCCGCATCGCAGCGAGAGAAAAACCGTCACTGTGTGGCCGCCGGCGGTGCGTCAGTATTTGAAAACCCAGGGAAGAATAGCCCCCGGTCCTCCGGCGTATGCAAAGGACTGTCAGGAAGTGCGGCAGCTTGCGCCGCCGATTATCCGGTCTCCCCAGCCCAACAGTCAGGTGCTGCTGTTGCCGGGAAAACCGGCATCAGAGCAGGAAATTGCCCTGATTGCGGATGTTTCCGGCGGCGGCGTGGTGAGTTGGTTTGTGGATGGCCGGTTTTTGGGCACCGTGCCCGCGGACCAGCCCCTGTGGTACCGGCCGCAGGAAGGCAGCCATGCTGTGGTTGCAGAGGACGGGGCCGGTCAAAGCGCCCGTATGACATTGACTGTTACCACTCCCGGGCGGTAAGGCAATGGTGACCACGTGCTACCCGAAAATTTCATCTGCCCAGTAATTGGGCTTGATTCTCTATGGTGTTACTCGATTTTGGTTTCGTATTGGTGGATTTTGCGCGTGGGTTGTGAAAACTCTATCCGGGATGAATGTGGCCTTGATCGTGTAGAAAGAAGGGACTTGTCAAGTCAGGAAAAGATGAATTGATATGGCCGGAATACCATGGGTGAACGAGAAAAACTAACAAGTCCTGTGTTCTCAACAGAACGGTTCGATGGTTTCTATCGGCTATCGCACATAACTATCAAACTCTCGCTCTCTCGCATGTTTAAAAGAAGAGTGATTACAGTGCTTTAAGAATTCTTCTAGTTTCAGAGCGTCTTGTGGCCCGGGTCGCACTTCTTCCACCAATTCGCCAACACCTAACCGGCTCTCCATATTTTGGAGACGCCGGTTTTTGTGTGCCTATTTAAAACGGCGGTCACAAATGTGACCGCCGTGTGGCTGTTGTGGTGGCTGTTGCTTATAATACTTCAAAGAAGAGCTGGTACGGTTCGTCCAAAGGCACACCACCGCTGGTGACATCCTGGGTTATCACAACTCCGTAGGTGCCCGGGAACCAGATGCCCATGGAGTTGGTAAAGCGGATAACCGTGTTACCGGATTCGAGGGAAAGAGGCCCAACAACGGCATCGCCGGTATCCACGTGAAACACAAACACAGTGTCCGGGGTTACGGTAGCCGGGTCTACAGTCTTGTTGAGATAGATGTCAACATGGTCGTCAATAGAGAACACCGGTACGGTGGAGCAGATCGGAGCCGCTACGCCGCTGTCGCCGCCAATGGTGTCAAAGCCAAAGGTTACCGCGCCATCCAGCATAGGATTGCCTGCAACGTCTGTCACGCTGTCGCTGAGCAGTCCATTGAACACGCTTTTATCCATGAAGCCCCGGGCGGCATAGGGTTTGAAGTTCACCTGGGTGTCGTTGTGGGCAAAGGAAATGCAGCCGTAGACCTCGGGATTGATGTCTGCGTTGCAGGCGACAGGGATATCCTGGCTGATGCTCAGGCTGCCTGCCCGGCTTTCCATGCTGCCGTATACCGTTGCGGGGTCAAGGGATTCGCTGAAGCGCAGCGAAACCGTGGCATCGACGCTGACCGCCGTTGCACCGTCGGCAGGAGTAACATCAAGGAATTCCGGTGCAATGCCTTCAATGTCAAAGCTGACGCTGACATCGCTGCCAAGGGGATTGCCCGCAGTGTCGGTCACCGCAGAAGTGACGGTGAGGGTGTAGGGGCTGTTGACGAATTTCATGGCCCCGGCGGGCATGAACATGATCATGTTGTCTTCGGTGCTGACATAGCCTGCAACCGCATCGCCGAAACCATCGCTAAGCACCACGGTGCCGGTGGTCACGCTTTGGGGATCAACTGTCTCGCTGAGAATCGCCACAAGATCGGTATCGGGTAACACGTCGATGCGTCCGTCAATTGACACATGCTCGGTATCGCTCAGGGTTTTACCGAGAATTGCAGCAGTATCGAGGGTGGGAGGTACTGCTTCAAGGCTGTAGAAGCGTGTAACCTGGCTGTTGAAGGACAGGGTGTAAAGGTTGGCGATTTTGCTTGTGTCAACAGTCAGGCGGATGGGCGCTCCCTGATGCAACGTGGTTGTGGGACGAATCTCGGCATAGTCGCCGTTGAGCCCACGGGGGATATAGACAATTTCCAATGCCGGTTTGGTCAACAGTTCCCACGCCACCATGGGCTCATCACCGCTCAGCGGGGCGCTGAGGCGGACATTGCTGTCGTCTATCACTCCAAGAATTCTGCGGCGTCCGTCGTTGCCTGCCAAAGAACCGGTGATTTCGATAATGCGGCCTTCATCGCGGCCCGCCACAAAGGGACCAGCGGAAACAATGGTGAACACATCGCTGTTGGCCACAGCGATACCGTCGTTTGCGCCGTCCTCAATCTGCACCAGATCAACGGATTCCTCGTTAATGGAGCCCGGCAGCATGGTGTTGCGGTCATTGTTGCCATCCTGGGTCCAGGTAAGGGTAAAGGTCTGGTCGCCGCTTATGGCTGCACCATCGGCAGGGGTAATGGCGGGAGGTTCGTTGGGGGTCAGGGCCGAGGTTGAAGGAGCCGACTGGACCTGTCCAAGGTTATGGGTATTGGGAACCACCGGGTTGCCACGGAAGTCCCGCACGCCGTCGGTGGCCACAATATAGGCAATTTCACCGGGTTCCATGGCGGGAATCGGCATCAGGGTAATGGTTTCGGGACGGGTCACGTTATAGGAGCTCAGAGTCCCGATTTTTATGTTGTTCTGTTCCAGATAGAGATTGTCATCCACCAGGGTTTCGTACAACACAGGACGGGAGAAGATGGCAGAAGCGTTTTGCAGCACCTGGGGATTGTCGTTCTCGATGGGAGTGAAGACCACCGTGGTTTCCGGGCTGGTGAAGAAGGATACCTTCACCGCATCGGCAAAGGCTACGCCGTTGATATCGCGGATGTAGGTGAACGGGTTGCTGCCACTGCGTCCTTTTGCGATCAGGGTATGGTAATCATCTTCTTCCTGAATATGCCAGGAAAGACCGGATTCGCTGGAAGCAAAGGCTGCGCCGTCAAGGGTTACGGTGTTGGTGACCGTATTCACCGCCACGATGGTGCGGTAGGCGTTGTTATCACCAGCCGAACCCGTGAGGATTAGTTTCCGTCCCAGATCCCGGTCCGTGCGGAACCGGAAGTTGGAAAGATTGACATCCACGGTCACCACATTGCTGCCTGCGGTTACAGCGGCGTTGTAACCGTTGTATTCTGCATGATGGGTCAGCCGCACCTGCGGGGTGTAGATGGCGGTCATGTTGTCCGGGGTGGTGGCGATTGACGCCATGGTGGTGCCGTTGTAGGAACGCATCCACTGCATAGCGCCTGCATCTGCCACAAAGGTTCCCGGAACATCCAGGGTCACCGTATGGCCATCGATAACCGCCAGAATTTCAAAACTGCCCGCAGGATTTTGCAGGGTGATGAGCTTGCCTTCATCCCGTCCCGCCACAAAGATCCCCACACGGTCGGAGTGGAACTGCTGGGTGCCTGCGGTCACGTTGCCGTCAAAGCCCCGGGCGTCGGAAAGCACCACAGTGTCGGCATTGACCGAAGCCGGGTCAACCGGGCGTGTGAAGTGGATGAACAACTGGGTGTCAACCGGCACTTCGTCGGCATGACCGAGGGCTGTGGGCCCCACCACGTCGTTGGCGTATTCGATGCTGTCGAGCAACAGATCCATGCCGGTGGAAAAGTCCAGCCGGTAATCGTTGAAGCCCGCAGTTGGAGGAACATGAAGCATTGCATCCGAGCTTTTGATGACCGCCGAAAGGTGGGCGGTGAATTGCGTGTTGTAGGGCAGTGCGTTGGGGGTAAGGGTCAGGGCCCACTGCAGGCCGGATTCATCCCGCAGCAGTCCGTCTTCAACAATGGCGTTGCCACCGGAAACCGCGCTGATGCGGAAAGCGCCGTTATTGGTCAGGGCATCCGGTGCGCCGATGAACACATACTTGCCGACATCAGCGTCGGTAAATGCATAGGACGGGCTGGAGAACATGGACGCCCCGGCGGCGATGCTGCCGTCATTGGCCCGGTATTCTGCGGTCAGATTGCCGCAGGTAAACAGGGCCATCAGGTTGGGGGTAAGCGTGGCCATGTCGCAGTTGAGATCGCCGGTGGCGCCGGGATCGCACACGCCGCCGCCCTGCCAGTTGTCCAGGGTTACCGTTGAGGGAACGATCATGGTGTCGCCGAACTCGGTGACAAAGGTCAGCAGGAAGGTGGCG
>Ga0209475_10001912_pt1 | contig 23382 bp, 23 predicted proteins | sample tdDd471_FD_187128 | JGI IMG/M metagenome (GOLD analysis project Ga0209475, IMG submission 187128) | Marine sediment microbial communities from the Atlantic coast under amendment with organic carbon and nitrate - tdDd47.1 (SPAdes)... | ecosystem: Environmental > Aquatic > Marine > Coastal >... | reverse complement strand
AATCCACATACCCATCAGGCCAAGTCACTCCTTATGAGATTAACCTAAAGGTCTCTCCAGTCGGACAGACCTGTGGATATGTGGATTAAAGTACTTTAAAAATCCTTTATTTTTAATATACAAGGTTAACTCAGGATGAAATTTGCCTAAAAAAACTCCCGTTTGGTTCCGACAAAGAAATTATCTCCATTTTGATTTACCTATTGGATATAGGTCAGCTAAAAAATTAGTAACTAATCCTAAGAAAGTTGCTGAAAATAGTTTCTATCCGTTCATCCACTATGTAATCAAGTCCCAAAAAATAGAAAAAGACTCCTCCACCGGAATAATTGAAACTCTTCCACCAAAAAAAAGACCCATATCATATGCCGCACACAGGGATAGTAGTATTTATAGTTATTACGCATATCAATTAACAGAGCTATATGAAAATGAATTAACTAAACGGCATATATCAAACTCAGTGTTGGCATTTAGGACTCTAGGAAAAAACAATGTTGATTTTGCTAAGTTCGCATTTGATGAAATTCAAAAGCGTGGAAATTGCAGTGTGGTAGCATTAGATATAAAAAGTTTTTTTGATACCCTGGACCATGGAATTCTTAAACAGCAATGGGCCAAACTACTGGGGAAGCATAAGTTACCTAAAGACCATTTTGCCGTGTATAAATCTCTTACCCGCTTTTCAAAAGTTAGTCGTGATAAGTTGTATGAAAAGTTGGGTATTTCTATTCATAACCCTAAGCATAACAGATACAGAATTTGTGAGCCGGAAGTTTTTAGACATGAAATTAGAAAATCGGGTCTAATAACAACGAACACTGATAAGTTTGGTATTCCCCAAGGCTCTCCGATAAGTGCATTAATTTCTAATATTTACATGATGGATTTTGATGAGAATGCAAGTAGGGTTGTTGAGGAGCAAGGAGGGGTATATCTTCGCTATTGTGACGACATGTTATTTATCGTACCTAATGAATTTCGTGATGATATACAAAGATTTGCTGAAAGATCGATTAAGAATCTAAAAATAGAAATCAATCGTAAAAAAACAGAAAAAAGAAAGTTTGTCCTTAAAGGTGGTGTGCAGATTAGTTCCAAACCGCTTCAATACTTAGGGTTTACTTTTGACGGTGAGAGGGTTTTGATCCGGTCTGCGGCATTAGCTAGATACTCGGATAAAATGAAGCGAGGGGTAAAATTTGCTGGTGCAACCATGAGAAAAAGAAATGAAATAAGAAAACAACAAGGTTTACCACCACAGAATTTATATAAGAGACAGCTATACAAACGCTACTCTCATTTAGGAAGCCGAAATTTTTTAAGTTATGGTCTTAAGGCTTCCAAGGTATTTAAGTCAAGAGCTATTAGAAGGCAGCTAAAGCCACTCTGGGGAAGACTGAACAAAAAAATAAATAATGAGCCGATACTATAATGTAGATATAAAATGGATCATCCGATGATGATTTACTCTATCATGTCGGACAATTCGTCATCTAAAAACAAGCGGTATTCGCAAAATAAATCACCTGCGTCCAATATATCGGTTATTCCATGAACGTATATCCGAAATTCCTTATCGTTACGAAACTGGTTCACAACCAGATATTGTTGGACTATCTCATAATCATCTTGTGAAATCTTATTATCCTCATCTAGGGATTCTGCAATCTCATCGTAATCCTGTGAACTTTCGGTATGCCAGACCAATAATTGAGTTTTAATGGTTTGATTATCCGTATCATCGTTGTTTTCAAGTAATGTAGCTTTAGACATTGTCTTCTCCTTAAAAGAATTTTTTTTAACATCAATTAGAAAAAAATCAGGTGTGACAAATAAACTTTGATAACCTGATGTCTTTAATAATTGATTTACACTATTAAAAAGAAATTCTTCAGTTTGTTTGAAAAATGATGGAAATCAGCGAGTGACACTGAAAAATGAAATTGGATCTACTAAGTAGATCAGCCAAGAACTATAAGAGGTAATTTTTTAGAATAACATCCTATAATTTTATGGACCGAAAGGGATAGCCTTGGCACTGCTATGTTAAAAAGGACTTTTCTTTAACCGAAAAAAAAGACGAAAACTAATGATTGTAGTTTTCGTCTTGTCTCTCTAAATAAAGGGTAGGAACACCTCCAGTTTACGAATTTGTTCAGCTAACTTAACGGCTCCTTCATTACGGGAATCGTATTGATTGTTAGAATATTTCGTAAAAAATTGGTACATAATTCGGATAAACGATTGCTGCAAAGTCTTGTGTTGTTTGGAAATCAATTCGTGGAGTTGGGTAGCGAGTTGCTCTTCTTTTCCCAACACATTAATTTCCTCAAATAGAGCATCAACAATGTTTTCCAAGTTATTATTGGTATCCTTTCTCATGGATTTTCTCCTGATTATAATAGGTTAATAAAAATTAAGCGGCTTTAAGCTCTCGCATTTTGTCAGCAAGTGCCCAAAGTGCTCGGTTCAGTTTGATGTCTTTATCAATGGCCTTAACGGCTCTGGTCCGTTGTATACGACCTTTGTCGGTACGACCGATATATTGACCACCTTTTAGGGTATTCTCCTGAATGGTGTTAAACACATTCCAGAGGTTAGGTTCAGTATCTTGGCGTCTACGATGAGTTAACAGTTGTTCTGGTCGTACTTTAGCTTCTGTAACCGCTAAGGCCGACTCAGCCAACAAGTGTTGTTCGTCATCTGATAAAGTTAATGTTTTCATGTCATCAATGGATTCCATCACGACCGGTGCTCTATCAATAATTTCATAGGCTCCTTCGATGACATCATCCAAGTGATTACCCACATGCTTGACGGATATACGGTCAATGGTGCCGGAATTCACCACCATCTGGTTCGAGCAGATACAGCGAAAGACACCGTTATACAATTGAAAACCGCTTGAACGGTTATGACTGTTAATCAGTACGGTTTCAATGATTTCATCGCCCACATTAAGACGATTCAACCCCGTACTTTCATGTCTAAACCGTATCAGGTGTTTTTGAAAACCTTCGTTGGCTTCAATGCGAGTTCGGGATTCTCGTGCATACACTGGCACAAATCCTTCTTCTCTGAGTTTGTCGACCAGTTGAATGGTCGGTATAAATAAGTATTTGTCGCTCACCGTTTCACTAGCCTTAGTGGCAAAGATAGAAGGAGCTTTTTCATACAATGTATCGTTAGTTAAGGGTAAATGGTTCATCATTAGTTTCCTTTTTGGGTTAGATGAATGGTTTATCGAGACAGGAAATAATCCTGTCTGACCTATTGTTATTATAGTATTTTTACCATTTATCCTAATAAATACATGTGGTTACAATATGTTTTGGGTAAAGGTATGGAACGTAAATTGGTATATAGGTGGAGGATGGTATTTCGAGGGTGGATGGTCAAAGGTAAACAAAGATGTTTCTAGACGAGGAACAGGTTAATCATAATCAACTTTAAGCAGTAGATATTTAAAATATTGTGCATCAACCACTTAACGATATTAACTACTGTTTGTAGGAAAAATCCTACAGACAAAATCGCTTTCCAATCCTAAAATATAGAATATAAGCAATGCGTTGGGGAAGCATGGATAATAAAAATGTTCTGATAGTTGATGATGAGGTGATCAACTTTTATCTATTGGATAACTTGATTGATCCTATTCATACAGTTTTGGTCGCCACCAATGGTAAGGATGCGTTAATAAGGGCGGAAAAATGTGTGCCTGACTTAATCTTATTGGATTTGGCTTTGCCGGATATGCATGGAGTAACAGTATGTCAACACCTTAAAGAAAATCCTCAGACGAAATACATTCCCATTATTATTGTTTCAGCGTCCGATCCTAATCAATATGGTAAGACAATGAAGGCTTTAGGGGTAACAGAATTTTTTGTTAAACCTTTTGATTCTTATGCGGTCAAACAAAAAATTTCTGATTATCTAACATAAGATTCATGCAATCTTTAGTACCCTATCTGGTTTAAGCTGCGGATTTAAGGCGTTGATTCTCGACTCTATTAAGGGGAGCTATCCTTTAACAGCCAATATTGATTGGCTTATCGGAACGTTATCGATTTGTCTTTTGTCTGCTCTGATAGGCGTAGTGACCTGCACAACTTTGCAAAAGTTTGTAAAAAATAGTTGTTGGGAAATAAGATAAAGCGCAATCGGCTATATCATATCAATAATAGTGATTTACTCTATCGGGTAACTGTTCATTTAGTAATGGTTTCAGCTAATTTTATGACTTTTAAAGTAGTACAGAATAGTAACACTGTGTTAATACTCAAAGATGATGAAAAATTACTCTTCCTTTTTGCGTTATTGGCAACCTTTGGGATGATTATTTTGTGTTTTTATGGGCATGTTAGTGGTGATAATGGGGCATCATATGGAGGGGCTTTCTTGTTTTAGGTCCTATAATTCCAACTGCTGTTCCGGGATCAAATTCCAATTCATTTAGCTTGGACTGCATACTTACCATCATCGTTTTATGTAAGGTGGATGTTGCTGTACCTTGCAATAATCGCTGGTTTCGTTACAATCTGGTCACTTTTTATCAGGGGGATTCATGGCTGCACCTCGATTTTCATCGAATAAAATCAAAAAAGACGTATTAGAAAAAGTTCATAACGGCGTTTCCACTCGTAAAATAGCGCACTTCCTTTGTAAGGAGTATAATAATTTTAAAGGGCATAAGCGGGAAGTGCTAAAATTATTAAACAGTATCAATCCATTGTTAGCCTTTGAAACCGAAAGAAGTCTAAAACGCCGCATTCAAAAACGCAAGATGAAAAAATAATTATCAACGGCTATCATAAAAATGGTAAACAATTGGGCTAGTTATACTCCATATGCTTATCCTTGGGGGAATTGATGGCATACCAGACCTATTGGGAAGATGAGGGCATCTATTGGTTATACAGGGGCATCGTGACGGAAAAAGAAGTCCTGGATTCCAATTATGCGTTTTATAGCAATCCTAAATCATTGGACTATCGTTACCAAATTATCGATGGGTTGGAAGTCGAGAGCTTTGATTTAAATCCTAGTGTCCTGCAAGAATTAGCCGCACTGGATTCTTCTCATGCCATTACCCAAAAAAATCTCAAGCTTGCCTTTATTGCAACGAAACCCAATGTCATCGATACATTCAAAGATTACATGAAATATTCACGGATGTTACGTAACCACTGGCAAATGAAATGGTTTATGCATATACATGAAGCTCGGCAATGGATTAACGAGCCTTAATGCTCACTCATACCATCGAGTTTTCTTTTTTCGTTTTACATCCCCTTCATATGAAGCTGTACTAACGTACGACAGACAAGCATTGTTTTTAGGCTATGATGAGCTATGAGTAATATTTAAATATATCATTGTATTCGGATATGACAAAGATACACGCTCTGAACTTAACTCAGTATCAGCTTAATGCTCGTGAACTGGACCAACAGCATGACTATTTTGAACAGTTAATTGAACGGCTGTCAAAGACACTTATCCAGTCCAATGCCTCCATCCATCGAGAAACGATTATGATTGAACTGAATAGTTTTGCCCGGTTTCACTTTATTAGTGAAGAAAATCTGATGAAGTTAGCTAACTTTCCGGATTACAAAGCCCATAAAGCACAGCACAGGGAGTTGTTGGGGGCACTGGAAAAGTTTGAGTCTAAACTGGATACATCGCAATCTAAAGCTTCGGTTGATAATGCTTTTACCTTTTTGATTGACTGGTTCGGTGAACATACCGCAACGATGGACAAACTCTTTTTTGATTTCTTAATGAGGCAAAAGCTGTCCGGAGATAATAGAGAATAGCAATACAATGGTGTTTTCTTTAGTTAGTCTTTTATCATTCGCTAACTAATACAAAAAAATCAATTTTTCGTCTATGTTAAAGGATGGCTAGCTATGATTCTGAGCCTTGGTAAGTTAAGCGGTTTTCAGCGTATTTTTTGAATGAGGAAGGTATGGATACAATAACTGAATTGAAAAAAGAGATAAGAGAGCTGGAAGATAATAAATACTTTCTGGTGGGGCAGGCTGAGAGAGTGAATCGAAAAATCCAAGAAATCAAAGAATTGATTGTTGTGCTGGAACACCTCAAAATTTCTGATAAACACTGAAGTATTAGTAGTATCCCAAGTGATGATACTTCTGCTACTTCGACTACAAAAAATATAGTGGTGACCTTCCCTAAGCACGAACCTGTGTTCATTCATTACGTTTATATAAAACCTTAATTGATAACTGTCAGGTATCCACATATGGGGGCTGCACTGAAAGTAAGACTCTGATAGCATTAGGGTATTACAATCCATCACATCAATTGTATAGCAAAGATTGACTATGAAGTGGGGACCGGGGTAGTTAGTAAGAAGTGGCATAAATTCCGCTTCTTACTAATCTCGTCAACTCAGGAGGAGAAATGCCTTATCGCACATTTTGGGAGCCTAAAGGCATCTATTGGCAACATTATGGTATGGTCACAGCCGAAGAAATCTTTGAAGCGAATAATACTTTTTATAGTGATAGGCGTTCCGACAATGCCCATTACCAAATTATCGATTGTCTCAATGTTGAACATATTGAGCTAGATGAAACTGCCATGCTCAAAATGGCGGCCTTCGATAAAGCTCACAGCGAAACAACCCATCAATTGAAATTAGCATTTATTGGTGTCGCTCAGCCTCTGTTATCCGTATTTGACGACTATATTCGCCACTCCCAAAAACTGGATAGCCCTTGGAAAATGAAAACGTTTGAAACGCTTCAAGCGGCAAGAAACTGGCTGGGTTGATTATGAATTAAGCGGTATTGTCAGAATTGGTCAATCAATCGTCACTCTTAGAACGCTTTTTGAGTTGAGCCATAATATATAATAATCTCGCAACTGCAGTTCAAGGATGGGCTGTTTGTGCGCTTAACATGGTTTTGTCTGCCATTCTCCCCCTTGGGCAGATACTGTTGGATGAAAACGGTTTTCTCACCTGACAGTCGTTTTCATCATTTTTTATAGGCGTTTAATAATACCAGCGTATACATCGTTCGGTTTTCTGCTAAGCTTACCATTAAAGTGAAATAGTGGCTTACTGGGAATGTTTTAAGAAGTAGCAAATCTGTAATCACGTGAGCTGCAAGTAACCAGGGCTGACTCAAAAATAATAATAATAAAAATAGACACTATAAGCATGGAGGGGAAAGATTATTAAACGGAAAACTGCATTATGTTTTATTGTTTTGCTTACCGCTACTCTCTTTTTGTTTGGTTGTGAACAATCATCTAACCAACACTATGTCCCTTCCTTTTCGGATACCCCTTTAAATCAGGAAACCGAATACCTGTTTGGTGTTCATCCTTTACACAATCCTCAACGTTTGTTTGAAGTATTCGGGCCGCTCATGCAATACTTATCCGATAATATCACCGGTGTGCGATTTAAACTCGAAGCGTCACGCAACTATGCTGCCTACGATAAGAAATTATATGCCCAAAAGTTTCATTTTTCACTTCCTAATCCCTTTCAAACCATTAATGCCGTTGATAAAGGCTATCGGGTTTTTGCCAAAATGGGGGATGATGAGAATTTTCGAGGGATTATTTTAGTCCGAAAGGACAGTACGATTGCGTCAGTCACTGACTTAAAAGGAAAAGCCGTCAGTTATCCCGCTCCTACGGCCTTAGCAGCCACTATGATGCCGCAATACTATCTTCAACAAAATGGCGTGAATGTGATGGCCGATTTGGACAATCGATATGTCGGCTCTCAAGAATCCTCGATTATGAATGTCTTTCTAGGACAAACCTCTGCGGCCTCCACATGGCCACCACCTTGGAAGGCGTTAAGCAAAGAGCGTCCCGAATTGGCAGAACAATTAGAGGTTAAATGGCAAACCGAACCGTTAATAAATAATGGGCTAGTGGTATTGCCGACGGTACCGCAAATGATAGTGGATGAAGTGCATCAATTGCTGATCAATCTTCATCAGCATGAAGATGGAAAAATCATATTAGAACGCATGGAACTATCACGCTTTGAAACTGCTAATGATACTTCCTACCGAGTAGTTCGTGATTTTATGAAACAATTTGCGAGAGAGGTCAGGACGTTATAAGGATGTATGTTTGGATAAAAAAAATTTGGACTAAATCGTTATCACGACAATTGATGCTGGGAATTGCTTTGGTACATGCTGTTTTGATGACTATTTTTGTGTTTGATTTAGTGAATCGCCAACGGGGTTTTTTGACCGAGCAAAGTCGAAAACAAGCGATTGGATTGGCTGAGACGTTGGCGACCAGTGGTAGCTCCTGGGTTTTGGCTAACGATTTTATTGGTATGGAAGAAGTGATTTTGTCCCAATCCGGATTTCCTGGATTAAAGTACGCCATTTTTATGGATTTGAATAATCGAGTACTGGGTTATACCGAACGTGATAAAGTGGGTAAGTATGCAAGCGATCTTATTAGTCAGCGTCTCAATAAAGCACCTTCAGAAGTTCATATTCTTGTGAATGATGCCTTCCTGATTGATGTCGCTGCTCCCATTTTTGCCGGTGATCAGCAAATTGGATGGGCACGAGTGGGTATCAGTCGAGAAGGCATTGCGGATAATTTAGAGATAGTGACCAGAGATGGATTACTTTACACTTTATTAGCCATTGTGGTAGGCATTATTTTTGCCTGGTTTATGGCTCAGGGGCTTTCATCGGCGATTCGACAGATTACCAGCAAAGCTCATGCCGTTGGTCAAGGAGAACGAGAAATAGACTTTAAATTAGATCGACAAGATGAATTAGGGATATTAGGACAAGATTTAGATTCCACATTAAACATTCTAATTCAAAATGAAAATGAGTTAAAAAAATATCAAGATGATTTGGAACGTTTGGTTGAACTTCGTACTCATGAATTAAAAGTGGCCAATGATGAATTACGAGCCTACAGCATCAAGATTGAACAAGACAAGGATAAATTAGTAGAAGCGGAAAAAATGGCTTCAATGGGCTCTCTCGTAGCTGGTATATCTCATGAAATTAATACCCCCGTTGGGCTGAGTCTAACGGGAATTACCCATATACAGGAACAGCTTGATACTATTATCCGCAAATTGGAAACCAAGACCCTGAAACAATCCACCTTGGAAAAGTTTTTAGATGACGTAAAATTGATGGCAGAATCCATGCGAATCTCCTTATCTGATGCGGCCAGTTTAATCCGTTCGTTCAAACAAGTGGCAGTTGACCAACACGGTGAACAGCAACGTCGCTTCAACCTTTCGGATTATGTGGATGATGTGTTATTAAGTCTACGTAGTGAAACAAAACACTCGCAACTGTCCATCGAAAAAGCCATCCGGCCGGATTTAATCCTGACCTCGTATCCAGGCGTTTTTTCACAAATTATCACGAACTTGATTACCAATTCATTGAAGCATGCTTTTGAAGCAGGTGAAGATGGGATGATTAAGATAACGGCAGCCATTGAAAATGAACAACTGTTGTTTACTTATGAAGATAATGGTAAAGGGATGGATGATGAGGTGGTTAAACGTATTTTTGATCCCTTCTTTACAACGAAAATGGGTCAAGGAGGCAGTGGCTTAGGGATGCATGTTATCTACAATTTAGTCACCCAAAAAATGGATGGTGAGATTTCGTGTTCCAGTCAGCTTGATGTGGGAACGAAATTTGTCATCCATATTCCGCTCTAGGAGTATTCATGTCTGACGATTTAATTTTTTTACCTGAGGACGAAGCGCCATTATCGCTGCCAAAAGCTTTCTGGAAAGTGTTAGTGGTGGATGATGAAGAAGCCGTTCAAGTGATCACTCGCAATGCGATTAAAGACATAGTCATTCAAAATAAAGGATTGGCCGTTTATAGTGCGTCCAGTTTTCAAGAGGCGAGGGACATCTTATCGCAACATGAAGATTTTGCGTTAGGTTTAATTGATGTCGTCATGGAAACCCCTTCAGCAGGTCTGGACTTGGTGAATTACATTCGTCATGACTTGAACAATGATATGATGCGTCTGGTCATCCGGACCGGTCAACCGAATCAAGCCCCTGAAAAACAGGTTATCGAAAATTATGATATTAATGATTATAAAGAAAAAACTGAATTGACGGCACAAAAGTTATTTACGGTCATTCGCAGCTCAATAAAGCAATACGAGCAACTCACTCAACTTCAGGAAAAATACCAAGAAACCTATCGACGCATGACCATACATCCGATCTCTCAACTGCCTAATCGGATAAAGTTAAATGAGTGTTTGGATACCGATGGTAAAAAATCCTTGTTGTTAGTCAATATCGATGGGTTCAGCATGATTAACGATTCGCAAGGATTTGATGCGGGTAACACCTTATTAAAACAGTTTGGCGAACTGCTACTAACCAACTTTAGCCATCAAATGGCCGTATTTCACTTGGAAGCCGATAATTTTGTTCTACTCTGTGAAGAGGGTCCCTTAAATTTCTGTGATCAATCCTATATCGAGTCGATACGTAAGAAGATACAAAATCATGTGTTTAATATCGATGGAATTAACTTGCACCTTTCAGTCAGTGCGGGTTTAGTGAACAATGAAACAGGCAACCTGATTCAAAAAGCGGAACTAGCGCTTAAGGAAGTAAAGACCTATCGAGAAGGAAGTGTCAAAACCTATTCCAATCAATTACAAATCGTTAAAGTCATCGAAGAGACATTATTATGGAAAAATCGACTTCATGATGCCATTTATGATCATAGAATTCATAGTTTCTACCAGCCCATCGTGGATTTAAATAATAATCGCATTATTAAATACGAAGCCTTAGTTCGTTTAGAATATGAAGGGAGGTATTATACCCCCAATTACTTTTTAGAGGCTGCTAGAGGCAGTGGGCAATTATTTGATATTTTTAAACTGATGCTCACCAATGTTTGTGAACAAATTACACAGGGATACGGAAAATTCTCCATCAATGTCGACAAAAGTGATCTACTAGAGCCGCAGTTGTTACCGTTTATCAGCCATACCCTAAAACACTATCATATTCAGCCAGGGCAAATCACCTTGGAAATATTAGAAAATCGCAGTTTAATGGAACATCGAGGGATCACTACGCTGCTTAATCAATTGAGAGAGCTAGGCATACTCATAGCAATTGATGATTTTGGTGCCCAATGTTCCAACTATTCCCAACTGACGGGGATAACCTTTGATTTTATCAAAATAGATGGCAAGTTTATTAAGGATATTGATACCAATAAAAATAGTCAAATTGTGGCCAGTACGATTGTTGATTTTTCCAAAAAAATGAATATTCCCGTGATTGCAGAGTATGTTCATTCTGAAACCATTAATGAAATCGTAAAAGACATGGGTATCGAATATGCGCAAGGGTATTTTTTTGCTGAACCAGGGGCTGACTTAAAAAAAATATAGTGTTAACTTTTATTTGATTATAGAGTTACATTTTGTTTTCTATTGGATGAATTAATTTAAACGTTAAAAGAGGCATTGATTCGCTTTACCTCTTGGATAAATAGAAATACATCATTTTATTCAAAAAACTTTTTCTAGCGAGTGGACAATGATACCGAGCAAGCGTATTCGTGTGAAATTGGCTCCTATCAATGTATGATAGTGAACCAAATGCTAGAAGTATTACTTTCACGATAATTAATAAACAAGTGACTTTTTTTGATTTGGTTGATTGGTAAAACCGATAGTATCCGGTATTTAAACAAAGAATATGGCCTAATTGGTTTGCGTGAATTCGTCGATAAATGGAGTCATATTAGCTTTTTGAACCATTTTAACTCTTATAATGCACTACAATTAAGATAGGCAAGCAATAAAACAATCGAAAAAAATTAAATGTGCCAAGGATTATTGTGAAATTATTTCTTTGTCTTGTTCTGTCGTTTTTCATCGTTCAAACAGCCATACCTGCAAATGCTAACGTTACTCAACAATCTCAATTAAATGAAGTAAATCCACTGAGCTTGACCGAAGCTGAAAAGGCTTATCTAGATAGCAAGCCCTACTTCACGGTGATGAACCTTAAAAAATTTCATCCATTTGCATTTCTTCGTGATGGAAAGCCCGTGGGTTACAGTGTGGATGTGATGAAACTTTTTGGCCAACTGATGGGCAAAGAAATTCGATTTGTTACAAACAAAACCTGGAAAGCCCAACTGGAGATGTTTAAACAGGGAGAGCTGGATATTATCCCCTATATTGTAGTGACCGATGAGCGAAAAGCCTTTGTTGATTATACGGATTTTTTGCACTTGACGTATCTTATCGGTTTTGTCGCCCATGAAAATGAAACTCTGACGTCCATGGCTGACCTAAAAGGCAAAACCGTTGCAGTCGTCAATAAGTATTATCTTCACGACCACCTACAAAAACACTTCCCTGACATTAATCTATTGCTCACTAACTCCACTCAGGAATCCATTGATGCCGTCGCCGACAATCGGGCCGATGCCACGGTCGATAATTTAACCACATTAAATTACTTTATTCGAGAACGATGGCTGAATCAATTGAAAGTTTACCATGTCAGTGATTTTCAACTACCCACAGAAATTGAATTGCCAATGGGTGTTGCCAAAGGCAACCATTTGCTTAAATCCATTTTGAAAAAAGCGAATACCGCCTTACCCCAAAAAGACATAGCTCGATTAAAACAAAAATGGTTCTCTGCTAGCGATAGAGGATTGGAATTTACCCCTGGCGAAAAAGCCTATCTTGACAGCAAATCGGAACTCTCCGTGATGAGCCTGGAAAACTTCCAGCCTTTTAGCTTTCGAGTCAATGGTGAACCCCAAGGATTCAGTATCGAAACCATGCGACTGATTGGTGAAATGCTGAATAAGCCCATTCGGTTTGTTAAAAAACCATGGAACGACCAGCTGGAAATGTTAAAAACCGGCCAACTGGATATTATTCCCCACTTGGCCATCACCGAAGAGCGCAAACAGTTTGCCGATTATACCAACTTTGTTCATTTAACCTATCTGATTGGTTTTGCCACTCAAAAAGACCATCAACTCCAGTCAATGGATGACTTGGTGGGGAAAAAACTGGCCGTGGTTAATGGTTACTATCTGCATAAACACTTGGAAAAAAACTTTCCACACCTGGAACTACTGGTGGTCAGGTCTACCGAGGAAGCGGTTAAAAGTGTCGCACAAGGCAAAGCCTTTGCCGTCGTGGATAACGTGCCAACCCTCAACTACTTCATTCAGGAAAAATGGTTAAGCAATTTAAAAATTGCCAGCGTCAATGATTTTGGCTTACCGTTGGAAACCCATATGCCGATGGGGTTGACCAAAGGAAATCAAACGCTTAAATCGATTCTTGAAAAAGTGGTGGCCCATATTCCGGTCACCCAAATCAATACCTTAAAGGAAAAATGGCTGTTCAGTGAGAAGCAGCAACCTAAACTACAGATTAATCTGAGTGAGGCCGAACAAGTCTATCTCAAGACAAAAAAACACATTTCCATGTGTATTGATCCCGATTGGATGCCCTTTGAAGCCAATCAGAATGGTAACCACATCGGCATGAGTGCTGACTATTTTCAATTATTTGAACAGGCGATTGGTATACCCATTAACCTGGTACCGAGTAAAACCTGGCCAGAATCCTTACAATTGGGTAAGGCCAGAGCCTGTGATATTTTTTCCTTGGTTATGTCAACCCCAGAACGGCGCCAATACTTGGATTTTACCCAGCCTTATTTTTCCACACCATTAGTCTTAGCCACTGAACTTCACCGTCCCTGGACTGCTCAAATCAACGATATTCAAGGAGAACGTATTGGGATTGTGGAAGGATATGCTTATGGCGAATTACTGCGTCAACGCTATCCTGAGATGAATTTAATTGATGTCAAAAACCTCACCGAAGGGCTTCGACAAGTTGAACAAGGTCAACTTTACGGTTTTATTGGTACCTTAGCCGCTGTCGGCTATCACATCCAACAGAATCATGTCGGCCAGTTAAAAATTAATGGCAAATTTCCGGAAACCTGGGATTTAGGGGTGGGAAGCCGCAATGACGAACCTCAACTACATCAAATTTTTAATAAAGTCGTCCAGGCGCTTTCCGAAGAAGAGCATCAACAGATTCATAACAAATGGATAACGGTATCCATTGAAGACAAAATGGATAACAATGCGTTAACCGAAACGGAAAAACAATTTTTACAAGCACATCCGGTGATTCGCTTTCGGGTCCGTTCAAACCGTGCGCCTTTTGAATTTTCCCAAAATGGCACTGCCTCTGGAATTGCCGTTGATTACATTCAAGCCATTGCGGAATTAGTCGGGTTTGAAGCTCAATTTGTTATTGATGACCGCCCCGTCGTGGAAGCGAATCGACTCATTAGTTCGCATCAGGCACCCTATGATACGGCACTGTTCATGGTCAAAAGTAAAGAACGGGAAAAGATACTGGCATTTGGCGACAGTTTTCTATCCTATCCCTTAATGATAATCACGCATAATCAAGCAGATTATTTTGGTAAACTCGGCGATTTGAACGGTAAAACGGTGGTACTAGAGCAAGACTTTGTGACCAATCAGTGGCTAAAAAGAGATTATCCGGGTATTCAAATCATAAATGCCGCTAATACTGCCGAAGCCTTAAAGCTTGTCAATAACGCCAAAGCAGATGCCTATGTGGGGAATCTGGCTATAGCCAATTATATGATGACTTACGGTGGACTTGAGAATATAAAAGTGGCAGCACCCACCGAATATGGTAATGTGAAGTATCATTTTATTGCCCCCAAAAATTGGGAAGCCTTAGCGTCGATTTTAAGTAAAGGCTATCGCTCGTTGCCGCAGCAGTTACATCATACGCTACAGCAAAAATGGTTTTCACTGCAATTGGTCGAGACTTATGACTACAGTCTATTTTGGAAAGCCCTGACTGCTGTCTCTTTTTTTATACTCTGGATTTTATGGTGGAACCGAAAACTGGCGGCATCCCAACAAAAAACACAAGCAACCTTAACGCAATTACAACGTGTCGAATTGCAGCTTAAAGAAAAAAATACGGAACTAGAATACTTATCCATAACCGATCCGTTAACTCAGTTGTACAACCGAACCAAATTAGATGAAATCTTTGAAAATGAAATGGCTCGTTCAAGGCGATATACAAGCGCTTTAGGCATTATTATTCTGGACATTGATTATTTTAAACGCATCAATGATACGTTTGGACATCAACGAGGCGATCAGGTTTTAATCGAATTTTCTCGCCTACTAAAAGATAATATCCGACAAGTGGATACTGTTGGGCGATGGGGAGGTGAAGAATTCGTTATCATTTGCCCCGAAGCCAAACTGGAACAAACGCTCAAGTTAGCAGAGAAGCTTCGACTCACCGTTGAAACCTATCAATTTGGGGAAGTGGGAAATCAAACTGCTAGTTTTGGAATTACTGCTTTCAGGGAAGGTGATAATAGTAACTCGTTATTAGCACGTGCTGACCGGGCACTTTATAATGCCAAAGAACAGGGTAGAAATCGGGTGGTTTATCGCTAATGGTTAAATTGTCTATTATCCAATTTTGTCGTTTTCCGAATGTCATAGGTGGTGATTTATTGCTGAATGGTGGAGGAAATTCGTCTTGAAGAAGGTTGAATTCCACTCTCAAAAGTTCTGCAGTAGTTACAGAATTTTGAGTGTGGAATAAAATATAATCGACAGCCTCCAAAAGCGGGCCCTAAAGTTGATACCTGATATTTTTCAAGTTTTACAATTTCATAATCACAACTTTGCTAATTTTAACTTTTTGCGGAGAGGTATCATAGAACGGCATTCATAAAACCTTATCTCCGTTCTGGATGAGGCAAGGAGTTATTATTAAAAAATATAATGCCGATGTTGTTGTAATATAGATAAATATGTTTTAGTTTTGCCCTTTGTTTAACTGACGGGGGAGAATACGATGGATGATATCCTACCATGTCCATTCTGTGGCGAGTCCGATTTGCTTCAAATTGAAACGCTTTCCAAAACCAAAGAGGAACGACTCTGTAAAGTTATTTGTTATCGGTGTGATAGCAACGGGCCGATAGGTCTGACTAGGGAAGAAGCACGTTTATTGTGGAACCATAGGACGCCATAAATGAAAAGTGTAAATCCCTGTCCTTTTTGCAGTGAAGCGGAACTTATCGATGTTGTGCCAATTTACTATATGATGCGAACTTGGGCTAATGGACAAGTCACTCAACGGCAAAACGAGGACGGCTCTCATTTATGGATGACGATATGTTTTAAGTGTGAGACGCAAGGTCCGATTGCCAACACACGTGAAGAAGCCGTATTATTATGGAATCGTCGTAATACGAGGGTTGTAGATTAAACTGCCGATAGCGAATACTGGTATTTTATTTCAATGCTAAAACGGTACGCTTAAAACCAAATTCATTATCGATACGCTCATTCAGATTGTTCACTCATAAAAAATGAACGTGATGTAATAGAAATTTTTGTAAACTCTTGTTTTCTTATCGTTAGCTTGTGCTAGACTTTATCTAATTCGGTATTGTCTCGCTAATCATTTGATAGAAAATAAAAATAACTATGACAACACAAAACCATCCCTCTGATAATGACTTAGGTATTACATTTGCTCCTGAAACCGATAACATTGACACAACCAGTTCTGCCATAGAAAAATGGAAAATATTGATTGTTGATGATGAACCCGATGTCCATGAAGTGACTCAGTTGGGACTTCATGATTTTGAATTTTCAGGAGCTGGATTACAATTTCTCAATGCATACTCAGCCCAACAGGCCAAAACGATCCTGGCAACACATTCTGATATTTCGGTTGCTTTTATCGACGTTGTCATGGAAAGCGAATGTGCTGGCTTAGAACTTATCAAATACATTCGAGAAGTTCTGAACAATCAGTCAATCCGTTTAATTTTACGTACTGGCCAACCTGGTCAAGCGCCAGAGCGTGATGTCATTCGAGCATATGACATTAATGATTATAAAGAAAAAACGGAATTATCTGCACATAAATTAGATAGTACGGTATATACCAGTTTACGCTCGTATCAAAGCCTGATTTCATTAGAGAATAATCAACGAGGACTCAAGCATATTATTCATGCTTCCTCAGATTTATACTCAATCCCCAACCTGAATGAATTTATCCAAGGAGTATTGAAACAATTGATTTCACTGCTTTCGTTAGGGGATGATGCATTTTATGTTGGTTGTGAATGTGTTGCTCTAGAGCATGAACAAGATAAGTCTACGGTCATTGCAGCAACGGGGCGGTTTACCGATGCGATTGGTAAAAATCCAATCGAGACCTTATGCCCCGAAGTGTGTGAAATTTTAAAACAAGCCCATGCAAACAAAAAATCGATATTAAGAGAAAAAGAATTTGTGGGGTACTTTGAACCTCAGCCGGGTCGGGAAGATATTATTTATGTGAATAGCCGACATCCTATTAGCAATAAAGAGATGGAGCTATTTGAATTATTCTTACACAATGTTTCCTCTGCCTATGAAAATATTATTTTGCATAACGAAATCGAAGGAACTCAAAGAGATATGCTTTATATGCTGGGTGAATCAGTCGAAACCCGCTCTAAAGAGACGGGGCAACATGTACGCAGAGTAGCAAGTTATTGCCGTTTAATTGCAACGGGTATTGGCTTGTCAAAACGTGAAATTGATATTATTGAAATTGCTTCGCCATTACATGATTTTGGAAAAATCGGTATCGCCGATAATATACTCAATAAACCTGGAAAACTAACCGCAGATGAATGGGAGGTGATGCAAACCCATGCGAACATTGGTTATGAACTACTCAATAATTCCAAGCGTGAAATTCTTAAAGCCGCAGCTATCATTGCAGGTCAGCATCATGAGAAATGGGATGGAACGGGGTACCCCAATCGGTTAAAAGCAAAAGAAATCCATATCTATGCGCGCATAGCAGCGATTGCCGACGTATTTGATGCGCTGGGAACTAAACGTTGTTATAAAGAGGCTTGGGAAGTAGAGAAGATTATTGAGTATTTAAAAGAACAAAAAGGTAAACAATTTGAACCAAGATTAATTGATTGGGTGATTGACAATATCGATTCATTTAAACAAGTTCGAGCAACTTATCCCGATGCTGAATAATTCAAGCCGCTTTTTATCTTTCATCTCAAACTGACATTGTTTAATATTTTTTTAAGGGTATCGTTTATGCTTGATGCAACTCAAACAGATTTCATTGACTCCGAATTAATCATTACGAATTCACCTGACGGTATTTTTCTCATCACGCCAGACCTTAAAATATGTTACGTCAATCCGGCTTTTTGTAATATTCTTGGCTATAAAGCTGAAGAGATCCTGGGAACTCCGATTACCGATTATCTTGGTGATTTAAGTATTCAAAAAGCCTGTGATATTGAATTACAAAAGCATGGATACTGTTATGACCAAGAAACTATTTTTAAGCATAAAGAGGGGTTTATGGTGCATATTTCCAAAAATGTCCATACCATTTGTGATGAGGAGGGCAATTTAATACAAATTCTAGTGACCATACGAGATCTCTCTAAACTTCACAAATTAAATAGTGAATTGGAAGAATCTAAAAATTTACTTGAAGAAAATAATATTAATCTGGAAAAGACCCTAGATGATTTACGCAATACGCAAAAACAATTGGTTGAGTCCGAAAAGTTAGCCTCACTAGGTGGACTCGTGGCGGGTGTATCTCATGAAATCAACACGCCATTAGGAATTAGTGTGACTTCTTCCTCGACCATGTGTCGAGAGATATCGGCACTTCATAAAAAGTTTGTCGCTAATACGCTGAAACGTTCAGAGCTGGAATCTTTTTTTGACCGAGCAGATAAAAATTGCAGTATTTTGAATAGCAATTTACAACGGGCATCGAATTTAGTTCATAGTTTTAAACAAGTAGCCGTCGATCAAACGATTGATGACTACCGTATGATCAACCTAAAAGAATATATGAATGAGATACTAACCAGTATTGGACCCAGTATTAAAAAGTCAGGAATTAATGTTGATTTTCAATGTGATGATGATCTGAAACTCAAAACACACCCCGGTGCTATCTATCAAATTATTAGTAATCTGCTTCTTAATGCAATAACTCATGCTTTTGAGAAAGACCAGGATGGTAATATTTTAATAAAAATAGAACAGTCAGGTGACCGAATTATGATGCATTTTTCTGATGATGGTAAAGGTATTAGCCAAGAAAATTTAAGCCAAATTTTTACGCCTTTTTTCACTACACGTAGGGGGATGGGAGGCACTGGCTTAGGATTAAGTATAGTATATAATCTCGTTACCGGTACGTTAAAAGGCAGTATTGCCGTGGATAGTACTGAAAATAGTGGTACACAGTTCAGCATCACTATTCCCGTTTTTTGATTTACTTTCAGCCTACCTAAATTTAGTTGAGACTTTTTATCTAGAAGCTTTATCCAATGTAATTCATTTTTCTCTGGACTCGAATAGGAAAATTAATCTGTCTCTCTTTGAATGAGATTGGAAAACAATAGTCTTAGATGGATACCATCATGTGCATATTCATAAGGAATTGGATTTCTAGGAGTTTGCTGTCTATAATTGCAGTTACACGTTCCAATAGCTAATACGTGTCAGCACCCTGCAGGGTGCTGCTTACTCCTCAACCCCTCAGTTCGATTTGAATCACTTGTCGGCTCTGGTACACTTCCGCCCGTTAATAATCAATCACTTGCAAACGATACAGGTTCTTTCTTTTGTAGGTGTTATTAACTGCAATCTTGATTTGGGAGTTTTGTTGGCTGAACGGACTCCCTTTTTTTGCCTATTGTAAATTGATAGATTGCTTCGTCACACCCATTAAGCAAAAGCGATTAGATTGAACGTTTTTATCCGTTAACTTGAGCGGCGGTTGAATTTCAAAATTTTCAGCATTATGTATTAGTAAGTAAGAATATGCTTAACAAAAGATTGCAAGATTGGTAACATGAATGAGTAACTGATTTACGGTGCCAAACTTGAATGTGTAATTTGGGGTATGAATGGGAAAGATTGGTCTATCGAATAAGGTGTAATCCCAAATAACACTCCATAAATAGTCAATCGGGGGAAAATAATGCTATCTATCTTTGGTCTAAAACAACATCTTAATCAAGCGCTTGATGAATTAACTGCTCTCAAAAGTCAAAATCAACAAACGGAACAGCGCCTTCAGCAACTTCAACAACAAAATCAAGACCTGGAAAAACAGGTGGCCGAACTAGAGAAAGAACGCCAATTAACGCAAGGTATTTTTGCTAACATGGCATCGTTCGGAGAAACCATGACCAGTTTTCAGCTATCACTAGGTAACATGGCGAATACATTGAAAGAAGAAAAAGGTGTGGCGATAGAGGCTGAAAAAATGTCCGTTTCAGCCGGCGATAGTTTAAATCAAATTGCTTCCAACTTACTGAAAATGTCCACCGATACCCAACATAATGCGGAAGCGGTCAATGGGTTGCATAAACACGCCGATGACATCGGTGGCTTTGTTAAGGTGATTCAGGATATTTCCGAACAGACGAATCTCTTAGCCCTAAACGCAGCCATCGAAGCAGCTCGTGCCGGTGAACAAGGTCGTGGTTTTGCGGTAGTTGCCGATGAAGTCCGGGGATTGGCCGAGCGAACCGGAGAGGCGACCAAAGAAATATCCGCTTTGGTTAATGCCATTCAAACGGATACCGAATCCGCCAAAGAGCAAATGGGACAAGTCGCTCAAGAGTCTGAAAACTTCGGAAACAGTGGCGATAAGGCCGTTAGCGATATGGAAAACTTGCTGCAGTTAACGCAACAAATGGAAGGAACCATTTCCGCTTCCGCTTTACGCAGTTTTACCGAATTGGCAAAAATGGATCACCTCATTTTTAAATTTAACATCTATCGAGTTTTTATGGGCCTAAATGATGCGCAGTCTATAAAGCTTCCTAACCATAGCGCTTGTCGTCTAGGTAAATGGTATTATGAAGGGGATGGGAAAGCTTGTTTTTCAAAACTTTCGGGTTATCGAGAAGTCGAATCCCCTCATATGCAAGTCCACGAGGCAGGAAATAAAGCCATTCATGAATTTAAAACCGGCAATAGGGAATCGGCCATTACCTATTTAAAACAAATGGAAGTGGCCAGCCAAGACGTGCTGAATTACTTAGAGCAAATGGCAACACAAGGTGAGCAAGAAAAGTCGCTATTGTGTGAATCGGCTTAAATGGAATCGACATCATTCAATTGAGGGAGACATAGGACAATGTTACCTACGGTTAGATTGTCCTTTAAACCTTGCACAATGGTCTGCTCCACAATCTTTTGGTAGTGCGTTGGTAAACTGTCGTACATCATTACCGTCACAAGCTTGTTGTTCAGTTGAAATTCTTGTTTTCGATAGATAACTTCATGTACCCGATTATTTTGCTCAAACGCATAACGGAATTCGTCATCTTGGAGTAGGTTGGGCAAATGTTTTCGGTCTAAAGGGCTGCCCACAAACATAATGGCGTCGTGTTGCATTTAAATTTCTTAGAGTAGTCATTAATGATGAAATACATTGTTACATAAATATATAGTAAAAAGCTAATGTGGTGTTTATAGAAAGGATGATTAAATGCAATGGCTGATATTTTTTAAACTAATAGGAATTTTCGGATTATTGGGGGGGCTACTTTATTTCCCGATAACTGCGTTATTTATTATTTAGCTCATTTTATTGGGATATTCGTATTTGCGCTATTGTTGATTGTTTTATTAAACCCTTTAACTCTTTGACCAGCCAACAAAAACAATCTGATTACTTGACATAAGCCGCTATTAAACGAAGTACAACTACGAAATGGCCCTTTGTATGCCCTGATAAGCTTATCGACCTGCCCCAATCCAGAAACGTTTAGTAAAAAATAGCCTTTGATGAATACGATATAGCGTTCAATCTACTATATCGTACCGTACTGATGATTTACTCTATAGGGTATCCCGCTAGAAACCAGCCAGGATAGCCGTCTCGATAGTAAAACACCTTGCTAAAGCCCCAATTAACCAGTTGTTGGGTGGCAATAGAACTTCTTAAACACTTCTCCCCATTGCAATAAAGCACTATGGGATCATCTTTATTGGCGTTATTTAATAGATTCGTTTTACTCAAATCGGTCGTCAAATTTAAGTGAATCGCATCTGGAATTCGACCAAATTCCCAATCCAGATCTTTACGTGTATCAACAAACAAAGCTCCATTATTGTACAGCTTCTTTGCTTGTTCCGTTGTGATGGTGGTTGCTCCATTAACGGACAATGGTGAGAGTTGGGCAACGGCATTGCTTAATATCAGTAAATTTAAAAAGACCATTAAAAATAGTCTACTTAATTGTGTAAACATAATAACCCTTTTGATGGCTCTTGTTGTATATATTGTTGTTAGTTTCCAATCGAATTGAAAACGGCCTTTGATTAATTGGATTTTATTTGATTAAAAGTTCAACGAAAAAGCTCCATCTGGAGGTAATTGGAAAAATAACATTGCATAATGAAAGGATAATTATTCTTATGCCAGACAAATATAATTGGCAGAAAAAAGAAATAGGTGAAAATTTTCAAATAATCCGATTAGGGGGAGCTTATCATTCCATACATGGGGGTGTTAAAGAGTCTTCTTTTGTAAGGTAAAACTTGTCACAGTTCGTTACAGGCTTAACAAAAAAACTGGAAGCAGTATTGCCGTACTACTTCCAGAGTAAATGCAAGTCCATAGGGGGTAAACTTACTAACAATGAATAGCATGAAGCTATTAATCTTCACTATAGACTATATCTGACTCAGGTCCAGCCTAGATAATGAATATATCCTCAGCATTTCTCGTACCAGGACCTAACTGACGGGGAGTAGTAAGGATATTGAAGGTGCACAATATCATGCTGTTTCATACGTTCTAAAAAATAGTCTTGTGGTTAGCCATAATAAAATAAAATTCTTCTTGACATTAATATTAGAAAATAATAATATACTTATCAATAAGTATCAGACACATTAACTTTACAAACTGGAGAGATGATTATGTTAGCTTTTATTCCTGCATTGATTTTAGCAAGTGGAATTTCTGTCGGCGCTGTAACTGCACCTGAGAAAGCAAGCTTTGAAGAACTGAACAATGATAAATACACCGTTGTTGTTAGCGATATTTCAGAGTTGAATAGCTAAGCTAAAACGCTATATAACGATACCCTACCGCACCTTTGCTTACCTCATTAAGCTGGTGCGGGGTTAAAAATCTCATCCACTCCTTCCCCTGCAATAGTTCCAAATT
>Ga0209475_10001904_pt1 | contig 23448 bp, 18 predicted proteins | sample tdDd471_FD_187128 | JGI IMG/M metagenome (GOLD analysis project Ga0209475, IMG submission 187128) | Marine sediment microbial communities from the Atlantic coast under amendment with organic carbon and nitrate - tdDd47.1 (SPAdes)... | ecosystem: Environmental > Aquatic > Marine > Coastal >... | reverse complement strand
ATACTCATGTAATACTTCAAAATATAAAGGCTATTCAAGAACAAAATCCGGAATACACTATAAATTGGTTCAGTTTGGGGAAAGCTCTAAAAAAGCAGTCCCTGGAGATTATATTACTATAGATATTTCGTACAAGACTATTCTCGATTCTGTATTCTTCGAGGGGAGAAGAAAATTAAAATTGACTGAGCCTGGTTTTGCTGGATCTATTGATGAATGTTTTTTAATGCTTGCAAAAGACGAAAGAGCCTCATTTATTATTTCTGCTGACGATTTCTTTAAGAAAACAATAGAAACAACTTTACCAGCATTTATTCAACCTGAAGATAATATGAAGGTTGATGTAGATGTAATTGATATTCAGACAGAGCAGGAATATATAATGGAAAAGGAGGCCTTTTTACACTGGATTGAAGATTTTGGTGATTATGAGAAAGTAATCTTAAGACAGTATATCGATAATGAAGAAGTAGAAATTGAACCTGCAGAATCGGGTTTATTTCATATAATAATTACTGAAGGTAATGAGGAAAAAGTATTCCTTGGTGATACAGTAACAGTACATTATGAAGGTAAATTTCTGAACGGTAAGTTTTTTGATTCTACGAAAAGAAGAAACTCACCATTTCAGTTTGTATATGGTAAAAAATGGCAGGTTATTGAGGGGCTTGAAGAAGCTATAGGAAGAATGACTGAAGGAGAAAAAGCCTTGTTTATTATACCTTCACAAATTGGATTTGGAGAAACTGGATCATCTACCGGAATAATTCCACCTTATACATCTACCTTGTTTGAAGTTGAATTAATAGATGTTATTCCTGGTCCGCGAAAAGAAAATATGGATTTAAACAAATATGATTAAAATAAAAAAAGCCGGAATTTTTTTCCGGCTTTCTTTTTAATAACGTTTATAATCAAATCTGTATTGTATCTTATAACGATAAAGAGCATAATACACTTCTACTTTTTCAAGAACTCCCTTTTTATCGTAAAAATAGGTCTTACTTGAATTCTCATTTGGATTATCATCGTACCACTCTTCTTTAGTTAAATTTCCGCTTTTATCATATATATATATATTGCTGACAAAAATTTCTTCTTTTGGCTCTTCTTTAAGAATTTTTACCAAGTTTCTGTTTTCATCATATTTATATTCTTCTCGATATCTAAAATTTCCAAGTACATATTTTGTTTTTTCTCGAACTAAGTTATCCTTAAAAGTATATATATATTTCTCTTTTATTTCCCCTTTAGTGTCGTATTCAGTACTTTCTATTATATTAAATTTATTATCATATTTATTAATTATTTTCCCAATATTATTCTTTTGGTCATCAATAATAGAAATTTCACAAATGTTTCCTTTATAATTAAAAACCCGGTGATGTTCAATGTTACCAAATACATCTGATCTTGTTATTTCAGTTATTCTGCTTTCATCATCATAACTGTATTTAATTATCTGATAATCTGTCCCATTATATCTTTCCTCTCTAATTTTTCTTTTCGAATTATCATAAGTAATATTTTGTTTAAACATTACCTTTGATTCGTCACCCTTATAATTCACATATTCAACTTTATTGTCATCTTGGTCATATTTGTAACTAAGTTTTTGATCAATGTTTCCCGATTGATAGTATATTTCCTCAATTACATTCCCATTATGGTCAAACTTCTTTGTAAAGTTTTTATAACCATCTCTTTTTGGTTTTCCTTTTACGTATTTATGATTCCATTGAACTTGCGACTTAATTCTGTTTTTAGAAAGATTCTCTTTCCATTTTGTTTCTCCTGGTTCTTGACCAAAAACTTGTGCCAGAGAAAAAATAAATAATATTAAAAATGTAAGTTTTTTCATCTTTATGTTTCAGAGTTAGCTCAGAATTTCTATTCCAAAGTTACTAAAATAAACAATACTTTATTAATTATAAAATACCATTCAAAAATCGTGCATCTTTTTAAACGATTAAAATTTAAAATAGTTCTATTTAAGAATTGATTTAATTTAAAAACATTAATTTAATTCACTTTTTGCGTAGTTTATTGTATCTAAAAAATATACTTCAAATAATTTTACTGTAAAAATTAAAAATATGAAGCGTTTAATAATTCAATTTGATTATTAACATTTAAAACGTTATATTTCTTTTTCTAAAACATAAACTAATAGCTATGAGAAGGATATCGTTTTTATTTATCGTATTTTTGTGCACGCTAACATTGAATGGTTATGCACAAATCCCAGAGGAATTTAACTATCAGGCAGTATTAAGAAATAATAGTGGAGAACTCCTTGTCAGCCAAGCAGTGGAGATTCAAATTTCTATTATAAATAATAATGCTGGTGGAGCTGTATTGTATACAGAAACGCATAATAAAACTACTAATGCCTATGGCTTAGTAAATTTGGTTATTGGAACTGGAACTGGAACCGACGATTTTTCTGATATTGATTGGGCTGCAGATAAAAGATTTGTTGGTGTTCAGGTTGACGCTGGTTCAGGACTAACTGACTTAGGAGCATTTCAGTTGCTTTCAGTACCTTATGCGTTATATGCTAACTCAGCTTCAAACTTGGGCTCTGATAATATTTATATTCCTGAACCAGACACCCTTTTTGCTGTAAAAGATCATTCAGGAAATGTAGTTTTTGCAGTATTTCCTGATGGAGTGAAAGTAATAGTAGCAGAAGCTACTGCAGGAAATGTCGGAGGTTTTGCAGTAAGTGGACGAGGTCCAACAATGGCAGAAGAAACTGATATATTTAGAGTAACACCAGATAGTACAAGAATATATGTTAACGATACAATTCAAAGCAAAGGACGAGTTGGAGGATTTGCTGTAAGTGGAAGATCCCCAACAAAAGGAATAAATCAAGATTATTTGGTAGTTACACAGGATAGTACAAGAATTTATGTAAACGATTCAATAAGTACAAAAGGTAGAGTTGGAGGTTTTGCTGTAAGCGGAAGAAGTCCTACTAAAGGTTCTCTAAATAATTATATGGAGGTAACTAGAGATAGTACAAGAATTTATATTAGTGATACAATATTGTCTAAAGGTCGGGTTGGAGGATTTGCAGTTAGTGGCAGAAGCCCTACAAAAGGAGACGATAAACAATATTTTAATATTACAGGTAGTGCCAGCGCTCAAAAAATTGTGAATGAATCAAGGATTATGTGGTACCCTGAAAAGTCAGCATTGTTAGCCGGGGAACTAAATATTCCAAACCCTGATAGTGTTGGTGAGTATTCTATATCTTTAGGTTTTCATAATATTGCAAAAGGAAAATGGTCTCAGGCAATGGGGTATCAAAGTGTTGCACGTGGTGATTATTCAACTGCTATTGGTTATGAGGCTATTGCTGATACAAATTCATTTGCATTCGGTAATGGTTCGAAGGCTTTAGGTTTTAATAGCTTTGCATTTGGAGCAAAAGGTGTTAATGCGAGTGGAGATATTCTTGAAACTTATACTACAGCATCCGGTGATTTTTCTTTTGCTTTTGGATTAGGTTCTTATGCTAGTGGTTTGGGTTCAATTGTTATGGGTACTAATAGTACAGCCATTGGCGATTTTTCAACCGCAATGGGTTTTAATACAGATGCAACAGGTTTGCATTCAATGGCAATGGGTGCTAATAGTACAGCCTCTGGCGATTCTTCAACAGCATTAGGTTTTAATACAGATGCAACAGGAGTATATTCAATGGCCATGGGTGTAAACAATATTTCAGAAGGAAGAGCTTCATTTACAATGGGATCTGGAAATACTGCTGCCGGAGAATATTCAATGGCACTTGGAGCAAATAATAATGCTAATGGCCCAGCTTCCGTTGCTTTTGGCCAGGGTAACAATGCAGGTGACTATGCTATTGTAGGTGGATTTAATAATATAGCATCAGGAGCAAGATCTTTTGCTGTAGGTTCAAATAATTCAACAAGTGGTGATGGTGCTATAGCTGCAGGTTTTTCTAATGAATGTAGTCAATCATATTCAGTAGCGTTCGGATCAAATAACACTTCAGGCGGTGTTAATTCATTTGCAATTGGTGCTAATACTCAAGCAACTGGACTAAACTCAGTTACTTTTGGGCTAAATACTATTGCTAATGCCGATAACTCACTGGCAGGTGGACGTCAATCAAAAGCTACAGCAATTGGTGCTGTCGCATTTGGAGATGTTACTGTTGCTTCAGGTGAATTTTCTGTTGCTGCCGGATTTAGTACTACTGCAGAGTCATATGCAACTTTGGTAGTTGGTCAATATAATGTTTTAGAGGGTGGTACAACTGACTCCTGGGATCCAGTAGATCCATTGTTTATTGCAGGAAATGGAACTAGTCCTGCTCCATTTAATAGGGGAAATGCCATGATTCTATATAAAGATGGAAATATGACCATTGCAGGTACATTGACTCAAGATTCAGATGAAAGATTAAAAGAAAATATAGTTAAAATAGATAATGTATTGCTGGATGTTTTAAAAATAAATCCTATTTATTATGAGTTTAAAAATAAAGAGACACATCCATCAGGTAAACATATTGGATTTATTGCTCAGGAAATAGAACCTTTATTTCCAGAATTAGTAAAATCTAGTTCAAAAGGATTTCTTTCTGTAGAATATGCTAATATGACAGCTGTTTTATTGCAAGCAATAAAAGAACAACAAAAAATTATTAATGATCAAAATAAGAAAACAGAAGAGTTAGAATCAAAACTAAAATTAATAATGGAACGATTAGAAAAATTAGAAAGTAAATAATAAAATTTTTCTTAAAGTAAAGAGGGGCAATTGCCCCTCTTTTTTATTTCTTAAGTTTTATAAGAAATTTATATATCCGATATATTTTAGAATAATAATAATAAGCCAAATTATAAAAAGAATCCAAAATAACACTTTAGTTTTCCCTGCTTTTTTAAATACCAATGCAAGTATTAGTAGAATTAGCGCAAGTATATAAAACCAAATTGGCATTGAAGAAGCATAATCATATAAAACTTCATCTCTGACTTCAATTGCTACATCCCATTTAGTAGGATCATCTAAATTTGCAATATATAAATAATAACTACCATCTAAATTATCTCTTATTTCTTCTAAGAATGGATCTCTAATATTATTTTCAACGTTAGTTTTAGATGTTTTTTGAGGTTTTACTGATATTTTATTTTTAATCTTAACTCTAATTTTCGATTTAAAACCAGGGCCCATATAATATCCGAATTTGTTTTTAGGTCTAATTTTAAATACCATATGTTTAAATTGACTTCCTGAACTTGGCGCAGGGGCATTATCAATTTCTTCTGGTTCTTCTTCTACTACTTGTCCAAACACAAAAATTGTTGAAAGAGATTTTGTTCTTACTAGTTTACCCTGATTTGGAATATTAGCATTAATTAAATATACTACATTATAAATACCAGCAAGTTCAGTATTAGCAAAAGTTCCTTCAAATTCCCCATTTCCATTATCAGTTAAATTAATGATTTGTTCTTCAGGTAATAAAGCATTATAAAAAGAGCTGTCATTTGCCAATAACTCATTAAACTTATTTGCTAGCTCTGAGTCATTATCAATAATTGTATCTTGGTTATCTGGTGTTTCATAAGTTGAAAGTAAATGCCCCAAATCATCTCCAGGTTTTAAAAGGATTGCTTTTACAGAATTTCCAGATTCGGAAAGGGCAGTTCCATTATATTCTAGTTTAGTTTTAAAATTTATAATATCACCAACTGTATATCTCGATTTATCTACAGCGCATTCAAAATTTGAAAAATGATCATCAGCTAATACTGCCAAGCTATAAGGTAGTTCAGCTTCATCTCCTCCAGTTAGTTTAATAATCCATTCTCCTCCAGAATTTATAACAGGATCACCAACTATTGGAAATTCAAAACTTACGAGATTAAAGTTATCACCAGTCCTTGCTCTTGCTTTTGACGTAATATCTATTCCATCTTTAAAAATCTGCATTCCTATTTCACCTTTTGTAGCAAGTTCAATTGCCATAGTACTGATATTGTCATTTAGGTTGAAATCGTAATCAATACTCTCGGAAATATTATTTGCAAATTTTTCCATTACAATTTGAGGACTTCCGTGATCTAACATATTAACTAATTGATTATTGAACCAAGAAAGTAAATTGCTTGAAGGAGTTACAAATAAAACTTCACCTTTGTTCGCATCTACAATATTCTGAAATAGTTCAGGTTGATCACCCGCAGCCCAGGTTGCTACTGGATAATAGTAAATACTATCTTTTGGATTTGTTTGTAGGTTATTTAAAGAATCTGTGCCAGTTTGGAATGTTAATCCATCTGCCATCAGTTGATTTCCCCAATTTTGTAGTCCATCCGTAAATAAAAAGACCATTCTTCTTACATCAGATCCATTATCTTTATCGAGTTTGTTTTTTGCATCACGTAAACCGTCACCTAAAGCGGTCATTTGCAACGGTGTTCTAACATCTAAATCATAATATACTCTAGCAGAAGACCAATTGTTAAAATCCGCGTCTGTATCATCAATCCATACAAAATCATTTGGAAAATATGTAGCTTCAGGTTGAATAACATTAGATGAAAAGTATGTCATTGCTAATGAATCATTACTTCCTTTAAACAATTCTAATTTAGGCATTAATAAATTTACAGCACCTTTCAATTCATCAATTCTTGTTTCAGTTGTACCTAGCACGTTCAACGACATACTACCTGATATATCAAGAACTAACGCTATTTTTGCTCTATCTCTTATTATTGGTATATGGTATTGTTGATTATCTGGAACTTCTCCCGATTTAGTTACATTTACAATAAAGCTTAAGGTGCTATTTCCTGAGCTACACTTTTCATCTACTTTAACGGTGATTTGATTAGCTACATTTGTTAAAGTATAATTGTTAAGTATTTCAGAACAGGTAGCAGTAATATTTGTAATAGTAACATTATCAGGACCAGGTACTAATAATGGAATATCAAATATGCGCTGTTCTTCTAACTTTAACGGAGGAAGTGTAATTTCACATCCAACACCAGGGCAACTGCCATTAAAGATAGTTCCTGTAGCATAACCGTTAGTTCTATCTATCATTTGTGCTGCACCTGATACATAGAATCCTGATAAAATAATTGTGATAATTAAGAATCTCAGTACATTTTTAAATTTAAGTTTCATGGCTTAAAAGTTTTAGGGTTAGTTAATAAAATTCTATATATTATTAGTCTTGAGTATTAAGAATAAGTAAGTTAAATATATTTTATGAAATCAAGGTATTAAAACACAGCTTTTTTTGCTTCGATTAATTTAGTAACGGATTGCGGGAATGAGTATTCCCTTATGTGTTGGGGCTTTTGAAAATATTAAGATTGAATTTAAATTAATATTTTATTAAGAATGATGAATAATTATTAAAGAGCTTATAAAATGTCATAATATCAAATTGAATATTAGTATTTTATGCATTAAATTACATTTTAATATATTACAAAATAAAAAGCCCTCAGGTCATATTTGCCTGAGGGCTTTTCGTTAAATAACTATATATGCTGAGTTGTTATGAGATTTTAATTTCTCTTGCTGGTTTCTCAATAGCTTCTTCTCTTTTTGGAAGTGTAATTTGTAATAAACCATTTTTATATTCTGCATTTATTTTTTCTGTATCAATCTTTTCAGAAATTCTGAAAGAGCGGTTAAAAGAGTTAAAATTGAATTCTTTTAAATTGAATTTTTCATCTTCATTTTCATCAATATTCTTGTCTAAAGAAATAGTTAATAGCTTTTTATCTAAATCGATTTTAAAATCTGATTTTTCAAAACCTGGAGCCGCTAATTCAATCCTGAAATCAAATTTTGATTCAGTGATATTTGCTGGTGGAATAGCAAAATGCTGATTACAACTTCTTTCTTCAGTATACATATTGTTCATTAAATCTGAAAAATCTCTGTATCTATTCATTTGAGATACTGGTCTGTTCATTCTTACTAGTGTCATAATTTTATAATTTTAAGTTATTATTATTTAGTTTAAATTAAAATTCTTTTGTTTGATTCGAATATTTCAAATGCTATACCAAAGCAAAAATTAAGCTATTTTGTCTTATTACTTTAAGTTAAGATGCCAAAATGACACATGAGATATGAATTAAAGCGACAAAATGACAGTAAAAATAAGTTGAATGAAAGAATGATTGAATTATTACGATTTTCCGGAACCGATTAGTATTTTTGCATGCAGATATACAAAACATATGAGAATAGACATTATAACTGTATTACCTGAGCTGCTTAGAAGTCCTTTAGATCATAGCATAATTAAACGTGCTCAACAAAAAGGTCATGTTGAGATATTTGTACATAATTTAAGAGATTATTCAACTAATAAACATAAAAATGTTGATGATTATGCTTTTAGTGGAGAAGCAGGTATGGTTATGATGATTGAACCAATTGATAGGGCAATATCCGCTTTAAAAGCAGAAAGAGATTATGACGAGGTAATATATACATCACCAGACGGTGATAAGTATAATCAAGGAGAAGCAAATAAGTTAGCTACTTATGAAAATATTATTATACTCTGCGGTCATTACAAAGGCATTGATCAGCGCATACGCGAACATCTTATTACGAGAGAAATTTCTATTGGAGACTATGTGCTTACCGGGGGAGAGTTAGCTGCAGCTGTTATTACCGATAGTGTTGTACGTTTAATTCCTGGAGTAATTTCCGATGAAACCTCTGCTTTAACCGATTCTTTTCAGGATAATTTGCTTGCACCTCCTGTTTATACTAGACCCGCTGAATACAAAGGGTGGAAAGTTCCCGATATTCTTCTTTCGGGAGATTCAAAAAAAATTGAAAAATGGAAAGAAGATCAAGCTTACGAACGTACAAAACGCCTACGTCCTGATTTGCTTGATGATTAAGTAGTAGTCTTAAATATTTGATGTTTAGTATGTTATTTTGTAACTTGTATGGCTTTTACAAAATGGCATGGACTCAAAGTTTATAAATCCTTTTGGAGATCATGGTTTGTATTTTACTCCTTCACATGATTTAAGGTCATGCTTTGAATATTATATTCATTTTAATATAGCCGCAAAAAATCTGAATAGAAGCTTTATTAATCCATTTCCTAATGGTAGCATTGAATTGTATTTTCATGTCGGGAATAATTATGTAGTTACTCAAGAAGGAAGTAAAGAAAATATTTATAAACACTTTTTAGCTGGTGTATTTGAATTATCACATTATCTTTTATTAAAACCAAAAACCGATAATTCTTTTTATAGCTGTATCCATATTCCAATAAAACTTAATGAAATAAGTAATTTAACTAATACCCCATTAATAAAACTTAAAAATAGAATTCTGGATATTGAAGAAATTTGGGGTGAAAAAGGGAAAAAGTTAAAGAGTAATATTGAAGATAATACAGATATCAATAAGGTTGTAAAACTTATTGATAAATTCTTATTAGATCAATTGAACAAAAAAATAGATTGGAAAGTAAAAAGAATTAATAAAATAATAGAATTTTGTTTATACAAGGAGGGAAATATTTCTGTTGAAGAAATAACAAAAAGTTTAAATATCTCTTATAGAACAATATACCGAATATTTACAAAACAACTTGGAATTTGCCCCAAGGAATATCTAAAAATAGTTAGGTTTAATAAGGTGTGTAATTTACTCAATAAATATCCTTTTATTGATTGGAATGAAATGGCATATAGTTGCGGATATTATGATCAGTCACATTTTATTCATGATTTTAAGAATATCTTAAAAATATCTCCTGAAGAGTTCGTTAGTAGAATCGTAAATAATTATTATTTATTTCACCCAGTAGCGTTTAAGCTCTAAATGTCAGATTTTTACAATACTTTATACTTTGATTGTTATACTTTTATCAATCCTGAATTATCTTAATACTCTTACGCTGCATAAAGTGCAGAAATTAACTTATTTACTATTAAGAGTCTTAATCAAAAACTATTGTAATATGATGAAAAAATGTTGTTTAATTAACTATGTGCTTATTATGTTGTTGTTTTTAATAAGTATAGTTTCTTGTACCGCACAAGAAAAGGAAATTCCTATTACATCTAACTCAAAAAAAGCTATTGAGAAATTTAAAGAAGGTCGTGATTTAAGTGAAAACACAGAATATGAGATGGCCAGACGAACATTGGATGAGGCATTAAGTTTAGATCCTGAATTTGCATTAGCATACTTATATAGATCTTTATATGGAAGCAACTATAATGATCAAATGAATCATTTGGAAAATGCGATGAAATATATAAGCAAAGTTTCAGAAAGTGAAAAAGATCTTATTATAATGTATAAAGCCATGTATGATTCGAATGAAGCGGTAATGTGGGAAAAACTTGATAAGTTATTAGAATTATATCCTTCAAATAAGCGAATTAATTCTATTGCAGGTGATTTAAATCGATTCTGGAATAAAGATGAGGATGCTTTAATGTACTATAATCTTGTTGTGGGTATGGATAACAAATTTGTACCGGCGATTGAAGGGATGGGATATGTTTTTATGAATATGGAACAGTATGATAACGCTGCAGATTGGTTTAAGAAACTAATGGAAATAAGACCAGATTTGGCTTCTCCTTATAACTCATATGCAAATGCACTCATACAACAAGAACAGTTTGATGAAGCCATAGTATATTATAAAAAAGCTATGGAAAAAGATGAGTTTTTCTATTATCCTATTAGAAGAATTGCAAATATTTATGTTAATCAAAAGAATTATAATGAAGCTAGAAAATATTTTAGACAATATGTGGAAGTGGCAACTCAGTTTAATTCAAAGTATCTGGCATTTTTAAATATTGCAAATACCTATTTATATGAAGATGATAAGGAGAATGCTTTAAAAGCTTTTGATGAATATATTCAACTTGCAGTCCAAAACAATATGCCATACTATGAAATTTGGGGAAATATTTATCAGGGATATATAATTACATGTTGTGGTGACCCTAAGGAAGGTTTGAAATATTACGAAAAGGTGTTAACGATGATAGATGAATCTGATCTTAATGAAGAGCAAAAACATGAGCACAGAATTAATGTTTCAATGATGAAAAGTAATGCTTACATTGAATCTGAAGATTTTCAGAATAGTGAAAAGGAATTGGAAAATTGTAAAATACTGGTTGCAAATTTAGAAAGCACATTTTTAAATGATATGATTGATGTAATATCTTCGTATCAGGATATTAAACAAAATAATTATGAAGCTGCACTCAGTAAATTAAATAATGTAAAATCAAAACATGTTTTAATTACATATTATTCTGCTTTAGCTTATGATTTAAAGGGAGATAAGGAACAAGCTAAGAATTACTATAGTAAATTGATAAATAACAAAGAGAGTAATTTGAATATTGCCCTGAGATATAAGGAGATAGAAGAGAAGTTAGCTGAATAATTTAATACGGATAAAGAGCTTTTTGTTTAAAAACTACCTGAGGAAATATTTTCCTAGGGTAGTTTTGTATATGACTAAATCCATAAGCAATTCATAATATCTGCAGTAATATGTAACATAAGCCCTATTGCAGGTAATCTAAACTTAGGAAAAAAGAATAAACTGATATAAGCGCAAATTGCATAATAAGAATGCAAAGGATGAAATCCTATGCTGCATCTGGATGGATCATAAATGGGATTTGCTAATAAGTGATCTAAATCAATTAAGTTGGCTAAAATAATTATAAGACTTGATTTCCAAAAATGCTTTCTGAAGAAAATAAATGCTATTATAAAGGGTACAAAATAGTGTATCCCGTAATGAATAATTTCTTTAAATTCGATCAATTAATTAAATAGTTTATATGAAACTCCCAAATTTATTCGAACTTGGTACATATCATAATCAATGTTTGTAAAATCTGAAACGAAAATACTTTTAAAACCAACATTTAATCTTGCCCATAAATATAATCTGTGGTTTAAATTATATCTATAACCGATTAAAACACCATAATCATATTTGTCAATATCTTCGTTAAAATTATATGGAATAGTAATTTCAGGACCTGGTAAAGTTGCGTTATCTGTAATAGATATATCTGGAGAATATATCCCGTTTATACCACGTGTTTCAAATCTACCCTCAAGGATTCTAGAATAATAGGCACCAAAAAGCAATTTACGACCTTCCTTACCACCATAATGTGCAATAAATGGAAACTCTACCATACGAAGCTCGACATCTGTCTCTGTATAACCGGTGTAATACTGCGCTGATCCATCTTCAAAATAAAAAGCTTGGCTAACAACGTCGGCTGTTGCCGAGAAAGCTATTAAGAGATAATTAACTTCAAGAGCAAATTGCCATTTATTATTTAGCGTATATTCTGATCCTATTCCTAAGGATGGATATGGTTTTGGTGTACCACCCGCACCATCAGGAATATCTGATAAGGGAAATGGAATTGCACCTCCTAAATCAACAGCAATGTTAGGATAAAAATTAAACTTTCGTTCTTGCGATAAAACTGATAAGGAAAAAACAGAAATTAGAATAATCAGAAATATATTTTTCATTTTAAATATATTTATTATTCGTAAATCAGTTCTAAATCATCAACTACAAGAGTACTTCCTACGGCACCTCTCCATAAAGCACCACCTGTGCTTGACGAGAATACTATTGTAATATGAGTGGGGTTTACATTTGAGGTATAATCAAACGTCAGCATTGTTTCAGTCATATTATCTTCAGTCGTTCCTGATTCCATTTTTGTTCTTGCAATTTCTGTAATCTGATCTCCATCTCTAACTTCTAAAAATGCATAAATCGTGCATTCATCCTCACCTGAAATATCTTCTATGGTAAAACCACCAAATATATTCGTTGGATTTATTAAAGTAGCTTGAATATAATCTTCTCCAGCCTGGTATTTAAATTTAAATTTAAAACCACTTGGTCTAAATATAAATGGTGTTCCAAATAAAGTAGCTTTCTCTGGATCAGTTGGATTTGCAATAGCATCAGCTAAACTAAAAATCCCTGTAAATATTGTTCCTGCGGTAATAGGTAAATTACCAGCTTCCTGAGTTTTTATTTCAACCAGTGTATTTTCACCATCAGAAATAGGTTTACTTCCATAAACACTATATGAACTTGTTCCCATATTTGCTGTAGCCCAAACGGAAGTAATAGCAGAATTTCCAGACTCCTTATAAGATTTCCCATTCATGCCCATGTTTTCAAACCAGTTTTCAAATCCAGAGTTTTGTAATTGTTTATGAACTAAAAACACCGACCAGCTTTTTGTGGTTCCATCTTCTGCTATCACTTCTGTTGATAAAACAGCATCTGAGTTAGAGAATTCAAGTTCTCCATTTATTAATGATGATAACTTAGCTCCAGACGAAGTTTTAATATCAGCATTAAGCAATATAGGAAATGTAATATTTCTTAAATCATTATTAAAGTATAAATAGATTTTACCATTTTCTGAATCAATACTTGTTTGCACATAATTAAGATTACCATCCGATAAATCTATAATGTAAGCATCTGTAATATCTGCTTTGTTTGATTTATCATCGGCGCATGCAAAAAATAATGCTACTACAAAAAGCAAAGAAAGTATCTTTTTCATAATTCAGGAGTTTAGTATTATTGTAAAAATAGAAATTTTAAGAATATACATGCATTTACTAGCTATAATTTTGCCAATTTTATATTAACAATCATTTACATTAATAAAGCAGTAATACATTAATCATGCCTATGAAAATATATTTTTTCAAAAGCATTTACAGCGGTACTAAGTTTTTCTATATACATTAAATCTGTTGTTTGCTTTGTTTTCATTGAATAAACTAACAATTCGTGAAGTAAAGAAAGTTGCTTTATATACTTAGTATACAATTCTTCATTTTCAATACTGGTTGGTTTTATTCGTTGGTGAAGAAAATACTGACTAACAACTTCTTGTAATTTATTAGCGTGATCTTCCTTATTATTTACCCAACGAACAATTTGGTTATAATCATGGGTATCTTCATTTGATAATTTAATAATCATCTTCATCGATTTTTCGATTGTAACGATATGTTCTTTTATTAATTCAATCCTTAGAGTATCTTCATAAATACCACAGGGAATCTCACAATGAGCATATGTTTTGTTACTAATGCTTATTGAAATAATAGTAAATAATATTAATAGAACTAACTGCTTTACTTTTTTCATAATAATTTGTTTTTAATTGATTATTACGCTTATAAGCAATTAAAGATGGATTTTGTTCAATAAAAAAGCACGAATAAAAATTCGTGCTTTTTTAGAAATGTCGTAAAGTTATAATTTATAAGATGTTATTTGATTTTCCGCTGTTTTTTTGAATACCTGACCAGTAACATCATCAACAGCGTATTTTGGATCTTTTTCTTTTCCAAGGTTTATATTTCCTTCAGCTTCGCCAGTATCTTTATTTATTTTATACAATGCATTGTCTTTATCTATTGTTCCTAAGAGGATTATAAAATCACGACCCTGAGCAGTAGCTTTAAAACGTGCATTTGCTTGCTGAAAAGATTGTTTTGCAAAATCAGAAGCAGCATTTCCTAATTCTTCATATGCTTGACCAAATCCTTCAACGATAGCACCGCTTACAGCATCTTCTTCTGCAACATCAGGAGCAGCAGATTGCAATACACCGGCTGCATAATATGAGTTTGCACCAATGTAGGCGGCACGAGCTGCCTGAGCATATAGTAAAGCTCTTTTTAAACCTGGCTCGCGAGGAGCTTCATAGTATTTCTGAAATACTACTGTACCTGAATAATCAATCATTGCAACATTTTGTTCAGATGAAATGAAAATACCCTTTTCACGTAATTCAATCGAGTTTGGACTTTCTTTACCTTCAAATCTTAAAGCAATTGAAGAAATATTTTTCACTGTTCCTGCATCGATATCTATTTCTTTTACAATGCTTTCTTTGGTGTCAAAAACATATAATGTGTTTTCTTTTTGAATAGAAAGTCCTGGTCGTGTTTTAATTGATTTGTCAAACAATAATTCACCTGTAGAGGTATTCAGAATATTTATTTCCAGAGTAGTAATATAAAGTATTCCTTTTGGTGACTGTACTGTTTTAATAACTTCTCCGCTAATTCTTACAGGCTTTTCAAAAGTTATTAATCCTTGTGCTGGGTCAAGAAAATTTAAGTAGTTTTTATCACCTGATTGAGAAATAAGCAATATTCCTTGTTCTGTTTTTACATGTTGGTAAATTCCACCTTTAATAGAAATTCCTCTACCTTTTTTACCCCATTTACCTACTGCAGTATTTGCATCAAATGAATTTATTTTGGTTCTATTACCATTATTTGGTAAAATAATCATTTCATCTTTGTAGAAAGTAAAATCACCTAGCTGACCTATCATTTCTACTGGATTTTCCCACAACATTGATCCATCGGAAATATTAAATGCAGAGTAATTATTTTCGTATCTTACAGTAGTTTGTCCACTACTTGACTGGCTTTCATCTTTACTTTCACCTGCAATTACAAATATTCCTTTTGTTGGTTGCATATAGAAGTTAACTTTAATATCCTCATCTGCCACAGCATTTTCGGCTACACCTTGTAAAAGACTTCCAAAAGCACCCATACTTTCTAATTGTTCGGCTGCCTTTGAAGTAGCATTTTTCCAAATTATATCGCCTGTTTTACTATTTACTTTATAGATATTAAATAATGTAACAATCAACAATTCCTGATCAGATAGTTCGTTTAATGTTACTATACGTCCAAATTTTTCTTCAATTTGCCAACGTGTTTCACCTGAAGCTATATCAACCATAAGCATTAAAGGTTGGTTTTCCATATTTTTCCCGGCTACAAGAATCCCATTAGCTTTATATAAAACTTCCTTGGTTTTTAATTCAGAAATACCTGCTTGAGAAGAATTAAATTTAATATTACCTGTATATGGATCGATTAAAGACACTGCTTCTCCTTGGTTTATTGATAATAACGGAGAACCAGTCATTTCCTGTAGTTGTGCATTGGAAATATTTGCAAATTGCTGACTCGACCATATTTTTTCTCCTGTTTCTGGATTATAGGAGGCAAGTTCAGAATTAGTACAAACAATATAATTACCGTAAGAATTTACTTGTTGCCATAATACTGTTCCATTAAGATCTTTCTTCCATATTTCACTCACTTGAGCAAAAGTTGAAATACTTATAAAAAATAATACAAAGGATGAAATTGAGAATTTGAGTGGAATTTTTTTCATAATGTAATGAGATTGGTTAGTATAAATTAAAACCGATGATTAGTTAACCTGAAATGATAAGAATTGTTTAGTGAAATTCCAAGTTACAAAAAATATTCAGCAAGTTAATGCAAAGAAGGTGTCAAAAAACTATTTAGACTGTTCCAAGGAAATTATATAATTTGTAGAAAACTAAAAAGATTATTATTAATACACTTAAAGTCATTAATAAAGAGAAGATAAAATTTTTTCGACGGTTCTTAATAATTCTATTTCTTACTTTTTCCTTGTATTGATTCAGTTCACTTTCTGTAAGAGTATTTCGATCTTTAAATACATGATATTTAGCTTCGGTTTTTGAGACGGCTTTTTTTAAATCACTGAAACGTGCACGATGCATTTTAAGTAAATTTCTATTATTTTCTAATCTTTTAATTGCATCTAAAGCATGACCACCAAAACTCATATTATTTATCTTAAAATTTTACGAACAAAAGCAACTGTGAAGTACGACATTAGGAACAATCCCACAAATCCTTCAATACTCGATAACCATCTAAAGAATCCTGAAGGATAGTAATCTCCATACCCAATGGTAAAGAAAGTAATTGCACTATGATAAAAAGAAACTGCAAATGGTCCTAACTTATCAGGATCGCCAAGAGATGATACTATTTTTGCTTTTGTAAAAAATGGGAGAATCACGTATAGTAAGGTGAAGAACAAATATCCAAAGAGCATACTGGTAATTACTCTAAGCGGATTTGTTGCATATAATCCAACTTTATCGAATATTAACCATTGAAATGCATAGTTGGCATATTGCCATAAACGGCTATATGGTCTTTTTTTAATGCCATCCTGCAGATTTGCTTTCAACTCGTTTCTCTTAAATTCTACATATGCTAAATCCTCGTCGGTATATTGACCTGTTGTACCGAAATTTTCTTTTAATATCCTGAATTGCTCTGCAAGATCACGGTTTGATGCATCTTTTTGGGAATAAATAAGTTTTTTCACATTATTTATTCTCCAATCAAGGTATATCCTTCCTATTAATCGCATTCCTGCAAAATCGATTGTTTCAATTTCGAGAGGAAAATCGTAAGGTATAATATCAATAATATCGCGAGCAACAGTGTCAGATAAATCAATAGATCTGCATTTTGAAAGCCTTAAGTCAACATAATAATCTAAATGACAGGATTTAAGAGAAAGCTCAAGGATGTGTGAATTGTTAAAGCTTAGGTTTCCTTTTCCAAAGTCTGCATTATCTAGAAATAAAACGGTATTATCAAATTCTACCTGTTCAAATGATATATTACCATCGCCCCAAATTGACTTTCTAAATGTCATTTTGCCTCCTTTGTGCTGCGCTGCTTCAAAGGATTTTTCTCCATTTCCAAATATTGCTCTGTTAAAACTAACTTTTGCATCCCCAAATTCTGTGGTGCGGAAATCAACCTTTCCATCTCCAAATTCGGTTCTTTCGAAAATCAACTCTTTACAATGAAAACGTGCAAAATGAAACCCAATTTTTCCTTCTCCGAATCGTGCAACCTTGAATGTAACTCTGGTTGATTTAAAAACAGAATTAACGAAAGTTACATCGCCTTTGTTAAACTCTGTATTTATAAATAGTACATTTCCTTCTCCGAACTGAGTGTCTTGGAAATTTTTATGTCCGGTTCCAAACCATGAATTTTTGAAACTAACTTCACCATCGTCAAAGGTTGCATTCGAGAAATCTACATTTCCATCGTTAAAATATGTATAACTAAAATTAACGCCACCCTTATTAAATATCGATGATTGAAAAGAAACTGCTCCATTAAGAAAGTGGGCACGTTCAAAATTTTCATACTCATCATCAAATTCGGCAAAAGAAAAGTCAGTAATTACGCGTGAATCAAAAAATGCATTGTATGCAGTGAAACCATGAATTTTAACGTAACTTTTTTTCTCAAGATTTCGGCTTTCGCGATAATCGCTTAATGAAAAATTCTCCAGGTAACATTCAACTAGAACAATTTGTTTCTCTTGATCAATAAGTTTATAAACTTCTTCGCTGTCAACAAAGCCTATTTCAACATAAGCTACTTCTTTTTTATTTTCATCAAGAAAAGAAATAGCAGCTGTATTTTCACATTTTAAGCCTGCTTCAGTTTCAAAAGGAGTATCTTTTATCTTGACTTTATAGTTGAAGTAGTTTTGGATCATTTTCCTTGTTTTTCACAAATTAATTCAAATATACTAAAAAACTTAAAAACTTATGTGGCAATAGTAAAACTGCTATTGAAATAAATTCTTTCAATTTTTATTTTACCATTGTTTTCAAAAAAAACTTAATTCTGTATAAATTTTTTTAATTAACGTTTGAAAAATTACACCTGCAGTTTTAGCTACAATTTGCATTGGAAAATAAATTTGTTTTTTGTGGTAAATACATTTAAATTGAAAATTGATTTTATGAATGTTACTAAATTATGAAAAAAGTAAAAAAACTTAAAGTTCTATCTTTTGCAAAATTTCAAGCTATCTTATTTGCACTTATTGGAATTGTTGCAGGAGTATTGTATTCATTTGGTGGCGCAATATATGATGTATTTACTATTGGTTTAAATTTTGGGAGTGTTCTTGCATTTTTAGCACTTATAGGTATGCCAATAGTATTTGCGGCCTTTGGGTTCATAATTGGAATTATTGAAGCATTTCTTTATAATTTAATATCAAGGTGGATCGGTGGATTTGAATTGAATTTTGAGAAATAATAATAAATTAAAACTTTATCCACTTTCACCAACGCATTAATATATTAAAGTGTGCTGGAAAGAGAAAGCAGTTGAAGTCGTTATACAGACCGCTAAGAATAGTTTTACCTTCGTTGCCAAACCGAGATAAAGTTACTCGCTTGCATAATTTATCATATGGTTATAAAGATCCTTGTTTTACTAACTTGTAGTTAATGAAGTGTTTAATAACTGAATAAACAGAAAAACTATGTAACTTGGGTTGTTCAGAGCTTATACTTTGCTTAGCAACGAGTGTTATAGCGCGTTATTTTTTCTTCCGATTAACAAAAGAGAATCATTGTCATCAAACTCTTTATAGTTTTCAATTGAAAGAATCTCAAAATGCTTCTGATATATTTTTCTTAAATCTGCTTCACTATGATAATTTACAAAAAGACCTTTGAAAATTTCTGAGCCTTCTCCTTTCCAAAAAGAATGACATATTATTCCTTTTGAAGTTAAAATCTCATATTGCTTTTTAACGGAATCTATCAATTCGTTATCATTTAAATGATGCATTACTTTATTTGAATAAATTCCTTCAAATTTCTTATCAATTTTCAAAGTTCTGGCATCTAATTCAAGAAATTCTCCTTCTGGATTATTACTTATCAGATAATTTAGAAATTCAGTTGAATTATCAGAACCTGTAACTTTATATGATTCTTTCAGAATTTTCCAATCTGTTCCTGGTCCAGAACCTATTTCAAGAATTGCAGAATTAGAAGGCAAAACCTTTTTAAGTTTCTCAATTAGCTTTCTTCCATTAACATCTTTTGCTAATTCTATATATTCTTGTACAGATTCTTTTGATTTATAATATTCTTTTGACATATAGCGTTTGCAAATAATGCACTATAACTGTTCCACTTTAATTTTGTGCAGGAGCGCTGTTTTTTCAGCATCCACCCGTTGATACTGAAACCTAAAAGTAACAATAACTTGTTAAACCACCAACTTAGCAAAGCAATCTCACAAACGTAGTGAGTAAAACTCAGCATGTAGTTTGACTTGCTGTTATAAGCTGGTTTTTTATTAATTAGTTTATTATCAATATAATTCAAGAATCTCTTATAAAAATAGAGTATCTTTACAGTTGGTTTATACCATTTTTGATTTCAATCAGTCATTACTCCATTTTGCTGCTTAAATAATATAACCTTTCACTCCAGCAAATGATTTCTTGTTGAATTACGGATTGTCGAACCGACATCAATTTATTTAAAGCAAATTTAACAGAAGAGAACTTATGAATAAACAAAGCTTAGGAGTTATTGGAACTTCAAGAAAAGAAGATGAAAAACGTGTCCCAATTCATCCAGATCATCTATCACGGCTTCCAGAAGACATTCGAAAACAATTAATTTTTGAAAAGGGATATGGAGCACCTTTTGGTTTAGATGATGATTTCTTTGTTTCTCAAACTGGAGGAGTTGCTTCTCGCCATGAATTATTAGCAGAAATTGGCTCAGTTATTATTGCTAAACCAGTCTTAGCTGATTTGCAAGAAATACGTGAAGGAGGGTTTATATGGGGTTATCCACATTGTGCACAGCAAGGAGATATTACGCAAACTGCAATAGATCGAAAATTAACACTAATTGCCTTTGAAGACATGTTTATTTGGTCTCCAAATGGTCAAATAGGCAGACATACATTTTATAAGAATAATGAAATGGCAGGTTATTGCGCGGTTATTCACGCATTACAATTAAGGGGTATTGATGGTCATTATGGTAATCAACGTAAAGTAATTATTTTTAGTTTTGGAGCAGTTAGTCGTGGAGCTATTTATGCGCTTAAATCACATGGGTTCAGAGATATTACAATTTGTATTCAGAGACCTGATTATGAGGTGCGTGAAGAAATTTTAGATGTTCATTATGTTCGTATTCGTGAAGGTAATAATGGGGAAGCCAGAATGGTAACTATAGAACATGATGGTACAGTTAGACCTTTATCAGATTTAATTAGTGAATCTGAAATCATTATTAATGGTACTTATCAGGATACAGACAATCCTATCAATTTTGTAACAGAGAATGAAAAAGATTCTTTAAAATCAGGAAGTTTAATTATTGATGTTAGTTGCGACGAGGGTATGGGATTCTATTTTGCTAAACCTACAACTTTTAAAAACCCAATTCTGAATATCGATAACATTGACTATTATGCAGTAGATCATACGCCAAGTTATCTATGGGAAAGTGCTTCAAGATCAATATCTGCAGCACTAATTGTTTATTTACCAATAATTTTAGAAGGTCGTAAAAGTTGGATGAAAAATCCTACAATTCAAAGGGCTATTAATATCGAAGATGGTATTATAAAGAAAGAGTCTGTTTTAACTTTTCAGAATCGTATGCCAAATTATCCACATAATTTTATAGAAAGTTAAAAGGTCAAAACTTATTTATTTGAGAAACTTTCATGCTAAAATAGTCAATTATTTAGCACGACGCACTTAGTCAACAAACCACAAACTAAGCGAGCATTCTCTTAAAACTCGCTCTTGCGAAACGAGTAAATTCCGCATGTAGTTTGACTTGCAGATAAAAATTGGGCGAAATAGACAAACCTTGTCCAGTCGGTAGATTGGATTACTATGGAAATCTAAAAACATTTCTTCGGAGTTGCATATTGCTGGTAACAGCAAAATGGGGTAGGATTACAAAATTTTTTAAGTCTTTGGTTGTGTGTTGGGTTTGCGTTGGTTTAGCTATATGATTGTAATAGTGTTTTGGCTTTTAGTTTTCAGAAATACAATTACAAACAAAACCATTTAGCTTGTTTGATTGTTTTAATAAAGAAATAAAAATGCATACATCTGAATAAATAGAGTTATTTATTAAAAATATACGAAAATAATTATGGAATTATCAGCAAGCGTAGAAATTGGGAAACCTTTAAAAGAAGTTTGGAAAGTGATTACAGATTTTAAAAATTGTCCAACCTATATTAAGAGTATTGTTAATCTTGAAATCATTGATCAGCCAAAGGATACTTTAGTGGGTTTTAAATGGAGAGAGACGAGAGTAATGTTCGGTAAGGAAGCTACAGAAACTATGTGGATAACAGACTCTGTAGAAAATGAGTATTATCAAACCAGAGCTGAAAGTCATGGTTCGATTTATATATCAAGATTATCAATAGAACGTATTGGACACATCACTAAATTAACAATGTCCTTTTCATCAGAAGCTACAACATTTCTTGTTAAGCTAGTCTCATTATTAATGGGTTTTATGATAAAAGGATCAATGAGAAAAGCTATAAATAAAGACTTAACAGATATTAGAACTTATCTTGAATCAAATTGAAACAAGTGAAATAAAACTACTTCCAATATTGTATGAAAATATTTTTTTGTTGGGAAATACGTGTTGTTGGAAACAGTAAAATGCAAATATTTCAAAACAGTTTATGCAACACGTAAAATCTTTTCCATCTTACGACCTTTTGCTAATTCATCAATCAGCTTTTCCATACGTCTACATTGTCTATACAATTCAAATTCATCCTCTATTTCTTCAATTCGATAACCACAAACGACTCCTTTAATCAAGTGTGCGTTTGGATGTAATTCTGCTCTTTGAAAAAATGTTTCAAATGTTACCTTCTCTTCAATAAGCTCTTGCAATTTATCTTCATCAAATCCAGTTAACCATTCTATTACTTGGTTGAGTTCTTCTTTTGTTCTACCATTCTTCTCCAACCTATCCAAGTACAATGGATAAATAGATCCAAATATCATTTTTGCAACTTTTTCATTTTTCTCAGCTGTAACTTTCATCTTTGATAGATTTTAATTTTTCATTATTGCTTCTTAATGTTATTGTAACAAATATAACAAAATAGGTACTGAAAAGTTTTTACTTGTTTATAAGTAAAAATTATTAAATTAAAAGTTTAAACCATTTCTATTATTCAAATGTTTTATATAAAACTATAAAGTTATTTAACCATGACAACAATTAACACTTATTTGACTTTTAATGGAAATTGTGAAGAAGCATTTATTTTTTACAAATCTATATTCGGTGTTGAATTTACTCATATTGGAAGGTTTAAAGATATGCCTGAAAACTCTGAATTCTCTATTTCTGAATCAGAAGAAGAAAGGATTATGCATGTTTCATTGCCAATTAGTGAGGAAACTGTTTTAATGGGTAGTGATACTGGTGGAGAGTGGGCATCAAAATATGTCCAAGGAAATAATTTTTCTATATCAATAAATACTGATTCAAAGCAAGAAGCTGATAGATTGTTTAATGAACTTTCTAAAGGTGGACATGTAATTATGCCTATGGGTAGTGCCTTCTGGGATTCCTATTTTGGAAATTTTAAAGATAAATTTGG
>Ga0209475_10001901_pt1 | contig 23471 bp, 16 predicted proteins | sample tdDd471_FD_187128 | JGI IMG/M metagenome (GOLD analysis project Ga0209475, IMG submission 187128) | Marine sediment microbial communities from the Atlantic coast under amendment with organic carbon and nitrate - tdDd47.1 (SPAdes)... | ecosystem: Environmental > Aquatic > Marine > Coastal >... | reverse complement strand
AAATGTTAGATTACAATTTGAAGCGCGCAAGTCCGATAGTGACGTATAAGCAATTCGATGTGATTTTCGAGCTCGAACGCCCGGGAGGGGGATAGTTCTGCTTTTAATCGCGATAGGTTTGTTTTTACGTCTTGTTAGTAAATCTAGTTTTGTTTTGAGGGGATTCGTAATGAAAAAGGTAGTGGTACACTTGTTTTACGAGTTGCCTAACGTATTTAATGATAAGTATATCTATTTTGTTGATGACGAATTCTCCAATTTAGAGCATGAAGCTATTATATATAATTCAAAAAAATTTAATGCTGAAGCGTACAAGGATAGCAAATTTAGGTTTTATCCATTACCTGAAGCGAGTTTAAGGAAATTTCGCTATTTATTGAAGTTTTTTCATAAAAGGGATTTTGACCTGCTCATCATTCACGGGTTATTTTATCGCGACCTTGACATAGTCTTTATGGCATTAGTCTCTCGATTTACTAATATCGGCAAAAAAACATTATGGTCAATGTGGGGAGGGGACATTTATAGCTTTCAACTACCGCCAGAATCCTTTTTACGACGAGTAAAATTTAATATCGAAGAGTTTTTTAAAAAAGAGACTATACAAAAAATCGCATTTAGTACGACGATTGTCCCCTCGCAAGCAAAATCTTTGAACGAAAATTACAAAGTAGAATTTCAGCCATATGATGCTTTTTATCCTAACCCTTTGAAATTTGAAATAATTGCTGATATTAAGTCGGTTCAAACCAATTTTGGTGATGATAAAAAACTAGTTTTACTAGGTAATTCAGCATCACCATCGAATAATCATTTACTTGGTTTAGAATTGCTTTCTGAGTTTGTTGGTAAAATATCCGTATTGTGCCCAATGGCGTATGGAAATGACGAATATCGACAAAAAGTTATAGCTGAAGGAAATAAAATATTTGCTGAAGATTTTTCTTGCCAAACTCAATTTCTTGAACCCGAAGCCTATTTACACAAGCTTAATCACGTTGACTGCGCATTGTTCGTTCATGACAGACAACAAGCGCTTGGCAATATTATGATTTTATTGTGTTTAGGAAAAAAAGTATTTATGAAAAAAGAAGCATTGCATTATATTTTTCTTAAAAACCTTGGTTTTTCTGTGTTTGCAATAGAAGATTTATCGATAGAAATATTTTCTGATGTAACGATTGACCGAAACGAAGAATACCGTAAAGTTATACGTTTTTTTTCGGATAGTGCAGCTAAAGATAAGTGGGCTAATGTGTTTGAAAGAACGATAGCCCGAACTAGGGAAGAAAAAACACTCATAGTATGAATTATCGAACTATTGTTAGTTTTTTTGCCGGACCAATATTTTCAGCATTTATAGGCTTTATTCTGTTGCCGATGATTGCTTGGTTATTCACTGAGCAAGATCTAGGGCGGCTTGCAATGCTACAGGTTGCTGGCTCGTTCTCTGTTTTAATATTTTCATTAGGACTTGACCAATCATTTGTCCGAGAATATCACGAACATAATGATAAAAATGGTATCTTGAAGGAAGCTGTGCTTCCAGGCACTTTCGTTTTAGTATTGGCGCTCATTATTCTTTTCATTTACAAACAGGAATTCACTCGATACCTATACAAGTTGGACAGTAACTATATATTTTGGGCTAGTATGATCTTCATACTGTTATCATTCTTCAATAGGTTTTTATCACTTATATTACGCATGCAAGAAAAGGGGGCTGCGTATGCGGTTTGTTTAATAATTCCCAAGCTTTTTGTTCTCTCCTTGGTGCTTGTTACTTTAGCTTTTGATTTTAAGAAAAACTTTGAATTGTTGATTGGAATATACGCAGCAAGTTTAATAGGAGCGTTATTTCTCTATATTATATTTAGCGCTAAAGAGCTGGCTGCGGAAGTTAATTCGTCGATTGATAAACAACGAATTCTAGTAATGATTAATTACGGTGGGCCACTGATGATCGGTGGAATCGCGCATTGGGTTTTAGTCAATATTGATCGCCTTTTACTAAATAGTTTAGCCGACTTGAGTGAACTGGGTGTATTTACGATGGCCAATGGTTTCGCGTCAATCGCACTTGTTTTTCAAACGGGTTTTTCTTTGGTTTGGGCGCCTACTTTATACAAGTGGATTTTGGATCCTAAAAAAATTCCGAGAATTGCGAATATTAGAGACAAACTAGTCGTTATTATTGTATTTATTTTTGTTTTAGCCGGTGTATTCTCATGGCTAATTCCATTGATTTTGCCTAATCAATATTGGGAAGTTCAGTACATAATGATGGGATGTTTAGTATACCCGTTATTAATTACTTTATCCGAGGTTACTTCGGTAGGTATTGGTATATCCAGAAAGACGCACTACGCTATGGCTGCGTCTATTATTGCGGCCTTAATTAATACGGCCTTTGGTTTTTGGCTAATTCCAATTTTTGGTGCGAAAGGAGCTGCCGCTGCGACCGCGATCGCATTTTTTGTATTCTTTGTTGTAAAAACGGAGAGTTCTATAATTCTCTGGCAAAAAATTCCGCGAATTAAATTGTACTTAATAGTTTCGCTGATTAGTTTGACGTCAATTGGATTTACACTTATTGGCGAAGATTACTCGTTAGTGTTTAGATTGATGTGGGTTGTTATTGCGTTGGTAACCATTCTTGCTTATCGAAAAGATGTTGGTGAATTATTTGACTTTTCGCTAACGCTACTTCGACAAAATATCTTCAAATAGACGTTTATAATTATCAGCCGTCGCATCCCAAGTTAAATTGTTATCAACTACCCATTGTCTCGCTGATTCCCCTATCTGTGAGAGTTTCTCCGGAGTATCAATTAGTTTCTCGATGAGTTTTGCGATATTTTCCGGGCAGTTTAACGGGAATAAATATCCATTTTCTCCATGAGTGATAATTTCTTTTGTTCCATCAATTTCCGATGCGATAACACCGCATCCGGCAGCCATAGCTTCGATTAATACGTTTGGACGTCCCTCGTGAGAGCTTGCCAGGACAAATACCTGGTGGCATTTATAAAACTCCTTTACTTTCTCAGGTGCAATCTGACCAACGAAGTTCACAAGGTCGCAAATGCCATAAGATTTACACTTGTCTCTCAAAGTTTGTGCTTCATAGCCGCTACCGACTACTGTGAGATTTATATCGTACCCTTTTAAATTTAAAGTATTTATCGCAGAAATAATCTTATCAATGCCTTTTCTTGGGATAAGACTTCCTACTGTTAGAATGTTTAAACGTGGTGAACTGGATTGCCTCGCGGCAATTTTTTCACCTAACAAATAAGGTTCTACGCCATTGGTAATGACGTAATATTTAGATGCAAATTGAGGCCATTTCTCGCTCAGAAAGAGAGCCATGTCGTGGCTCACTAAAATTATCCGATCACTGAGTATTATCGAAAACTTAAGTATCGCCTTTTTCAGTTTGCTCCGTGAAATCTTAACATCTTCTCCCCTCAAAACCGTCACAAGCGGTTTTCTGAAGAGAAAGCAAGGAATTGCTGCTATGATGGCATTTATACTCCAGTTAGCCATAACTAACTGACTTTTTGGGACCTTTCTTATTGTTTTAAAAATCATTGATAACATAAGCGAAGGAATCAGAAGGAATAACCAAGGATTATTCCTTAAAGCTACGGGAATTCCACCTTGGTCATGTGCTAGAGTTTGCCATTTTTTTGGAGCATAGCGACATTTGAATATATTAGTCTGGACCGCAGTGGACTCAGCATCGTCAGGACAAATTACGTCTACTTTAAAATGATTTTCCATTCTTTCTACAAGCCGCTTTACAAAAATACCACTGCTAGAGGCTTCATTTAGCGGATATGACGTTGTTATTGCTAATACTCGCGTTAAAACTCGAGGAGATTCACTCTGAATTTTCTTTATCATTATCTTTCTACAGGGTGATTGTGAATGCATTGTTATTGTATCGTTTCGATTAATACTTATACAAGCGCAAGATATTTATTTAGCTACTAACTTTTGAGCTCGCTCGAGAACTAAGTAAATCAAGGAGCCTGCAGGAGGGCTCTGGTATTTTGATCCGGCGATTTTTGTCGTAAATCACTTGTTTTTAGTTGAGATTTCAGAATAATGTTGTTATCTCTTGAGCCAAGAATAAATTAAATGTTAAAAAAGTTTCGGTTTATTGTTCCCATACAGCTTTGCTACGGTATTGCTACTTTTATTCCAGGTGTGAATCAGTTACTTTCCATTGGCAGTGGTGGGACTAATAATCCACGTTATTGCTATGGAATCTGGTTGAGGCATTTAGTAATGGCACATCATAGCGGCTTAAACACCAGACCTGAAGTTATAGCCGAACTGGGGCCCGGAGACTCTTTAGGGATTGGACTGACAGCGCTCTTGACGGGCTCAAATAAATATTATGCTTTTGATGCTGTTTCGCATGCAGAAATTACACGCAATTTAAAAGTTTTCGATGAACTAGTCAGATTGCTTAAAAATCGAACACCCATCCCAAATAACATTGAATTTCCAAATGTTAAACCTGAAGTGATGCAACATGATTTTCCATCAGATATTCTTGATGAGAATCGACTAGAAATTTCTTTAGATGAAGCTCGGCTAAAAAAAATAAGAGATTCTATTTGTAAAATTAATCAACCAGAATCAATGATTAAATATAAGGCTCCGTGGTCGAATTCAAATGTTATTGAGGATGAATCGGTTGATCTTATCTATTCGCAAGCTGTTTTAGAACACGTTGATGAACTTGAAAATACTTACACTGCAATGGGCCGCTGGTTAAAGCGTGGCGGCTATTTATCACATCAGATCGACTTTAAGTGTCATAGAACGTCGACTGTTTGGAATGGACATTGGACATTTTCGAAGTTTTTATGGCGTTTAATTAGAGGTAACAGACCATACTCATTAAACCGCGAACCTTTCTCTCGCCATGTGAACCTGCTAAAACAAAATAAATTCAAGATAGTCAAAAAATTAAAAAACTGTTCTGAGTCAAAAATCTCTCGTGCGGAACTCGCGGCAGAATTTAAGGAGATTTCCGAAGACGATCTTACCACAAGTGGTGTTTTTATACAGGCAGTTAAATAGAACAATGAGCTATTGTTGCTTTTTTAACTCTTGGTAAAGTTTAACTTCATCCGGTCTTAAAAAATGTAGGTGTTGTGCTTCTAATGCCGCAGCTTCAAGTATATATTTTTGAAAAGCCTCTCTATCGGCAAGTTTTTCGGCTGCACGTAATTTAAGAATTGAAGTACTTAAATAAGGGGTGACCTTAGATGCTCTTTCGGCGTATAAAAGCGCTTTGGAGTAATCCTCTACTATCAGAAGCAGTCTGGATTTATTGTAAAATAGCCAACTGCCAGAAGAGTTTACCAGGCCAGCGTTTGTTTCTAACCGATTTATGACTTCGATTACAAACTCTGTCGGCAAGCTTTTACAATGGTTATTTTCTTTTAAATGTGCAATAGCACTTAATGCGGGTAAATATAGAGTATCAGATTTTAGATCTTCGATATTTTCGACAAACTTGTAAATGTCTTTGTCTGCCTGGCTGAAATAGCAATAATTTTCGATCAACCGCATTCTGGTACCAAGGCTTTTGGGGTGATTTTGAAATGCCGTCATCAGAAAACGTCTTGCGCTAACTGGATCGTTGTATTCATTTAGCCAGCTGTGAGCTGCATTGTGTTGCGCTCTTATCGAGCTGGGCTTTTCCTCGGCCCACTTAGTAAACAATAAGATTTTATCGCCCCAAATGGGGGTAGTGATCGTTGTAATTGATAAAGTGAGTAAAAAATAAACAGAAGAACCAAGATAAAATAATTTATTTGACCGATTTTTAAAAAATAAATGTCCTTGTATGAGCGCAAATACTATACATAGCGAAGGAATGTAGTTTCTATGTTCAAAGTAGAGTTCAAGAGGCCATATAGTTGATTCAAAAATATGGCCTAAAAAGAACCAAAATATAGCTAAACTGGCGAATGGTAAGGAATGTCTTATATAAATTGCCAGTAGCATTAGTCCCACTATACCAGTCACAGATAAAACCGTAGTGAAAGGTGAAAAAAGACCTGAGGAAATGAATATATCATCATGAAACAAGCCGGCGCCGCTCGTTTGAGGAACGAAAATATGAGTTAAATATTGCAATAATATTCTTGATTCAGTTAGGAGGCGTTCTATTAAATTAAACTCTCTGATTTTCCATAAGGCTTCAAGTTGGCTCTCGAGATATAAGGTTCCTAATGCGAAAATGACTAATGGCCCGATTAATAGTCCGCATTGCCAGATACGATAGAATTGTTGGCTCTCGTTCAAGCGGCTTTTAAAAATGGTGAGATTTAGTGCAAAAATAAGAAAGGGTGTTATAAATGCCGTTTCTTTAGAAAGTATGCCCAGGATCCCAAAAATAGCGAGAAACAAAAGAATCTTCACAAATGGTTTATCTAGTCTTAAGGTATGACGAGCAACAAAACTCGTGTATCCAATGAGACTAATAAGAATAAATGTTCCACTAAGCAATGTCATTCGTTGAACAACTTGCAATATGGTCGTGAGATGAATAGGGTGAAACAGCCAAATCGCGGTTCCAATTATTGAGAGTAGTTGGGATACTTTAAATGATTTTTTGTCATTATAAATATGCCTGATTTTTTCAAGCAAAATATAAACTAGCCAGCCGTTTAAGCAATGAATAACGATGTTTGTGATCTTGAAAGGCTCTACGTTTGCTGGCCAAGTTTGAGCATTGAGTGTGAAGGATGCGAGAGCAAGCGGACGACCTAAAAAGCTGCTACCACCCCCAAAGACAAAATCTAGCCAATTCTGAAAAGTTGTAACACCACCATTATTTTGAAGACTTGCTAGATTGTAATGGTCATCAAATAAAAAAGGACCTGAAATTGCTGGCCAATAAACAATGAATAATGTAGCAAATATGGTCAGTAAAGAAATTTTTAGATATCTATTTTCTATTGTTAACACAGCAAACCTGTAAGTTATTCCGAATCGTGATTTATAAGTATTGTTCTAACTATATCTTTGCTAATTGAAGGAGTAAATGTAGAAGCTTTTTAGATTAAAGTCACTAAAATTCTTTTTAAATTAGAGTTTAAAACAGAAGCTAGACTATAAAAATTTTAACAGTGTTTGAGACAATCAGAAAAGTGTATGTCAGTGTTTATTAGACTTTATTGTACTTAGTGTTTGAGAATTGCAGAAAAGATTGTTTTTTGAGGAAGGTATATATCGGGTACAAAGAGTTCAAGTCTTGTACCCGATAGAATGATCAAATCTAGAGTTTTAGCTCAGATTTGGTGTCTATTAACGACACTCTGCAGGAACGTATGCTTCGTTACCAGCTGCAGTTGAACAATCCCAGTCTACACCAGCAGTTGCTACTGTAGGAGTTAATGTAACAACGATTGGGTTTGTCGCGCCACTTACACCATGGTCAACAGAAGCTGACAATACACCAGTCGCTTGAGTACACGTAAGAGTTGTCATATTTACAGCAGTACCAGTGTTCACACCAGCACAGCGGCTTGCAACGCCGTTTGCGATATTTTCAGAAACTGTTGCTTTTGCGCCACTTGCAATTACAACGCCTTCAGAAACTTTTGCACGAACAGTATAGTCTTGGTATGCAGGAAGAGCGATTGCAGCCAAAATACCGATGATCGCAACAACAATCATTAATTCAATCAGAGTAAAACCAGATTGTACTTTTTTCATATTTAAATACCTCAGTTACTAGTTAGGAAAAGCAAATTTAAACTTGTCTTTTAAAAAGTAGTCAGTTTCTTAAAAAACACAAGAATTCTCTTTGGGAAAGTAAGAGCAATCTTAATGCCAAGAATTATATATAAACAAAATATATACAACAAGGCGAATCAGAACAAGGCATTATTGGCAGTGATAGAACTTAAAAGCTCAATAAATACAATGGTTTACATTGCTTTGTTTGACAATTAGGAGCGATTGCTAATTTTTAATGTTTAAAAAATGTGACGTGTTTCAAAAATTATTGCTTCAGTTAATATTCAAGATTTTTCAATTAGTGACAAAAATTGTCACTAATCTATGAGGGTTTGACATAATTTGTTACTTTGTGACGTATTTCGTTAATTCTCGGCATCGAAGTTGGCTAATTGGCAGGCTTTGTTATGGGGGGTAGGCCAAATCTCACATGAAGCAAGGATCAGTTTCTGAGCTTGTTCTGTGTCTCTGCTCATTAAAAAGTTTTCTGCAAGTAAATTTAGTACTGTCGCTTTTGATGACTTCGCGTGATTAATATCAAATTCTGACACCAATTTGAGCAAATCTTTACGAATTAATTCTATGTAGTCTTTCCCAGCCAATTCATGAAGAACGTGGAGTCTGATTTGCTCAGACTCAAATGTTACTGGAATTATCTTCAATAAGTCAGTCGCTCTTTGTATTAACTCTTCATTCGTTTCGCGAATTTGAGTAATAGAAAGGTGCTTCACTGATCGAGCCAACAATCGACGAATAAAGATATCAGTCCAGGGGTCATTTCTATCCTTGTGATTTATCATCTTTTTTATAAACGCGATGTCTCGATTACCGAGTAAGTGATTAGTACTTCCTTTTGATAATTCTAAACCGACCGGTACTGGCTCGGCATATAAGAGCGAATAATTAAGAGGTATTAATCGAGCTAGATTATCCGCGAATATTACCGGTCGTTGGGACTTGTCGATAAACTCGCTTAGTTTCTGATATTTCTCCATAGGTGAAGCGGATTTATGATATAGCCGGTTGTTAAAGAAATAAGAATCGCTCGACATTAAAGTGATATCGGGTCTTACACCTTCTATTAAGACTAAATATCCAATAATACCGAGTTGAATGTCTCCATCTGTGAATAAAATACTATTTTGTGGAACTCTAGATAAGAGTTCATTTCCATATTGGTCACCAAATTTATATTTGCCACGAAAATTGTCTTCTCCGATTTGTAAGTTGAGAAGTAACGCAACAGAAAGTAACCCTATCAATAAGTTTCGGTTTACATATTTGATATGGGGGCGCTTAGATTCCGCGAAACATAGTGCAACAAGCATAAACAGCGCTAAATATGACGGAATAAAATATACCTTATATACATGGCCGTTCAGTTCATTAAACTCTTTTCCTAGGAGTGTTATAACAATAATTCCGGAAGAAAGAAAAAACCAGACTAAAGACCAAAGTACCTTTGGTTGAATCCTTTTTGTAAACTGATTCGCAAATAGAATCAGGGTGATTAACAATAATTGAACATTGAAAGCCGTCTCTTTAAGAAAGAGCTGAATATATGCGAATTTATCGAAGATGCTAGCAGAAATTTCATTATCTGTGCCGAAGTAGTGTGCCCTGCTGACGAATTCAAAAAAATCTAAGGCACTTTTAAAAGGACCAAATACTGATATTTGTACATTGAATTGGGTTGTGTAAATAAGGTATAAATAAAATATGCTTGCTATTAAAATAGATACAAACATTAGATACCATTCGCTTAGAATTTGTCGGCGAACATCCCATAATAAAATTACAAATGATGGAATTACCAATATAAATAGTGGCCAGTGATTTGATACACCAAGTCCTACTATCAGATAAAAGTAAAGCAACCATTTCCGAAATTCGCTATTGATTTTTTCGCTTCTTTCAAGAGAATTAATTTTATGAATCACTAAGAAGCTTAAAATCAATAACAATATATTTAGTGTGTAAACTTCTGCAATGATAGATTGCGACCAGAACGTTTTGGACGTCGCAAATACAAGTGTCAAAAGAGCTGCGGTTGAAATAGGGAGTCGATAAGCACGAAAGAGGTAAAAAAGCGCACCACAAGAAAGTGCACCAAACAATGCACTGACGAAATGAACTCTCGAAGCGACTGAACCGATTGGTATTTGAGCAAAAAAATGTGCGATGGCTGTATAGAGTGGGTATCCCGGCGGATGCGCTACTGAGCCAAAATAAGACGCGAGAACAAATATTCCATCATCTTCGAGCGCGATGGTTTTAGGCATGCTAAAGACGTAGAATGTCAAAGTGGTGAATACTAATAAACCAAAAATAGTAGCATTTCGATTAAAAATACTCGACCACATAAGGCTATTTAGTTCTCCAGGTTAAGATATTTGACATCGTGTAATTCCACACCGATCCGACGACTGCCCCCAGAAGGCTTGCAATCCACCAAATGTTAAGGTTTTCAAAAGTCAGATTTGCGATGCTAATATTTACTATTGCTCCCATTGAACAAGCTATCACAAAGCTAAAATAACCGCCTATTAGATATCTGCCTTTGAGCTTCTTGTCTTTATAGGTAAATTGATTATTGAGCAAAAAATTACTCGTCATTGCCAAATAGGTTGCTGAAACTGTGGCAGTGACAAATTCAAGCGAAAAGGCAACGTGAAATAGCCACATGAAAAATAAATGGAGGATTACTCCTGTCGTACCAACCATTAAAAACATGAGTAATCGTAAGGGAAAATATTGCCCTATGGTTTTATCCGCGATGAGTAAAAAGTACTCGTAAGATACTTTGATATCCAACTTACTTTCCCCTAATTCGCGCGATCTCATATCGTAAGGTAATTCTTTTAATTTGATAGAGTCTTTACCCGTCATGACGATATCCAGCAATATTTTATATCCAATGCCAGATAGATGCGGCGCAATTTTCGCTAAAGTTGAACTTCTAATCATAAAAAAGCCACTCATAGGGTCCGTGAGATTAGCGCTATAGAATAATTTGCTAAATTTTGTCGCATACTGGCTGACGGTAACGCGAGACTTATCCAAGTTGCCAAGAGAAGCACCTTTGCAATAACGAGAACCAACGATTAAGTCATTACTGTGATCGTTTGTAAGTTCGTTGAGCATATTGGGTAGAAGGCGTTCATCATGTTGCAGATCTGCATCCATCACAGCTACATACTCTGAGGTACTGGCAAGCATGCCTTCTATGCAGGCCGAAGAAAGACCTCGTCTTCCAAAACGTCTTATTATTCTGACATTGCTAAACTTCTTGCTTAATGCGAAAATCGCCGAAACCGTGTTATCAGTCGATGCGTCATCGACAAACATGATTTCCCAAGAATGCCCTTCGAGCGCTGCATGAACCAAATCAAACAAACGGTGAATATTTGCTTCTTCATTAAATGTTGGAACTACAACCGTTAATTGTTTCATTAAATATTTTAGAGAGTTATTCGCATTGAAAGATCGAGTGCTTTAATGTGTTTTGTTAGTGCACCCACAGAAATATAGTCTATTCCGGTACTTGCTATTTTTCCGATAGTGGCCATTGAGATATTGCCTGAGGCCTCAAGTTTTGCTTGGTTAGTATGACGGTCTCTGATTAGTTTGGCTTCATTCATGGATTCTAAGTCAAAATTATCTAACATGATCACTTGCGCGCCGCCATCAAGAGCTTGCTTGAGCTCATCGATAGATTCAACTTCAATTTCAAGTAATTTATCAGGATGATTCTTTTGCGCGTTTTGCAATGCTTTCGCAATGCTTCCACATGCCAATATATGGTTTTCTTTAATCAGAAATGCGTCTGACAGTCCGAGTCGATGATTGGTTCCGCCGCCACATTTAACCGCGTACTTTTGACCAAATCGCATGCCCGGAATGGTTTTCCGAGTATCGAGTAGTTGGCAATTAGTATCGGTTATTTTTTCCAAGTAAGCGTTTGTTAAAGTTGCCGTTGCCGACAAACTTTGCAAAAAATTCATCGCGCTACGTTCGCCCGTGAGAAGGTCTCTGGCGTTACCGTCTAACCTGCAAATAACCTGATTTGCTGAAATTTTTTCTCCGTCTTGGGCGAACCAGTCGATCTTGACTCGGCCGCCCAACAATTCAAATATTTTTCTGACCCATGCCTGACCGCAAAGTACGCCGGCTTCACGAGTGATTAGAGTAGCTGAAGCCTGCTTTTCTTCAGGAATGAGTTCAGCGGTTATATCAATATTATCGATGCCTGCGAGATCTTCTGTCAGCGCTATCTGACACATTTGTTCAATTTCTTGAGTTAAAAGTGCTTCAAAGCGTGATTGGTCCAAGGTCTATTCCAACAGTTATTTTTTCAAAGGCGCTATTCTAGCAGTTAATAGGCTTGTCGCAAGGTCAACTGGTTACCTTTTTGAGTGAATTCGACCTGCTTCAAAAAGCTCATACCCAGAAGTACCTCTTTGCCCTGCATATTAGGGACAATGGACGCTGGAACGTCCCTGAGTTGAATGTCACCGACAGCCAGGGAGTCAATTACGGTTGAGAAAGCTTCTGTTGTGCCATTAGCGGTTTGAACGTAGTGTGCCCGACCACGTAGCAGGCCTAATTCTTGTTCTAGCTCGCCGGGTATAGCAACATCTGTCGCACCGGTATCCACTAAAAACGTAACAGAGCGTTGATTGATTCCGCCTGAAACAACGTAATGCCCATATCGGTTTCGCACCAAAGTTACTTGAGTGGCGCCTTCAGCCTGACGGCTTTGAGGGCTAGTGTTGGGGTTAAATTGATTTTCTTCCCACATGCCAAATACATAGGTCAGAAAAAACAATGCGATTATCCAGGCGATAATCATCATATTTTTACCCATTTTCTCAGTCGATGGTTCTTCTGACAATTGGTATTCTCCTGGTAGCAAGCTATTGTTTTGTATGGATTTATTGAAACGATTTATAGATGCTCGACTATTATGAGCACTCCCAGGTGGGAAAACAAGCGCTACATCGATAGAAATTGTGTCAGTAATCAGGCAATCTCTTTGAGTGGTAGACGTGCGAAGTTTCAACGTTCGTTAGAATCACAACTATACTTTAAGAGGCTGCTGACGATGTTGAATTATCAAGGTGATTTTTTAACGACTATCAATAGCGATACGCATTATTGAGGACTGGTTCACGAATTTCATGGCGAGTCACGGCTTTTATGGGTTAATTCACATCTTTCTAAATTGCGTTAAGCTATAGTATAAATCCCAGTAGTCAGTTTTGAGTCAATACGTGCTCAAATCTTATCTTTTTCATCAAAGAGGTAAGCGTTGTGGGTAAAAAAAGCCACATCTTAGATTTCTCTTCAAAACAATCGGCTATCGATAGTCAGCGAGGTATTCGTCCATTGCCCGTCTTGGTGGAAGAAGCTCGCAATGTATGCATCACTGAACTTGTTAAGCATTTGACACGGATGTTTGAACAAGCTGATGACAGTCTATTTGATATGTCAGAAAGCGGATATAACAACGCTCACTTTGATGCGATGCGAATGCTGCGCCTTAAAAAAGAAAGTTTAATGCGTAACTTTAATCAAGAATTAAAACTTTGTTTTAGCGAAAACCTTGGTAAAGCGGAATCATCGAGTTTAGAGGATGAGCAATACCAGACCATGTCGTTTGAGAATATTGCCCTCGTCGAAGAAAGTGATCTCGAGGAAGGTATCGCTATTGATGGAATGGTCAAAAAAGCACGTAACAATAATGTTGATGCATTAGAAAAAATTCGTACGCGACTTGACACGTTAATCGCAAACCATACGATTTCCAAAGAAAACAACCCATTTGAACCCGCATTTATCTGTTCTGCATTTAAAAAAGCGTCGCTAACGCTAGATATCGATATTGAGTCGATGCTGGTGATATATAAATTATTTGAAAGAATGGTGATTGCACACCTTGCTGATATTTATGCGCGTGTAAACCAGTTTTTTGTCGATAAAGGTGTATTGCCTGATTTGAAGGTCGCACCACATCAAAGGCGTCAGGAAGTTTCCACTCAAACAGCTTTTCAGCCTCAGGATTCAATCAATGAGCTGTTAGATATCAAGGATTCAACCGCGCAATCGGTTGATGCGGCTAAATCCACTACTCATGGTGGCGACCAGATTGTCACTATGATGCAGAGTTTGCTCGCACGAGGTAGAAGTTCGGCATCGATTCCTCAGGTAGCGCAACCCATTCAGACTTCTAATGGCATTATACAGATGGATACCGCGCAACTGGTTTCTGCATTAACGGGATTGCAGCATTCTCCTAATGTGGTCAATGAAGGTACGGCGAATGTAGTGGCGGACCTCCGTAACGTTCTTGCCGCTCAATTAGGCGCGTCACAACCGATTCAACATGGCACATTAGGTCAATTCAATGACGATATGATCGATATCGTTTCTATGCTGTTTGATTTTATTCTTGACGATGAAAATGTTCATCTGGAAATTAAGTCCATAATCGCACGCTTGCAGATTCCAATGTTAAAAGTCGGCCTGGTCGACAGGTCGTTTTTTTCGAATAAAAAACATCCAGCAAGAATCCTGCTAAATGAAATAGCCAGGGCAGGTATCTCTTGGGACCCGTCTGATAAAGACGCTGAACAGATGTTACAAAAAATTGAGTCTATCTGTGCAGAAATCATTGAGAATTTTAGCGATGATATTTCGATCTTCAATATATTGTTAACCGATTTCGAAACCTTTCGAAGTCAAATTCAACGTAGAGCCGATATCTTTGAACGTCGAACACGCGAAGCCGAAGAAGGTAAGGCAAAAGCTGAAACGGCAAGAGGAAAAGTTAACAAACAACTCGAGAAAATATGTCAGGGTAAACACGTTCCTGAATCCGTCAAAGAAATTTTGAAAAATGTCTGGCTGAATGTGATGTTTCTCGAGCGTCTGAAAGACGATCAGGAAAACTGGGAGAAGGTTTGCAAAGTCGCTAAGTTACTTGTCTGGAGCGTACAACCAATCAAAAATGAAGAAGGTCTGGCACAATTAAAGCAGCGTATACCTTCCATTGTTAAAAACTTGCGTAGAGGCTTTGACATTATTTCTCTGTCTCCCATTGACGCGACTCGAATGTTAGAAGCACTGGAATCAACTCATCGCCAGCTAATGAAAGAGACGCAAGAAAGGTTGGATTCAGAAAAAAATGAGGAAATATTGCGTCTCGCTCCGGCCCCTCTTATGCCAGATATTTCGATTACTCAGGATGTTGAAGAGAAAGGAGATGCCGAAGATACCGAATCGATCGAAATCGAAACGATTGAAATTGAGGATATTGGTTTTAGTCCTGAACAAACGGGCACCGTTGAAAAAGAGTCAGCGAATACTGTTGCAGAGTTAACGCCGGAAAGCTTGCAGGCGGTAGAAAGACTCAGTGCGGGTCACTGGGTAGAATTGGAAATAGATAAACAGTACACTAGATGTAAATTGGCAGCCAAGATCTCATCAACCGGGAAATTTATCTTTGTTAATCGAAGTGGTGTCAAAATAGCAGAATTTTTCACCGATGCGCTTGCTGCTGAATATCAGCTCGGCCGATTAAAAATCCTTGATGAAGAAGCGCTTTTTGATAGAGCGTTAGAATCGGTTATTTCCAGTTTGCGAGCAATGAAGCAAGATTAAAATTGATTTCAGTTTAAATCACTGGCCGATAGATAACGCTGCTGGTAGGCTTACCATTTCTCTGTTTAGATTTGACTTCAATAATGATTCGAAATGGTTTATTGACAACAGCCAGACAATTTAATTGTTCTCACTTTAACTCACGCCCTGATGAGGGTGATATTTCGCTGTTGGTCATACACAACATCAGCTTGCCGCCCGGACAATTCGACAATAATTTTGTTGAAGCGTTTTTCTGTGGAACTCTCGATCCAGGAATTGCTCCCTATTTTGAAAAAATTGCCAGCCTGCGAGTGTCGTCGCATTTATATATCAAACGTGATGGGAGTTTGCTTCAATTTGTACCCTTCCATAAAAGAGCTTGGCATGCAGGCGTGTCAACATTTGAAGGAAGGCAAAATTGTAATGATTTTTCAATAGGCATTGAGCTTCAGGGGACGGATGATACCAGCTACACTGCGGCTCAATATCAGCAGTTAATTAGTGTGACTCGAGTAATTCTGGCCGAATATCCGAAAATAAATCGTAATCGGATTGTAGGCCATAGTGATATTGCACCGGATCGAAAGTCAGATCCCGGTGAAAGTTTTGAATGGTCCAAATACTTAGATTCGCTCGCTTAAAATTTTAGAATCACTTCCGACCAGCAACCAAGGATCTGTTTTTTCTATAGAAATCAGTTATTATTTGAGCTAGTCCATTAAAATTACAACAACTGGGAAACAGCAATGACTTTAATCAGTGTTCTGATTGTACTTGCGGCCGAATTTTATTTTCATTGGGGAGCCGAATATCGCCAATTTGGTTGGTTTGACTCATTGCTTTCAAAGTGTTTTGAGTTTTTTGGTGACCAAGCATTTTTTGAAGGATGGGGAGGGTTGGCGATTGTCCTTTTGGCGCCAGTGTTTGTGCTTTCCATTATCATTAGTTTGATACCTGGATTTCTCTATTATCCATTATTATTCCTGATAGCTTGCGCCGTGTTGTTTTTATCTCTGGGTCCAAAATCATTATTCGAAAGTTATAAAGCCTATTTTGAAGCCATGGATAGGGGAGACGCCGAAGCAGGGTATCTGAACCTTCAGAAAGAGCAATTGTTGAACGATTTACCTGACAGTGATGAATTAGCTAGAAATGTCACTCGTAGTATCTTAATCGAAAGCCAGACTCGCTATTTTGGCGTCATTTTCTGGTTTGTTTTTCTCGGTCCATATGGCGCATTGTTTTATCGTTTGTCACATTATTACCGCGATGTCTGCGTCAAAGAAGCCCATGATGAGCATCTTTTACTGCTTGAAAAGCTTATTCATATTATCGACTGGGCACCTGCTCGTTTAACGAGCCTGCTTTTCTTGTTGACCGGTGATTTTGTGAATGGTTTTTATCGGGTTAAAGACTTTTTCGTTGATTTTTCCGCAGACAACCATCAGTTAATTAGCGAGACTGGCATCGCAGCACTCGGGCTGGACATGCAAAGCTCCGATGGCGATTACAAAGAAAACCGAAGCGCCATGGCGATGATTGATCGTACGGTTATCATCTATCTGGTTGTTGTTGCTGCGCTTACCCCGCTGGCTTTCTGGTAATAGTTAGCCAGCTTTTGCATTAAAATCAAGATATTACCGCGGCATTCTCGCAGTCGGTAAGCTATTCTTTTACGTCACTTTGTCAAACCTGCTAGTTTGTTAGTATGGCTAATAAACTACATCTTCTCGTGTATAAAACCTTTAACTGCAAGAAACTCGCTTTGCGGGCGGATATTAATGTCTGGCAGACCGATGTCAATATGATTGGTATGGCTAAATATTGTGAAGTTTGTTAAAGAATGTTATTTTAACGACCGTCTCAGATTCAGATACGCTAAACTTGGACGACTCACAGGTTGATGACAGGTAGTTAGCTTAGCAAATTTGTCTGCTTCAGATTAAAAGTAACTCTCGTATATAACTAGATTAAAAGCAAACCGCTGTCGAACTGCTATACTTTTAGCGCTCGATTTCAGCGTTTTGAACAAAATATAGAAAGTCATAATAATTCCAAAGAGGAATCTCATGCTCGATAAAAATCATGATGTCGACCCAATTGAAACTCAAGAATGGCTAGATGCGCTGGAAGCGGTTCTTGAAGAAGAAGGTACCGAAAGAGCACACTATTTATTAGAAAAGTTAATCGATATGGCTCGTCGCTCAGGGGCTCATTTACCCTATAGCGCTACCACAGCTTACTTAAATACTATCCCGACTTCCAAAGAAGCGCTAATCCCGGGAGACCAGGAGATGGAGCAACGCCTGCGGTCCATAATCCGCTGGAACGCTATAGCGCTTGTTTTACAGGCGAGTAAAAAGAATCAGGAGCTCGGTGGTCATCTTTCTAGTTTTGCCTCTTCCGCCACTTTATATGATGTCGGATTCAATCACTTTTTCCACGCTGCGGATAACAATCGTGAAGGCGACCTGATTTATTTCCAGGGACATTCCTCCCCAGGTATTTATGCACGCGCGTTTCTCGAGGGCCGCATTGGTGAAGAGCAGATGCAAAACTTCCGCCAGGAAGTCGATGGTAAAGGTTTGTCATCATATCCGCATCCCTGGCTAATGCCTGACTTTTGGCAATTTCCGACTGTATCAATGGGGCTCGGGCCGATTCAGGCAATATATCAGGCACGTTTCCTGAAATATCTTCAGGATAGAGAGTTATCGAATACCGCAGGAAGAAAAGTCTGGGCCTTTATGGGAGATGGGGAAATGGACGAGCCGGAGTCGCTTGGCGCTATTTCGCTCGCGGGTCGTGAAAAGCTGGACAACCTGATTTTTGTGATTAACTGCAATTTGCAACGACTCGATGGACCGGTCCGAGGTAATGGAAAAATCATCCAGGAATTGGAAGGTGATTTCCGCGGTGCCGGTTGGAATGTTTTAAAAGTTATCTGGGGACGCTATTGGGATCCGCTGATTGCGCGTGATGTCGACGGCAAACTTCTTAAAGTTATGGAAGAAACGGTCGATGGCGAGTATCAGAATTACAAATCCAAGGGCGGAAAATTCACGCGTGATTACTTCTTCGGTAAAGATCCTGCGCTGCTTGAAATGGTGGCCAATATGTCTGATTCTGATATCTGGCGATTAAACCGTGGCGGCCACGATCCGACCAAAGTCTACGCAGCCTATCATTCAGCCGTTCATCACAAAGGTCAACCTACGGTGATACTAGCCAAGACTGTTAAAGGTTATGGCATGGGCGAAAGCGGTGAAGGAAAAAATATTTCTCACCAGGTGAAAAAAATGAACCTGGAGGCCCTAAAACAATTTAGAAATCGTTTTAATGTGCCCATTAGCGATGAGCAATTGGAAGAAGCACCTTTTTATCATCCTGGCGAAGATAGTCCTGAAATAAAATATTTGAAAGAGCGTCGCGCTGCGCTTGGTGGTTATTTACCGGCACGGCGGGCAAGGTCGGAAAACTTAACAGTGCCGCCACTCAAAGCGTTTAGTGCCATTACAGGTGGCTCCAATGGTCGAGAAATTTCGACTACTATGGCATTCGTCAGAATTCTCAATGTCTTAATCAAGGATAAAGAAATCGGCCAGAGGGTCGTACCAATAATTCCGGACGAGGCGAGAACGTTTGGTATGGAAGGTATGTTCCGCCAGGTCGGTATATACTCGTCTGTCGGTCAATTGTATGAACCGGTCGATTCTGATCAGGTGATGTATTACCGCGAAGATAAAAAAGGTCAGATTCTAGAAGAAGGGATCAACGAAGCAGGGGCAATGTCTTCATGGATAGCAGCCGCCACCAGTTATTCCAGTAATAACCTGCCGATGATTCCTTTCTATATCTATTACTCCATGTTTGGCTTTCAACGTATTGGTGATTTAGCCTGGGCGGCGGGCGATATGCAAGCTCGCGGATTTTTAATTGGTGCTACATTCGGAAGAACCACACTTAACGGTGAAGGCTTGCAACATCAGGATGGTCACTCTCATATTCTAGCGAGTACAATTCCAAACTGTGTCAGCTATGACCCAACTTTCGGCTACGAACTTGCCCTGATTATTCGCGACGGTATGCGCAGGATGTATGAAGAGCAAGAAAATGTCTTTTACTATATTTCGACGCTTAATGAAAACTACGTCCACGATGAAATGCCAAAAGGATGTGAAGAAGGCATTATCAAAGGTATGTATTTGCTCAAGGAAGGAAAAAAATCAAAAGCTAAAAAACAACCGCCTAGAGTGCAGTTGTTAGGCTGTGGGGCTATTCTCCATGAAGTTATCGCTGCTGCTGACTTGTTGGAAAAAGATTTTAAAGTCACTGCTGATATCTGGAGTGTTACTAGTTTCAACGAGCTAGCTCGTGATGGCGCTGCTTGTGCAAGAGAAAACTTGTTAAACCCTGAAGCTAAAAAACCTGTGCAAAGCTATGTTGAGCAGTGTTTATCCGGACGCCAAGGTCCCGTGATCGCATCCACAGATTCCATGAAAGTATATGCCGATCAGATTCGCGCATTTGTGCCGGGCCGATACTCTATTCTTGGAACAGATGGATTCGGCAGAAGTGACAGCCGCGAAAACCTCCGTAGATTCTTTGAAGTCGATCGATACTATGTTGCGGTGGCGGCACTGAAGGCGCTTGCTGATGAAGGTGTTATCAATGCCAAAGAAGTGAGTAAAGCGATCAAGTTATATGATATCGACGTTAACAAACCAAATCCATTATTGAGCTAATACGGGAGATTGAGCATGAGTAATTTAACGCCAGTCAATGTCCCCGACATTGGTGATGTAAGTGACGTAGATATTATCGAAGTCCTGGTTTCTGTCGGTGATACCATCGCAAAAGATGATTCACTGATTACCCTTGAAACCGATAAAGCGACTATGGATGTTCCATCGAGTGAAGCGGGGGTTGTGAAAGCCGTTCACGTCAATGTTGGAGATCAAGTTTCTCAAGGTGATTTAATACTAGAAATTGAAGCGAGTGAGGTGGCCACAGTTTCCGAAGCGCCAACGGCGGTTGCAGCACCAGCTAAAGTTGAATCTTCGGTGGTTGAAGACGTTTCTGCCGACACTGAAGAGGCGACTCCCGTCGCGTTTGAGAAAGTATTAACCGTTCCAGATATTGGTGATGCCAGTGATGTTGACGTTATCGAAGTGTTAATTCATGAAGGCGATGCAATTGAAAAAGATCAGAGCCTGATTGTTCTGGAAACGGATAAAGCGACCATGGAAGTCCCGGCATCCGATGCAGGGAAGGTGCTTGAGGTCACAGTAAAAGTTGGCGATAAAGTGTCGCAGGGTGATGTGATTGGCAAAATTCAGTCTCAGTCGTCGGCATCAAAAACTGCCCCTCAATTGCCAGCGCCAGAAGCTAAACCAACACCAGTGCCGGCTGCACCCGTTTCAGCACCGTCAAGTCGAACGGCACCGGTGCCGGAGCATCCTCAAATGAAAAAACGCGCTTCTTCCGGTGGCGTAGTTCATGCGAGTCCTGCGGTACGTCGATTCGCCCGCGAACTCGGTGCAGATTTAAGTCAAGTAAAAGGCAGCGGCCCTAAAGGTCGTATTGTCAAAGACGATGTTCAAAACTTCATTAAGTTCGAACTTTCACGGCCTAAAGCGACAGCCAGTACCGGCGCTTTCGCGATGCCGGAAATGCCCGAAGTAGACCATGCGAAATGGGGTGACGTAGACACACAACCGTTATCACGTATTCAGAAAATCAGCAGTGTAAACTTGCACCGCAACTGGATAACCATTCCTCATGTTACGCAGCATGAAGATGCGGATATAACCGAGCTGGATGCTTTTAGAAAATCGCTCAAAGAAGAAGCCGTTAAAGACGGGGTGCGTTTAACGCCGCTGGCTTTCATTATGAAAGGGTTAGTTCATACGTTAAAAGCGTTCCCGAAATTTAATGCATCGCTTGCCAATGATGGCGAGAATCTGATCTTGAAAAACTACTTCCACATTGGAGTGGCAGTTGAGACACCAAATGGGTTAACGGTTCCAGTGATTCGGGATGTCGACCAGAAAGGGATTTACCAATTAGCACAAGAACTGGGTGAAATCAGTGCAAAAGCCAGAGAAATGAAGCTTTCAGCTGATGACATGCAAGGTAGCAGCTTTACTATCTCTTCTTTGGGTGGAATAGGTGGTACTGCATTCTCGCCTATTGTAAAATGGCCGGACGTCGCCATACTGGGCTTGTCTCGTAATAAAATGCAACCGGTATGGAACGGCAAAGAATTTGTACCCCGACTGATGTTACCTATGTCCTTGTCATACGATCACCGCGTTATCGATGGTGCGGATGCGGCGAGGTTTGTGGTGCATTTGTCGCAAACGCTGAACGATATCAGGCGCGTTCTGCTGAAATAATTGACTAAATTTTAGACACTAAATTTACTGGCCTTTACCCTAGGCCAGTGACAAAAATGTAAAAGGTGAAAACACTATGAGTAATGACATTCAAGCACAGGTTGTTGTCATTGGCGCAGGCCCTGGTGGTTATACTGCTGCTTTCCGTGCTGCTGATCTCGGATTAAACGTCACACTGGTTGAAAAGTATTCAACCCTCGGCGGCGTTTGCTTAAACGTTGGATGTATTCCTTCTAAAGCTTTATTGCACTCGGCAAAAGTTATCGATGAAGCCAATAGCATGACATCTCACGGTGTTTCTTTTGGTAAACCAGAGATTAATATCGACAAGATCCGCGATTACAAAGATGGCGTTGTTGGTCAACTCACCAAAGGCTTGTCAGGAATGGCAAAAATGCGCAAAGTCAAAGTCGTGCAGGGGCTCGCTAAGTTTACTGGTGCCAATACTTTAGCCATTGAAGGCAACGATGAAGTTAAAACGATCAACTTTGAAAATTGCATTATTGCTGCTGGTTCACGTGTCGTCCAATTACCTTTTTTGCCTGAAGATGACAGAATTATCGATTCAACAGGCGCACTAGAATTGAAGGAAGTGCCAGAAAAGATGCTGGTTATCGGTGGCGGTATTATCGGTCTTGAAATGGCAACTGTATATCGCGCATTGGGCAGTCAAATTGATATTGTTGAAATGTTCGACCAGATAATACCTGCAGCAGATAAAGATGTGGTAAAACCGCTTCACCGTTTCATTAGCAAGCAATACAACGCCATAATGCTTGAAACTAGTGTCACTAAAGTTGAAGCGAAAGACGACGGTCTTTGGGTGACCTTTGAAGGTAAGAAGGCCCCGAAAGAGCCACAGCGCTACGACAAAATTTTATCAGCTGTTGGTCGACGTCCAAACGGCGACTTGTTAGACGCCGGTAAAGCTGGAGTCAATGTTGACGAGCGAGGGTTTATTGCTGTCGACAAACAACTTCGAACCAATGTACCGCATATTTATGCCATTGGCGACCTGGTTGGCCAGCCGATGTTAGCACACAAAGCGACCCATGAAGCCCACGTGGCAGCTGAGGTTATCGCAGGTAAAAAGCACGCGTTTGAACCACAATGCATACCAAGCGTTGCTTACACTGATCCTGAAATTGCTTGGGTCGGTCTAACAGAAAAAGAAGCTAAAGAAAAAGGTATCGATTACGGCGTAGGCAGCTTCCCGTGGGCGGCAAGTGGTCGAGCCATTGGCGCAGGCCGAACAGAAGGCTTTGCTAAAACGATATATGACAAGTCGACCAATCGAATTATCGGCGCAGCAGTCGTAGGAATTAATGCCGGTGAAATCATTGGTGAAGCGTGTCTTGCGATTGAAATGGGTTGTGATGCAGAAGATATCGCTTTAACTGTTCATGCACACCCTACGTTATCTGAGTCACTAGCATTTTCTGCTGAAGCTTATGAAGGTACCTGTACGGATTTGCCGCCGGCGAGGAAGAAGAAGTAACTTGAAGCAGTTAGAAAAAGGCGCTTAGAGCCTATCTCTTATACACAAATCCCCGGTATTTATCGGGGATTTTTTTGAACTATTAATAAATTAAGCGATCAGATCAGTTAATGATAGTTATCGGAGACTGATTTATGTTTTACACTAACGCAACCCAT
>Ga0209475_10001899_pt1 | contig 23484 bp, 16 predicted proteins | sample tdDd471_FD_187128 | JGI IMG/M metagenome (GOLD analysis project Ga0209475, IMG submission 187128) | Marine sediment microbial communities from the Atlantic coast under amendment with organic carbon and nitrate - tdDd47.1 (SPAdes)... | ecosystem: Environmental > Aquatic > Marine > Coastal >... | reverse complement strand
CCACCATGCGGATGATGGCGGTGTCGAGCTGGAGCTGGGTCACGGCCATGAGGCTGACGGTGAAGATGATCAGGGCCGAGACGATGCGGCCCAGGGCGGGGGCGAATTCCACGCCCGAGTTGCGGGCCGAGCGGGTCACGGCGCCGCCGGCGAACTGGGCGATGAGCAGACCCAGCAGCAGGACCAGACAGGCGGCCACCAGGTTGGGCAGATAGCCGAAGAAGGCTTCGATGGCGCCCGTGACCGCCCCCATGCCCACTGCGGCGGCGGCACTCTGGATGAACAGCAGCAGGAGCAGATAATAGACCAGGCGGGACAGGAGGAGTCCCGGGGGATCCTGCAGGCCCAGCTTGCCCAGGATGTCGGTCAGGCCGGCCCGCTTCAGAAGGTCGTCCAGCTTGAACTTGTCGAAGGCGGTCCGGATGGCCTTGGCGATGATCTTGGCCAGGAGCCAGCCGATCAAAAGGACCACCACCGCGGTCATGAACTTGGGGAGAAACCCGGCCAGGGAGGAGGAAATGGATTCGAGAACGGTGGCCAACGCGTTTTGCGGGGAAAATCCGTTATCCATCGGGGGTCTCCTTCTTCTCCGGTTTTTCGGCGGGGAGCAGGTCGAATACGGCCTTCAGGTAATCCCAGGCCGTCAGGGCCAGGATCTTGAGGGAGAAGTCCACGGTGTCGGCGGCCAGGACCCGTCGATTGATGCTCCGATGCACGCGGCCCCTCAAATCGGGGTCGACGTCCACGGTATGGGAACCGAGGTCGGTGATCGGGGGCACATCAGGGGGTTCCGGGTCAGGACTCATGGGACTCTTCCGCAAGGTAGGCCGCCCGGAATTCCGTGCGGGCCCGGTTGATTCGCATCTTGACCGCCGACAGGCCCAGATTCAGGTCGTCGGCAATCTCCTGGTAGGACAGGCCGTCCATGTCCCGCATGATCAGCGGCACCCGCAGGCTGTCGGTGAGGCAGTCCAGGGCCGCGCCGATGCGGGCCCGGGCATCGCCCGCCAAAAGTTCGGCGTCCGCCTCGGCCCCGTGGTGCAGGGCCGATTCGGCCTGGACGCCGGGATCCTCCACGTCCACGAAGGCCTTGCCCTTCTGCTTGCGCAGGTGGTTCAGGCAGTGATTGACCTTGATGCGGCCGATCCAGGTGCCGAAGCGGCTGCGTTCCTGGAAGCGGTCCAGATTGAAGTAGGTCTTGACCAGGACTTCCTGGGCCAGATCCAGGGCATCCTCCTCGTTGCCACTCAGATAGCGGCAGTTGGTCTGGACCTTGGCCTGGTGGCGCCGCACCAGTTCGTCGAACGCGCGCAGGTCGCCTGGCCGGGCTGTCCGCGCCTCCTGGACAAGCTGTTCATCCGTTGTCACGCCGGTCTCCTTTCCCTAGACAGGGGATAGTCCCAAAAGTCACAGCATTTTTCCACTACCAGCAATTTTTTTTCGGATTTAATGTGACTTTGGCCGATGGCCCGTGTCTGAAGGGCGCGAAAGGATCACTCCAAACCCGTCCGAATGCAAAAGGGGACAAACATGAAGAAATCGATAACGCTCGCTCTGGTGGCTCTGCTCGCGGTGACCACCGCCGCCACCGCCCTGGCGGAGATGGGTGACAACGACAAGCCCACGGTCTCGGTGACGCCCTATCTGGGCGGCGCCTTCTGGTCCGATGACATCGGTCTGGACAATTCCGTGATCTACGGCGGCCGCGCCGCCTATCACTTCATGCGGCACCTGTCCGTGGAAGGCACCTACGGCCGGACCAGCGCCGACCGCACCAGTGACAATACGGTGGCCAACCTGGACCACTGGGGCGTGGACCTGGTCTACGACATCCTGCCCGGCAACAAGGTGAGCCCCTACCTGCTCGGCGGTTGGGCCCAGCTCGACTACAAGACCCACGACAGCGGCGGCAAGGTGCCTCTGAACGGCCTGGAGTTCGGCGTGGGTGCCAACATCAGGCTGAGCGGCGACAACGCCAACTTCCGGGCCCTGCGCCTGGAGATCCGCGACGTCATGACCGACCTGAATCCCAGCTTCCCCAACGAAGGCAAGAACACCCACAACGTGCTGGCCACCGCCGGTCTGCAGTTCGCCTTCGGCAAGAGCAGTCGCGACAGTGACGGCGACGGCGTCCGCGACAACGACGACGCCTGCGCGGACACGCCGGCCGGGGCCGTGGTGGATGCCGCGGGTTGCCCGGTGGACAGCGACGGCGACGGTGTGTACGACGGTTTGGACAAATGCGACGGCACCCCCGTCGGCGCCACCGTGGATGCCCACGGTTGCCCCACCGACAGTGATGGTGACGGCGTGTTCGACGGGCTGGACAAGTGCCCCGATACGCCGGTCGGCGCCACCGTGGACGCCCACGGTTGCCCGGTGGACAGTGACGGCGACGGTGTGTACGACGGTCTGGACAAGTGCCCCGATACGCCTTCCGGTGCCACCGTGGACGACCACGGCTGCCCCATCCCCGTGACCGCCATGGCCATCATGCTGCTGGATACCGGCACCATCACCACCAACCAGATCGTGTTCGAGACCAGTTCGGCCAAGCTGGATCCGGCCTACGTGGGCGCTCTGGACGAGATCGGTGAAACCCTGTCCGAGTGGCCGGCCCTGCGCATCGAGATCGGCGGCTACACCGACAACACCGGCAGCGAGGCCTTCAACCAGGACCTCAGCCAGCAGCGGGCCCAGGCCGTCCTGGACTACCTGGTGGCCGGGTTCGACGGCATCACCGCCGAGCAGTACACCGCCGTGGGCTATGGCGAGAGTCAGCCCATCGCCGACAACGGCACGGTCGAGGGCCGCCAGGCCAACCGGCGGGTCGAGTTCAAGGTTCTGAACGAAGAAGAGCTCCAGAAAGAGGTCGAGACTCGGTAGCCGCTCGAGCGGTAGGTTTCGGCCTGCTGCTCCGCATCCTGCTCTGCAGAAGGCTTCCGTAGGCTGCCCCCTTACCCCCCCTTGGCGGGGGGCAGCCAAAAAAAATCACCGGTGGGGGTGAGAGACGGGCCGCCCGGAGGGGAGCGGCTCGTCTTTTTATATGACTTCCAGTGTCTCGGCGGTCACGGTGATGGACCCGTGGTCGTCTTCCACCACGCCGGTCACCAGGTAGGGTCCGCGACTCAGCAGACGCGCCCCGTACCGGGCGTAGACTTCGGGGAAGAGGGTGACCTCGCACAGGTCGGTCTCGTCCTCCAGGGTGATGAACTTCATGGCCTGCCCCGTGCGTTTGACCGTGGCGCTCTTGGCGGTGATGAGTTTGCCCGCCACCTTCACCCGTCGGCCCGCCCAGCCGGCCAGGTCGCCCGCCGGCACCACGCCCCGGCTGTTCAGCCACTCGCGCAGCATGGCCATGGGGTGCCCCGAGGCCGTCAGGTGCAGCACCTCCATTTCCTGCTCCATCTTTTCGACGGGGGAGTAGTCCGGAATGGCGGGAATGAGGGACACGGCCGACCCGCCGCCGGGGGCGGTGCCGCCCACCGGAAACAGGGTGGCTGTCTGCACGGTGACGCGCCGCTCGTCCGCGCCGCCGGCGACCCGCTTGTGCCCGCGGCCGCCCTTGCGCTCCCGGCGGATCAAGGCGTGACGCCACAGCAGCTCCGGCCGCGTGAGTTCGAAGCCGTCGCAGGCCCCGCAGCGGATGAGGTTCTCGATCTCGTTCTCCGCCAGTTGCGGCACGCGCTCCAGCAGGTTGCCCAGGGAAACGAAGTAGCCGCGGTCCCCGCGCTCGGCCAGCAGGGCGTCGAGGGTGCGGCGGCTCATGCCGTGGATCTGCTGCAGGCCGATGCGCAGCTCGCGGTCCCGTCCGGTGAAAACGTCGCCGCTGTGATTCACATCCGGCAGCAGGATGCGCAGGCCCAGGCGCCGGGCCTCTTCGAGATACGCCGCCACGCTGTAGAACCCGCCGCCGTTGCTCAGCACCGCGGCCATGAACTCGGCGGGGTGGTGGGCCTTGAGCCAGGCGGCCTGGAACGACAGCACCGCGTAGCTGGCCGAATGGGCCTTGCAGAAGGCGTAGCCGGCGAAGCTGGCGAGCTGCCGCCACAGCTCCAGGAGCACCTCGTCCTTCACCGCGGGGGTCCGGCCCGTGGCCATGCTCTCGCGGGCGCCCTCCAAAAAGCGGGTCTCCATGTCGAGGAAGGCCTGGGCATCGCCCTTGAAACTCATGGCCCGGCGCATGACGTCGGCTTCGCCCAGACTGAGTCCGGCCACCGCGTTCAGGGTGCGCATGACATCCTCCTGGTAGATCATCACCCCGTAAGTCCCCTGCAGGAAATCCAGTGACGGGTGGGGCAGCCCGGGGGCCTCCTTGCCCAGGTGCCGCAGCACGAAGCTGCGCGACATGCCGCTGTCCGACGGTCCCGGCCGGATCACGCTGCTGGCGGCCACCACCACGTCGAAGGTGTCGGCTTTGAGCTTCTTGAGCAGGGCGCGCATGCCGGGCGACTCGATGTAGAAGCAGCCCAGGGTGTCGCCGGTGCGCATGAGGCGGCGGGTGGCGGGGTCGTCGTCGGGCAGCTGGCTCAGGTCCACGCCCACGCCGGTGTTCTCGTTCACGGCGCGCGCCGCGTCGGCCACCACGGCGAGGCCGCGCTGGGCCAGCAGGTCGATCTTCACCAGCCCGAGATCCTCCACCGAGTACATGTCCAGCTGGGTGATGAGCAGGCCTTTGCGCGCCCACTGCAAAGGGAACAGGTCGGTGAGCGGACAGTCGGCGATCACCACCCCGCCGGCGTGGATACCCAGGTGACGGGGCCGCCGGTTCAGGTCCTGGGCCTGGGCCAGCAGCGAGCGGTAGGGCTCGCGGTGCAGGGGCAGGTCGGCCGACTCGGGACGCCTCGCCAGCACCGCCTCGGGATCCTCCATGAGCCGCCAGGGCAGACGCCGGGTGACCTTGCTCAGGTCGCGGTCGGCGTAGCCGCGGCACTTGGCCGCCTCGCGGAAGCCCGAGCGCGCACTGAAGCGGTTGATGTTGCAGATCATGGCCGTATGCTCGCGTCCGTAGCGGTCCGACACGTAGGCCAGCACCTGGTCGCGGTCCTTCCAGCCGAAGTCCAGGTCGATGTCCGGGGGCGACAGCCGTTCGGGATTCAAAAAACGCTGGAAGTAGAGGTCGTGCTTGAGCGGGTCCACATGGGTGATGCCCAGCAGATAGGAGATGAGCGAGTTGGCCGCCGAGCCTCGGCCCAGGGTGGGCATGCCATGGTTTCCGGCGAAGCGCACGATGTCCCACACGATGAGGAAGTAGCCGGCGAAGCCCAGCTTTTCCACCACCGCGATCTCCTCCTGCAGACGGGCCATGGCCCGGCTCGAGACCCGGCGGTAGCGCGTTTGCAGGCCGTCGAAGCAGAGCTTCCACAGATACGATTCGGTGGTTTCGCCCGCCGGCAGGGGAAACTGCGGATAGCGCCATTTACCGAGCGTGTGCTGGAAGCGGCACTGCTCGGCGATGGCCTCGCTCTCCAGGCAGGCGTGGGGGAACTCGTCCAGAAGCTTGTGCATCTGCACCGCGGACCGCAGCCAGGCGCCGGGCGGGGCACAGTGAAGCGGATCCACCGTGCCGACGCCCGCCAGGGTACGCATGCTCGACAGCAGCACCTGTCGGTCCCGGTCCGTGGCGCGGGCGAGGAAGACATCGCCGCTGGCGACCACGGGGATACGTCGGGCCGCGGCCCACTGATCCAGTTCGCGCAGGCGCCGGTACACCGGTCCGAGTTCGCCGCCGCTGGTGGTGAGCATGACCCGCAGACTGCCCCGGGTGAAGGCGGCCAGATCGGCCTCGCCCTCCCCAGTGGCCTTGGCCGCCAACGCCGCCAGCACCCGAGGCGAATCGGTGAGACAGAACAGGCCGCTGCCCTCGGCGTTGAGAAAGCCCGGCAGCTCCCGCAGGAGATTGAAGTCGGGCCGCACCTGCCGCAGGGTGGTCAGCCGGCACAGGGCGGCGTAGCCCTGGTGGTCGCGGGCCAGGAGCACCACCCGGGGCCGCCCCGGCGCGAGTGACTGGGGGATGAGCCGCACCGGATCGCTGTCCACGGGCACGTCGCCGGTGATCTCCACGCCGTGGATGGCCCGCACACCGGCCTCGACGCAGGCCTTCTGGAATTCCACGCTGCCGTGCAGGTTGTTCAGGTCGGTCTGGGCCAGGGCCGTGAAGTCCAGTTCGACCGCCCGCGCCACCAGTTCGGCGGGCGAACTGGCGCCGCAGAGCAGGGAGTAGTGGCTGTGGACGTGCAGGTGGATCATGGTGGGCACAGTATAGGCGAACAAAAGGCGAAAATCAAGCCCCTCGACTAAAGCTTGCAATGACGGGTGTAAGCTATGATTTTAAATATCTTATGGCACTACTCGACTTGAAAAACCTCTCTCTCTCCCTCGGCGGCCCGCCCATCCTGGACGGCGTGAACCTGCAGGTGGAGAAGGGCGAACGCATCTGCCTGCTGGGCCGCAACGGCGAGGGCAAGACCACTCTGCTGCGTCTGTTGCACGGGTCCGTGAAGCCCGATGCGGGGGAAATCGTCCGCAGCACGGGCCAGCGCGTGGGCTTCCTGCCCCAGGAGGTGCCCGACGGAATCAGCGGCACCCTGGGCGAGGTGGTCGCCGCCGGCTTCCCGGCCGCGGGTCTGCCGGTGCCCGACTGGGAGCATCGCCATCAGATCGATCAGACCATCACCCGGGGCGGCCTGGATCCCGAGGCCGACTTTGCCAGCCTGTCCACGGGCAACCAGCGGCGGGCGCTGCTGGCGCGGGCCATGGTCATCGAGCCGGACGTGCTGCTGCTGGACGAGCCCACCAACCACCTGGACATCGACGCCATCGACTGGCTGGAGGATCAGCTGCGCCGTTTTACCGGCACCCTTTTCTTCGTCACCCACGACCGCACCTTCCTGCGGGCGGTGGCCCGGCGCATCGTGGAGCTGGACCGGGGCCGCCTGCGCGACTGGACCTGCGACTACGACACCTTCCTGAAACGGCGTGAGGACGTGCTGCGGGATGAGGCCAGCCGCAACGCCGAGTTCGACCGCAAGATGGCCGAAGAGGAGGTCTGGATCCGGCAGGGCGTACGGGACCGGCGCACCCGCAACGAGGGCCGCGTGCGCGAACTGAAGAAGATGCGCCAGGAACGTGAGGCCCGTCGGCAGCAGATCGGCGGGGCAAAGATCTCCCTGCAGGACGCCGAACGCACCGGCCGCCTGGTGATCCGCGCCAGGGACCTGCAGTTCGCCTGGGGCGACAAGATCATGGTGCGCGATTTCGGCACCCTCATTTCCCGGGGCGACAAGATCGGGCTGCTGGGCCCCAACGGCTCGGGCAAGACCACCCTGCTGCGCCTGCTGCTGGGCGAGCTTCAACCCCAGGGCGGACAGGTGGAGCACGGCACCAAATTGCAGGTGGCCTACTTCGACCAGCAGCGCGAACAGCTGGACGAGACGAAATCCGTGCAGGAGAACATTATCGGCCTGGGGGACATGGTCACGTTCAACGGCCAGCCCCTGCACATCGTGAGCTACCTGAAGAACTTCCTGTTCACCCCGGACCAGGCGCGGTCGCCCATCAGCCACCTCTCGGGCGGCGAGCGCAACCGGCTACTCCTGGCACGGCTGTTCACCCGGCCGGCCAACGTGCTGGTGCTGGATGAACCCACCAACGACCTCGATATCGAGACGGTGGAACTGCTGGAAGAACTGCTCATGGAGTTCTCCGGGACCCTGCTCCTGGTCAGCCACGATCGGGCCTTCCTGGACAACGTGACCACCAGCACCCTGGTCCTGGAGGGGGACGGGCGCATCACCGAAACGGTGGGCGGCTACTCCGACTGGGCGAAGGTGTCGCGCCGGGGCAAGGAAAAGCCGGCGGCCGCCGCCAAGCCGAAGGTGCGCCCCAAATCCGATCAGCCGCGCAGGCTCAGCTGGAAGGAAGCCCGCGAACTGGAGGCCCTGCCCGCGGAAATCGAAGGCCTGGAAACCGAGCAGGCCGATCTCCACCGGACCATGTCCGACCCCGCCTTCTACAAGGCCGACGGGGCTCAGGTGCGCACCGCCACGGACCGCCTGGCCGCGGTGGAGGCGAAACTGGCCGGGCTGTATGCCCGCTGGGAGGAACTCGAGTCCGTCGGGGGCTGAAATCACCCGTCTGACCGCGGCTCCGGGACACCCCGGACGGGCTCTGACGGCCCATTTCAGTGGCTTTCAGCCCACCCACCGTAAACCTGCGATTTTTTATGCTTTTACTCTTGCTATTTCTGGCGCAGGCCTAAGGGCTGATGTACCTTTTCCCGAAGCAGTTGCGATTGCTGGCAACCGTTGGTAAGCGGTTGTATTTAATGGTACCGGTCCGGCGGAAGTCAGACCGGCGTTTCCCATTACCCCGGTTCCCTCACCCGAGCGGTATTTCCGGCGGGACGAGGGCTAGGAGGCGACTGAATAGTCATGTCTTCCGAACTCATCAGACAAGATGACGTCACCATCCGTTTCGTTGGAGATTCCGGCGACGGCATGCAGTTGACAGGGACACAGTTCACCGACACGACAGCCAAAGTTGGCAACGACCTGGCGACCTTTCCTGATTTTCCTTCCGAGATTCGAGCCCCGGCGGGCACCCGCGCGGGCGTTTCCGGTTTCCAGATCCACTTCAGCTCCCGGGACATCTACACCCCCGGCGATGCGCCCACGGTTCTGGTGGCCATGAATCCCGCGGCCCTGATCACCAACTACAAGGACCTGCGTCCGGGCGGCATCGTCCTGGTCAACACCGGCGCCTTTACCGAGCGTGATCTGCAGAAGGCCGAACTCGATTCGAATCCCCTGGAGGACGGCACCCTCGCGGGCTACCGCGTCATCCAGGAAGATATCAATCAGCGCACCATCGAGGCTCTCGAGGGGTCCACCCTCAGGAAGTCCGACGTGCTCCGCTGCAAGAACTTCTACACCCTCGGCATGATGTACTGGCTGTTCAGCCGGCCCATCGAGCCCACGCTGGAGTGGCTGACCAAGAAGTTCGCCAAGAAGCCCGAACTGGTGGAGGCCAACACCAAGGCGCTCAAGGCCGGTTTCAACCACGGGGAACTGCTGCGGCTGTTCCAGGGCCGGTATGACGTGCCCAAGGTGGAGAACGCGCCCAAGGGCACGTACCGGAACATCCTGGGCAACGAGGCGGTGGCCATCGGTCTCACGGTGGGTGCGCACCAGGCGGGGCTCAAGCCTTTCCTGGGGTCCTATCCCATCACCCCGGCCACGGACATCCTGCAGTACATGTCGCTGATGAAGAACTACGATGTGGTGACCTGTCAGATGGAGGACGAAATCGCCGGCATTTGTACGGCCATCGGCGCCTCTTTCGCCGGCCGCCTCGGCATCACCACCACCAGTGGTCCCGGTCTGGCCCTCAAGGCCGAAGCCCTGGGGCTCGCGGTGATTACCGAACTGCCCCTGGTGGTTGTCGACGTGCAGCGGGCTGGCCCGTCCACGGGGCTGCCCACCAAGGTGGAGCAGTCCGACCTGCTGCAGTCCGTGTTCGGTCGCAACGGTGAAGCGCCCATTCCGGTGGTGGCCTGTGCCGCCCCGAGTGACGCCTTCGACTGTGCGGTGGAAGCCTGCCGCATCGCGACGGAATTCATGACCCCGGTGATCCTGCTGAGCGACAACTATATCGCCAACGGCGCGGAGCCCTGGAAGCTGCCGGCCATGGAGGATCTGCCGGAGTTCAAGGTGAACTTCGTCACCGATCCCGAAGGGTTCTCGCCCTACAACCGCAACGAGAAGCTGGCACGCGGCTGGGCCAAGCCCGGTACCCCGGGCCTGCAGCATCGGATCGGCGGGCTGGAGAAGGACGCCGTCACCGGCAGCGTGAGCCACGATCCGGACAATCACCAGATCATGGTCGAAACGCGTCAGCAGAAGATCATGAACATCAAGGACACCATTCCTACGCCCACCCTCAACGGCGAGGCCACCGGCGATCTGCTGGTGGTGACCTGGGGGTCCACCCTGGGCTCCAACCGGGCCGCGGTGGAACGCATGCAGAAGGAAGGTCAGGCCGTTACGCAGATTCATCTGCGTCACGTGTGGCCCTTCCCGCACGGACTGGAGGAGATCTTCGCCGGTTTCAAGCGTATTGTGGTGCCGGAAATGAACCTGGGACAGCTGAAGCGACTGCTGACCAGCGAGTATCCCCAGTTCAAGTTCGAGACCCACTACAAGGTCAAGGGCAAGCCCTTCCAGGCCTACCGGCTGAAGGAACACTTCGAAAAGATTCTGGAGGAGACCTCATGAGCGAAATCCAGCAACTGAAAGCCAAGGACTTCAAGTCCGACCAGGAGGTGCGCTGGTGTCCCGGTTGTGGTGACTACTCCATCATCAACGGGGTGCAGGCCATCCTCGCGGAAATCGGCGTCAAGAAGGAAGACGTGGTCATGGTATCGGGCATCGGCTGTTCCAGCCGTTTCCCGTACTACATGGACACCTACGGCTTCCACGGGATCCACGGCCGGGCCAACGCCATCGCGACCGGTGTGAAGGCGGCCAACCCGGACCTGGACGTGTGGGTCATCACCGGTGACGGCGACGGCCTGTCCATCGGCGGCAACCACATGATCCACTCCCTGCGCCGCAACGTGAACATGAAGATCATCCTGTTCAACAACCAGATCTACGGTCTGACCAAGGGGCAGTACTCGCCCACCAGCCCGCAGGGACTGAGGACCAAGACCTCGCCCTACGGTTCGGTGGACGCGCCGTTCAATCCCATCCAGCTCGCGCTGGGGGCCGGCGCCACGTTCGTGGCCCGGACGATGGACGTCTCGCCCAAGCACATGAAGGCCACCCTGCGGGCCGCCGCCGAGCACAAGGGTTCCGCCTTCGTGGAGATCTGGCAGAACTGTGTGATCTTCAACGACGGCTGCTTCAAGTCCTGGACCGAAAAGAAGGTCCGGGACGAGCAGACCATCGAGTTGACTCCGGGTGAGCCCATGGTCTTCGGGGCCGAGAAGGACAAGGGTCTGACGGCCGAGGGCTGTCATCTCCAGGTGACCGGCGCCGACGAGGCCTCCGTGTGGGATCCGACCACCGAGTCCGCGGGCCCGGCCTTCCTCATGAGCCAGGTCGATCTGGATCCGGATATGCCGAAGCCCTTCGGTGTGTTCCGGGCGGTGGAGAAACCCACCCTGGACGAACTGATCCATGCACAGATCGACGAGGTCACGGCGACGAAGGGTGTGGGGGATCTTAAGGATCTGATCTATACGCCTGATGCGTGGGTTGTTGATTAGTTGATCCTGGCGGTGGGGTGCCACCGCCACATAAAAAGAAACCCCGGGATGTCCTCGGTCGAATCTTCGATTCGTCCCTGCGGATTACCCGGGGTTTCTTTTTATGTAGCGGCGGCACGGCCGGTCAGGATCAACCGATCAACAAGACCACCTATTTCAAGAGCATGACCTTTCTTGTGTCCTCACCGATCTCACTCACCAGTCTGACATAGTAAGTGCCGCTCGGCACACGACGGCCACTGCTGTCCAGGCCGTTCCACGTGCGGTGATGCGGGCCGGCGGACAGCGCCTCGTCGCAGAGCGAGAGGATGTGACGGCCGGTCACGTCGTAGATGTCCACCCGGGCATTCCCCTGCCGCTCCAGTTCGAAGTGGATCTCCGTACTGGGGTTGAACGGGTTCGGCACGTTGGCCAGCAACCGCGTACGGACGGACGGCAGTCCTGTGTAGGAGACTTCGATCTCGGGGCTGCGGGCCACCTCGACGCCGCTTTTGACCACGGCATAGCTGTAGAAGACCCGGTCGCCGGGGCGCAGGTCGGCACCGGTGTCGGTGAAGACGATTTCCTCGCCCGCCGGTTTGAGCAGATCGTCGTTCAGACGGGTCTCGGGCCGGTCACCGATACGGCGGTAGATGTGGCTGCCGTCGTAAACGGTATCGGGGCGGGGCCAGGTCACCCGGACTTCACCGCGGGTCTGGCTGAGCGCCGGCGTGGGCAGGTCCGTGGCCACGTGGTGCTCCATGTTCACCCAGGCCACCTCCGGAATCCCGTAGGGCGTCTCCATGGGAATCAGGGTCTCGTAGTCCGCCCCCAGCCAGGACATCTGGTTGACCAGCGACGGGGTGTGGACAGGGTAGAGGCTGAACACCGACGGGTAGGGGTTGAGCACCACGAACTCCAACTCCGCCAGAAGGGTGTGATCTCCCTCGAAGGGGCGGGGGGTCGGCAGCCCCACCATGAACTCGGGGGGCGTTCTCACATTGATCACGTCGCCGCCGTAATTCGTGCCGATCAGGAACAGGTTGCTCGGGTAGACGAGACGGCATTCCCAGCCCGCCAGACCCCCTGGCAGCGACGGGTAGTGCAGGACCAGATAGGCGGTGAACTGGATCTGGCCGGTCGGCAGCGTCATTTCATTGGTACTGAACTCGGGGTCGAAGTACAGGGCGACAAGGTCCTGGTCGTCACCGCCCCAGGACGGCTGACCGCCCAGGCCGGTGCACTGGACATAGCTGCATCCGCCGCCGATCTGGATGGAGCCCGTCAGGGGGCCGAGGGTCTGGGGGTGGAAGGTGATCTTGACCAGTCCGGACCCGCCGGCGGCGATGGCCGGCTGAACGGCGAGGGCCGAGAAATGGGGGGAGTTGGATACCGGGGCCACGATCATTTCGAAGTCGCCCGTGTTGTACACGTCCACGTAGCGGATCTGTGACTGGCCCAGCGGCACCAGCGGGAAGTCCAGCTGGTCCGGGCTCACCGTGCAGGTGTTGTTGCCGTCGGTGGCGGAGCCGGTCAGGCTCACCGGGACGGCGCCGTCAAGGTCCAGCAGGATCTGGTTGGAATAGTATCCCTCCGTCTCCGGCAGGAAAAAGACGTCGAAGGTCTCGACACCGCCCACGTCCACGAGGATCAGCTGCGAGGGTTGCACGCTGAGGAAGAAGGGCGTATTGGAGTCGGCCAGGGCCACATGGAAGCCCAGGGGGGCTTCCCCGGTATTGCGGAAGGTCAGGGTTTCGGTCCGGGCGCCGGGCAGGAAGACCACGGGAAAGTCGATGGGGTTGGGCGTCAGGGTCCAGGAAACATTCGGCCCGCGACCTTCCCCCCGGAGCTCCACGTCGGGGACTACGTCGCCCAGGTCCAGTTGACAAAGGGTGAGCCCGGCCACTTCGGGCGTGAAGGAGATCAGCAGCAGGACATAGCTTCCCGGCTGGAGGGTCAGGGTGCCGTAAGTCTCCTCGAAAGCGAAGGCCGTACACTCCGGCGGCAGGGTGGGCGTGATGTCGAAGGGCACTTCCCCGGTGTTCTGGACCGAGAGGCTGCGAACGATGGTGCTGCCCAGCGGGGTTTCGGTAAAGTACAGGAAATCCGGCACCTGCCAGTCCACAATGCCCACGCGGCCGGTGCCCAGCACCCGGACCGGCGCCACATAGGGATTGTTGAAACGGAGCACGCACTCGGCATCCCCCAGGACGGCGGGTTCGAACTGGACGGGGAGGACCAGGGAGTTGCCCTCACGCAAAAGGTAGGTCCCACTCACGGTGGGGAGACTGAAGTCCGGACAGTCGCCGTCGAATTCAATGAACAGGGGGAGGTCGGAGCCACCCACGTTGGTCAGGGTGACGTACTGGACGTCGTGGTATCCCACGGGCACTTCACCAAACTCCAACGGCCGCGGGCTGACCACCGCGCCCGGGGCGTCGCCGTTGATCTCACCCGCCTGGCTCTCTCCGAACGGCGTCATCATGGGCAGGATATCCTCGCCCAGCGGACCGCCCAGGTAGGCCATGGCGTCGGGCAGGGAGGGCTCGTAAATGGGATCCAGATAGAGCTTGGTGGGCAGCACGTCCAGCACCAGGATCTGGGCCGTGGCGAGCAGGATGCCGTCCGGCTGATACGGCAGGGGTGCCGCCAGTCCCACGGCGAACTGGGGCGGGGTCATGATGTTGACGTTCTGGCCTTCCACCTGCCAGCCCACGAACATGGCGTGGGGGTCGAGGCTGGCTTCCAGTTCCCAGCCTTTCACGCCGAAATCCCCGGCCGGATCCTTGAGCACGAGGTAGGCGCTGACGACCGTGTTGGGGGGCGCCTCGGTTTCATAGTAGGAGAAGCCGGGATTGTCGAAATAGAAGCTGATGGTGGTCTGGGCGAGGGCGGGCGCCGCTGCCAATAGGGCGAAGCAGGCCAACCACATGCCTGCGCGATAGGCGAGACGGGATTTGAACATGGATTTCCCCCTGATTTCGAGTGACTGCCCCTGATCTAGGGTAGCACACTCCAGGGGAGCATTTGAAGAGGCTTGATCATTTTTTCACTGACGGAGCAGCCGATCCCGTAGATTTCCACACCGGCGGCCATGACGTCCCGCAAACGGCGACCATACCCCGGGTCGATGTCATCGGCGGTTCCCACCCGGCCCGCATCCTCCCTCTGGACGCAGAAAACCAACGCCGCCCGGCCGTTTTCCCGGACCGCCCGCGCCAGATCCTCCAGATGCTTCCGCCCCCGCGCTGTCGGGGCGTCGGGAAAGCAGGCGCACCCGTCGCGCACCAGGGTCACGTTCTTGACTTCCACCCAGCAGTCGGGCCGATCCGGCCCACAGAGCAGGAAATCGGCTCGGGACCCGCCCCACGGGTAGGCGACTTCCGCCCGGATGTCCGTATAGTCAGACAGGGGACCGATCAGGCCGTCCGTGATGGCCTCCCGGGCCAAGGTGTTGGCCAGCGCGGTGTTGACCCCGGCCAGAGTGCCGCAGTCGGCCAGTTCGAGGGTCCATTTCAGCTTGCGTTCGGGACGGTCCGCCGGACTGAGCCAGATATCGGCGCCGGGAATGAGCAGCCCCGTCATGCGGCCGGTGTTGTTGGTGTGGGCGGTGACAGGCGTGCCGTCGGGCAACTCGGCGTGGATGATGAACCGTTTTTCACGCCGCAGGAAGCGCGCCCGGACCAGGGGCGGGTCGAAATTCACGGTGATCTCCTCGTTGCCGCAGCTGGCGGTCGGGGTTATTGTTGATCCATCAGGCTAGCAGGGTAACCCGTGAAATGACAAGGGGTGCACATGAAACTCGGTGACTGGGAATTCCGGGCCTTTCACGACGGCCGGTTCAAGCTGGACGGCGGCTCCATGTTCGGCGTGGTGCCCAAGGTCATGTGGGAGCAGAAGCATCCCGCCGACGACATGAACCGCATCGATCTGGACCTGCGCTGCCTGCTGGTGGACCACGGCGACCGGCGCATCCTGGTGGACACCGGCATGGGCGACCGCTGGGAGGACCGTCAGATCGACATGTTCGGTCTGGTCCGCCGTCCCAACCAGCTGACCGCCGAACTGGCCGAAGCCGGGATTACCCGCGAGTCCATCACCGATGTGGTGCTGACCCACCTGCATTTCGACCACGCCGGCGGCGCCCTGCGCGAGGTGGACGGCGACCTGGTGCCCGTCTTTCCCAACGCCCGCCACTGGATCCAGAAGCGTCACTGGAACTGGGCCGACCAGCCCTCCGAACGCGACCGGGCCAGCTTCCGCGCCGACGACTTCCGGGTCCTGGCCGACAAGGGCCAACTGCAGATGGTGGACGGCGCCGACGAGATCATGCCCGGCGTGCGCGTCACCCCGGTGAACGGCCACACGCCCGGCCAGCAGATGGTGGAGTTCAACACCGGTCAGGGCACCGTGGTGTTCTGCGGCGACCTGCTGCCCTTCCTGAGCCAGGTGCACGTGCCCTGGATCATGGGCTTCGACCTGAATCCCCTGCTCACCGTGACCGAAAAGAAGCAGTTCCTGTCGCGGGCCGTGGAGGAGAACTTCACCCTCGTGTTCGAGCACGACACCGAGAACGAGGCCGCCACCGTGAAATTCGAGGACGGCAAATTCAAGCCCGAACGCGTGTTCACCCTGGCTGAGCCTGAAGGTTAGCATCCCATGAGCCAAGACAACCTGATACCCGATTTGAACCAGCCCCTGCCGCCGCGCAAACCCGAGTGGTTGCGCATGAAGCGCCAGGGCGGTGAGGTGTACAACGAGGTCAAGCGTCTGATGAAGACCGCCGCGCTGAACACCGTCTGTGAAAGCGCCAACTGCCCCAACCGGGCCGAGTGCTTCAGCACCCGGACGGCCACCTTCCTGCTCATGGGCAACGTGTGCACGCGGCACTGCACCTTCTGCAATATTCCCGGCGGCAAGACCGCGCCCCTCGATGCGGACGAACCGCGCCGCGTGGCCGAAACGGTCAAGCACCTGGGATTGAAATTCGCGGTCGTCACTTCGGTGAACCGGGACGACCTGCCGGATGGCGGCGCGGCCCATATTGCCGAGACCATCCACCAGATCCGGGCCCTGAACCCCGGTTGCGGCGTGGAAGTACTGATCCCGGATTTCATGGGCGACGCGGCGGCTCTGGACATCGTGCTCAAGGCCAAGCCCGAGGTGCTGAACCACAATCTGGAAACCGTGCCGCGGTTGTATCCGGCCCTCCGCACGCAGGCGGACTACCAACGGTCCCTGCAGGTGCTGCAACAGTCCCGGGACTGGGCTGACCGCACGGGCGATCCCATCAAGGTCAAGACGGGCATCATGCTGGGCGTTGGCGAAACCCGGGACGAAGTGGTGGACCTCATGAAGGATGCCGTGGCCCACGGGGCGGAGATCCTGACCATCGGGCAGTACCTGCGGCCGTCCCACCGGCATCACCCGGTGCGGCGCTACGTGGAGCCGTCTGAATTCGACGAGCTGGGCGCCATGGGCCGAGATCTGGGCATCGGCTGGGTGGAGAGCGGCCCCATGGTGCGCTCCAGTTACCATGCCCGGGAGCAGTCCGAAACCCTGGGCGGTCCGGGGACCGGGAAGAAGGTGGCCCACGAATGATCGCCGGCCGGCGCTGGATACTGTGGGCGATCCTGGCCTACGCGATCATCATCGCGGCGGTCAGTTGGGGTCTTGTCAGTCTCTACACCGCGTCCCACGATCGTCTGGACCAGGCCCTGGGTGACCGTCTGGTGGCCGTGGCCACCACCCTGGCCACCCTGGTCGACGCCGACCGCATTTATATCGAAGGCCCCGAGGGCGAGACGCTCGAAGCCCTTGGTCCCCGCCTCAAGTCCATTGCCCAGTCAACCTCACTTGCCGACATCACCCTCAGCAAACCCAACCACCTGGTCCTGTTCAGCACGGCCGAGAACCTGAAACCCGGGCAGATGAACGATTTCTGGCAGTTGGATGCACCGGCGGCCGACAAGGCGCTGACAGGAACGGCCGCGGCGGGGCCCCTCTACCGGGATGGCGACCTGCTGCAGAAGTCCGCCCACGCCCCCGTGTTAGCGTTCAACAAATCCACCGGGCAATCACAGGTGGTGGCCGTGGTTACCGTCAGTGGGGAACCTCGGTTTTTCGACAGCCTGCGCCGTCTGCGCCGGGGCGCCGGCTACACCGGCGGCGCGGTCCTGGTGGTGCTGGTGCTCATGGGTGTGCTGCTGTACCGCCTCAACCTGTCGTTGGAACGCTACCGCGCGTCCATTCTCCGACAGGAAAACCTGGCGGCCATGGGGCGCATGACCACCGGCATTGCCCACGAGATCCGCAACCCCCTGGGCATCATCCGCGGAGCGGGGCAGCACCTGCAGCGGGTTCTGGCCGACGCCGGTCTGCAGGACGACGTGGCGGACTTCATTCCCGAGGAAGTGGACCGGTTGGATCACATCCTGGCCGGGTACCTGGCCTTTGGATCCGATGGCCCGGTGGCCGACGAACGATTCGATCTGGCCCGGATCGTGCAGAGAACCGTCGGCATGGCCGTCGAGGAACTGGGGCGCACCGGCGTCAAACTGGACCCGCCGCCCGACCTGGCCGAGACCTGGGTGAAGGGCGATCCCCGCCGGATGCAGCAAGTGGTGTTGAACCTCCTGCTGAACGCCCGGGATGCCATGCCCGACGGGGGGGCGGTGGCGGTGGCCCTGATGGCCCGCAACGGGCAGGCCACCCTGACGGTGACCGACACCGGACACGGGCTGGGCGGTCACACAGCTGAGGACATCTTCACCCCGTTCTGGACCAGCAAGGAGAAGGGCAGCGGTCTGGGCCTGGCCATGTCGCGGGGGATCATCGAGGCCATGGGGGGCACCCTGGACCTGGTGGATCGTCCCGACGGGCCGGGCGCCGTGGCCACGGTGACCTTGCCCCTGGATTTTGCCAAGAGCTAGAAAGGACCCACGCGGTGGCGAACATTCTCGTAGTCGACGACGAACAGAAAATGGTGACCCTGCTCAAGTCCGCCCTGGAACACCAGGGGCACACGGTCACCGGCGTGCACGGTGGGGCCGAGGCGCTGGACCTGGTCAGGGGCGGCGGGTTCACCGTCGTGCTGACGGATCTGAAAATGGAACCGGTGGACGGCATGGCCGTGATCGGGGGGGCCAAGGCCTTCGACCCGGATCTGCAGGTCATCGTGCTGACGGCCTACGGCGACGTGGACACCGCAGTGCAGGCCATGCAGGCCGGGGCGTTCGACTATCTCACCAAGCCCATCAACTTCCAGGAAGTGGCCCAGGTGGTGGCCAAGGCCGAGGACGCCACCCGTCTGCAGGCGGAAAACCGGACCCTGAAACAGGCCGTGGCCGCCGAGGCGGCCCGTCAGGACCTGGTGGGGGAAGCGACTGCCACCAAACAACTTTGCGATCTGATTGATCGGGTGGCGCCGTCCGAAGCCACGGTTTTGATTCGGGGGGAGAGCGGCTCGGGCAAGGAGGTTGTGGCGCGCACCGTCCACTACCGCAGCGCGCGGGCCGACGGACCCTTCGTGGCCTTCAACTGCGCGGCCATTGCCGAAAGTCTTCTGGAGAGCGAACTCTTCGGTTACCGCCAAGGGGCGTTCACCGGGGCGGACACTGATCGGGAAGGGCTCTTTGAAACCGCCCGCGGGGGCACGGTTTTCCTGGATGAAATCGGGGAAGCGCCCCTGTCCGTGCAGGCCAAACTTCTGCGGGTTCTGGAGGAACGAAAGATCAACCGGGTGGGCGACCCGGTGGAACGCGACATCGACGTGCGGGTGATCGCCGCGACCAACCGTCCCCTGGAGGACGCCATTTCCCAGGGCGGTTTTCGCGAAGATCTGTACTACCGGCTGGTGGTTTTTCCCCTGGACGTGCCGCCTCTGCGCGAGCGAACCGATGACCTGCCGCTGCTGGTGGGACACTTCCTGCAGAAACTGGGACGGCGCCAGGACAAGTTGCCCGCCGCCTCGGTGAACCGGTTGCGGGCGCATGGCTGGCCGGGCAACGTGCGGGAGCTGCGCAACCTCATCGAGCGGGCCCACATTCTGGCCGGCCGCGAGGATATCCAGGATGCCCACATCGTGCTGGACAGTCCGCGGTCCAGGACCGCCGACGTGGACGGGGACCTGAATCTGGATAGCCAGCAGCGCCGCCTCATCCGCGTTGCGGTACAGCGGGCCGGCGGCAACAAAAGCCAGGCCGCGGACATGCTGGGCATCACCCGCCGCACCCTCTATTCCCGGTTGAAACTGCTGGGCATGGAAGAGGAATTCGCCGATTGAGGCGACCCGCAGGGGTCAATGGCTGTACCAGGACGTACACAATTCGGGTTAGTTGAGGGTCGGAGCCTGTGGATTGGGACGCCGACTTCTCGCAACCGGCAACTATTTATAGAGTTATGTCCGCGGGGATATCAGGGGGCCTTTGGCACAAGCCCTGCTCTCTTGAACGCATGGAATTGCCAGGGCAAACCCCTGAACCTGGAAGGTTGATGATGATAACCCGCCAATGGCGTCTGAAGACCCCTGGACCCACCCCGGCCCCTATTGTTCTCCTGGTGCTGGTGGTGGGTCTGATGGGGGCCACCGCAGGGATGGCCCAGACCGAGGCCCAACGCGACTATGTGGAAGCCTATATCGATCGCACGGCCGAACTTCTGCCCGAGGCCGTGGATCTGGTGCGGGAGACGGAGGATGTGCGCTCCCGGAAGATCATGCAGGAGGCCATCAAGCTGCATGACCGCAGTGTCCAGTTCCTGCAGGAAGACGCCCTGAACCGCGCCCTGAAAACCGCCCGCTCCGCCCGCAGCACCATGTGGCAGTCGGTGCGCATGGCCCGCGAGGCCATGTCCTTCGAGGAACGCGTGCGCATTCGTTCCGAACGCTTTGTCGATCAATACGCCCATCTTACGGAACGCGCCCGCGACGCCGGCAACGAAGCGGCCCTGGACTTTCTCCACCGCGCCGGTCGGCAGGCGCGCCGTGCCCGGGAACAGTATATCCAGGGCGACGCCCGGACAGCCTTCAAGCTCCTGGAACAGGCGGATGATCTGCTCGGTCGGGCGGCTCGTCTGCTGGCCGACGGTTACAGCCTTGAGCGGCTGGACCGCGACCTGGAACAGGCCGCGCAGGCCATCGATCGCGCCTGGGAATTGCTCGGTGACGACGCGGACCCGGCGGCCCGCAATCTGTTGGGCGAGGCCGACGAAGCCCTGGATCGGGCTCTGAACCACCGGGATCAGGGTCAGCCGGGTCGCGCGTTGCAAATGGCCGGTCTGGCCCGGCGTCTGGCCCGTCGGGCCATCAACCTGACCAGCTCCGGTCCGGGGCCCGAAACCGTTGAACGCCAGATCGAGCGCTGGGACGAGCGGGCCGGTGCGCTGGCCGACCGACTTCAGGAGGGCGGATCGGAGCAGGCCCGCCGCCTCTTCGACCAGGCGAGGGACAACCGCCAGCGGGCGGCCCGATCCCTGGACCAGGACGAGGTGGAGCGGGCTCTGCGTCAAATCAAGGCGGCCCACGATCTGCTGGGGCAGGTCGCGGACCTTACGCGCTGAGGCGGACATACCCATTAATTGCAGGGCGCTTAATATTCTCCTGATGGTGGCGGCCCGGGTCCTGTTGGTCCCGGGTGCCGCGCTTGCGGAGGACCTGCCGTCCCTGGATTTCAGCCGTCCGCAGGAGGACCGCGCCCGCTGGACTCCCGTCGTGACCACCGGTTTCGACAGCTATCTCCACGCCTACTCCCTGGCCACCACCGACACCACGGAACTGGTGGCCGAATACCAGGTCACCGCCGGGTTGGAGGGCCGCTCCGCCCGTCGGACCCAGCACCGCTGGCGGGTGCGGGGAGATGTCTCCTACGGAAGCGAACTGATGCGGGAGCAGTTGGAGGCGGAGTACCGTCTGCAGTCGGACACCGGCACCGGCCTGCTGCGTCTGGACGGGCATCTCTGGGGGCGCCAGTTCCAGCAGGACACCGAATACACCCTGAGCAGCGACAATGTGGAAGGCCGGGTGACGGCTCGGGTGTATCCCCTGCGGTGGGAGCGCCGTCGACTGGACCTGCGGGGCTGGACGGGGTTCCTGACCTACGACACGCCGTCCACCCTGGAGGTCAACTACCGCGACCAGGGGGTGGCGGCCTTCCTGGATTCCCAACTGAATGACGGAGGCAACTGGCGGGCGGGCGTCCGGGCCGCGCGGCGGGCCTATCCCGATTCGGCCGCCATCGACCGTGACGTGCTGAGCCTGGAGATCAACTTCGACCAGTTCGGCCTCAAGGGACAGGGATTGCGACTGTACCACAAGAGCGACCGGCGTTTGATCGCCGACGAGACCGCCCGTCCGTCGGCCTGGGCCCACTGGACCGAAGCGGAAGCGCTCATCGGCGCGGGCAGCGGCCTGGTGTTCCTGGACCTGCAGGGGGAGATCTGGCAGTACGACCAGGAGTTTTCCGCCTACTTCGATTCGTGGCGGATCAAGGGCGTGACCGGTTACCAGTGGGGCGACATCATGACGGCCACCTGGCGGCTGGGTCTGGCCAATGAACGCCTGGACGCCGGAGACTCGCCGGAAACCTACACCCAGATGGGTCTGCGCGGAGCGGTGGAGTCCTATGGCGGCGACGTGAGCGGGTCGATCATGCTGGAGTACGGACACCGAATGTACACGTCCAGCACCCTCGATGGGGAGGATTCCCTGGGCGACGCGTCGTTCGACCTCTACTCAGATTTCAACTATTGGGAAATCTGGGTCATGGCGAACTGGTACCTCAGCGACAAGGTGAGCCTGGACCTGATGGTGAGCTACGAGCCGGAAAGCCATACCGAGAACGCCGACGACATCGCCCTCGGCTACGGCAGCCTGCGCCTCGTGTGGCGGCCCTGACCGCCGGTTGCGGCCCGTCCATCCCCCTGTTATGATTCCGCCTTCACTTCAGCTTCGGCTTCCATTGCCGATGACATTCCGACTGTGCGACCCGTCCCCAGCAAGGAGCGACCGAATTGCCGGCCAGTGACTTTGTCCGTGACACGCTGCTGAATCCCCGCTCGCCGGCCTGCTGGTGGAAACACCCGGTCCAGGCGGCGCGAGTGGTTTTCGGTGCCCTGGACAACGCGCTGCTTCCGCTGGGGGATAAGCTGGTGCCGGGCAAATCAAGGGAATGCCCGGTGTGCGACTGGAGCGGCCGCCGCTTCCGCACGTTTCTGTCTGCGGACGAGGTGATCCACGGCTGCATCTGTCCCGAGTGCGGGTCCTTCGACCGGCACCGTCAACTGGTGCTGGGGGTGCGGGAGGAACTGGCCGTCCGCCCCGGCTGGAACCCCGAGGTCATCGTGGGCTACAGCCTGTCCACCGCTTTGCGCTTCCTTCTGGAGCATGAAGGCCTCACGCGCTGCTTCCGCAGCGACATCGACGCCTCAGACCAGCGCTTCAGTCCGGACTTCGTGTCGGATCTGCGCTACTCGGCCCTGCTGGACGATTCGGTGGACTGGGTGTTCTGCAGCCATGTCCTGGAACACATTCCGGATCTGGACCTGTGCCTGGACGAGATCCACCGTGTCCTGAAGCCCGGGGGCATTGCCTGGCTGCAGGTGCCTTTCGAGCCGGGGGTGGCCCACAGCCGCCGGATCGAGATCGATCCCCATCGCGCCCACGCCCACGCCTGGCAGTTCGCGCCTGATTTCGGCAATCTCATCCAGCGCGAGGGCTGGGAGATCACTGAAGTCATCGCGGGGGAGACCGTGCCGGCCGGAGAACTGGACCGTTACGGCATCCATCCCCAGGAACGCTTCTGGCGGGCCCGCAAGGCCGACTAGACCCCCTTGCAGGCTACAGCACCGCCCCTTCCGTCCGATAACGGAGTCAGGACCCTTTGACTTCAGCCGGATGGAGCGCGGATATGACCTCGGCCGACGTGTTTGAACAAATCGAGAAGATGGGCGAACTGCCCAGCCTGCCCCAGACCCTGCTCAAGATCCAGACCGTGGCCAACGACAACCGTTCCAGTGCCGACGACCTGGCCAACTGCATCCTGCAGGACCAGGCCCTGACCATGCGCATCCTCAAGGTGGTCAACAGCGCCCTGTACCAGCGCCGTAACCAGGAAAAGGTGCGCACGGTTCGCAAGGCGGTCATCGTCATGGGGTTCGAGACCGTGCGCAAACTGGCCCTGGGTCTGTCGGTTTTCGACATGATGAGCAAGCTCTCCCGCTCCCCCCTGCTGGCAGATATT
>Ga0209475_10001892_pt1 | contig 23527 bp, 22 predicted proteins | sample tdDd471_FD_187128 | JGI IMG/M metagenome (GOLD analysis project Ga0209475, IMG submission 187128) | Marine sediment microbial communities from the Atlantic coast under amendment with organic carbon and nitrate - tdDd47.1 (SPAdes)... | ecosystem: Environmental > Aquatic > Marine > Coastal >... | reverse complement strand
ACTGTTGTAGGCTACGGTGATTAGCGTTACTTTCATGTATTCCTTGTAGATTTTGACTTTCTCCTTATCATTCGTATATGACGAGCTTAATTCCTTTTCTAAAAAAGCTCCCCATAAATGGATCACCTTTCTGAATCCGCCGATCTGGAAGGGCTTCATATAAGGCCGAGGGCGGATCAATGGGGGCTTTTACTTTACAAATACTCTCCCTGCAAGTACTCAATTCGTTATATTGAAGGCGCATAGCCTGGTCATATCTCGATGCACTTTGGTCTAGTAGCGCCTTATAGGCCTTCCCTATATTTGATTGAACCGAAATTAAATCCCATTTATCTGAACTTTCTTGTTTTTCCCTATTTATCCGGATTCCAGAGAAGAATAGTTGTGCAGTGAAGAAAAAAGCGATGATGATCCAAGTGGGTTGATTGTAAAATGAAAAATTCTTTTCCAGGTTATATTTGTTCAAAATCGATTGACAAAACCCTAGCGAAGTCCAACAGATGGTAAAGAACAATAAGTCCACTACACGCTCTGGTAGACTAGTATTAAATGTACCCAATAACACGGGAAATAAGGCTATTGGAACTATTAGAACGGTAGAAAGAAACCAGATCAGCGAATTATCAAAAAGGGTGTTTTTTTGCTTCCTACATTGCCAACCTAGCGGGAACCACAAGAGAATGAAAAGTAGGAGTAAACCATCTCCCAGCCAATCCACCCATAACCAAAACGAACTTGCTAAGACCCAAAAAAAGGTGGTTAATATATCAGGTTGATTGCCATATAGATCCATTCGATGATAATTGCCAGGGGCTGCTAAGGCCAACAGATCAGTAGCAACAATAAGCAGCAAAAAAAAACTATACCAGGAAGGTATAGTTTGGCGCCTGTACAAGCGGAGGAAGAAAATGAAACCAACTATTAGGTTAATCGTAATCAGACTAATTTCATTGGCCCCAATAGTCGCTACTGTACAAAGATATAATCCACCGATAACCCAGGTTTTGCTTTTTCTTAGCATCATCGCTTTGTTCAATAGGATGACCGATATCAAGGTGAACCATAGTCCGAGACTATAAGTTAGGACACTAGAATAACTAAAAAAAGTATCATAAATCCCAGCGCTTTGATAAAGGTATAAGGAAACGACAAGAATGGCAATATTGAGTTTCCATTGCCATTTGAGAGAAGGCCAAAATTCAAGAGCTAACAAATAGGATAGTCCGAGGATCAGCAGAATATTGAAAGCGAAAACGGATTGGAATAAACGTAAGCTGTACCACCAATCCGTAAAGGATAAAATAGCGGTGCTGAAGAAACGTCCGGTATTGGTGCGGTACCAATGAATTTGTTCTTGCCAAAAGCTTGTTCCCGTATTTATTCCATGCCAATTACTGATCCAATCCCATTCGTGAATACCTAATGGGTGGTTGTAAAAAGAAAGACATAGAAAAGGAAGTAGGGAGAGAATTCCTATAGGTATTCCGATCCTGTATAACTTATGTTTAAATATCTTAGGGTAATTATTGGGCAATGACTCTCTCCCTGATTTTCTTAGCGGGTATACCTTGATAAATACCAGAAGCATCTAAATCTTTCGTTGCCACTGATCCCACGCTCAAAATCGAATCAGGGTGGGCTGTAACCCCTGGGCAAACTACTGCTTTTGCTCCAACCCAGGTACCTCTTTTTAGTGTAATCGGCTTCACTATTAGATCAAAGGTCTCTTTGGTATAATCGTGATTCCCACAAAGTAGCATAGCTCCTTGAGAAATGCAAACATGGTCCTCTATTACCACTTGATCTAGATTGTCAATCCATACTTTTTCGCCGATCCATACATGGTTTCCAATGATCAATTTCCAAGGGAATTTTATCATCACTGAAGGTTTTATAATCACACCCTGCCCAACTTTAGCGCCAAATAGTTTTAACAGATCTATTTTTAGCCTATTCACTAGGGCGAGACTATGATTGAAAAACAGAGCTCTAATAATTATCCACAATAATTCTTTCAAAATAGTTGCACCTCTTTCGAAAGTGCTATTTTGAAATTTTGATAAATCAACTCTAGGCTTTTTCATTACTGAACTCTACCCCAAAGGATACCCTAAATTTAAAAATGAAGATCAATAATTTTCACCGGGACTTTCAAACATTTCAAGGTAACGTTCTTGTAAACGGCTGTTAGTAATGAAGTCCTTGGCATATTGCCATGCTGCCTTGGACATTGCAAAATATTCACAAGGAGGCATGTTAACTGCATTTTCTATAGCAGCAACAAAAGATTCTGAAGAATCTAATGAAATATCCCACCCGATCCCTAGCTCTTGAAGTTCTTTCCATGGTGTCTGGTTACTGATGATAACCGGTAACCCCTTCGCCAATGCTTCGAAAATTGCATGGCCGAAGTTTTCTCCCTTAGTAGGGAGTAAAAGAAAATGATGTGTTTCTAGTATCTTCTTTAATCTTATAGGAGGGAGTTCTCCTAAGTAATCCACCTTAATATGAGAAGGTAAAGTCTCAATTATGCCTTGGCATTCTTGCCAATAGGAAGAAACTTCATTCGAACCAACAATAGAAAAGGTTAATGGGTGCTTGATCTTCCTTAAGAAAAGCAAAGCCTCCTTCAAGCCTTTAATTGGATGGATTCGGCCTACAAAAAGAAAGTGATAGGAATTAGTGATTAGTTTAGGGCGATATGCTTGAATAGGAACGGCATTATTAGGGATTAGGAATATTTTTGCATTCCTACCAAAAAAATTCTTAATAGCTAGAAGTTCTTTTTCGTCAGTCGCATGAAAATCTACCCAACTTGCTATCAATCCCCAATGTAGGATACGAATAAACCATCGCTTTTTTAAAGATTTGTATGCTAATGCACTATCCTTAAGCATTCCACGTGGAGCCAAAATCATTCGATTATTAAGCCTCCCTTGCCATTTTAACCACATGGGGTAAATCGTATAAACCAATGAATATAAGCTATTAAGGTAAATTACCTTTGGATTAATATTCTGTATCTGCAGATTGACTCCTCGGATTGTTTGTTGTGAAGGAGATAGGTAGCAAACCCATAGATTTTTTTGTACTTCAATCCAAATATCAGGTAAAATATCGGGGTAAGGATCAGAATCACTTAGATCCCGATCACTAGTTAAAACATAAACCTTAATTTTCTGGCTAAGAAGTAACGACAGGTTCCAGCAAGAGGTAATGGGGCCACCAGCTTTGTAGCCTGGTGGAAACCAGTCGGTGAGAAGTAAAATACTAAGCAAATTAAGGGTTTAATTGAAAAGTGGGGAGGTATTTATTTATCTTATTACTATTCTCAATTAAAAAATAATATAGAAATACCAAAACGCCAGTTTTTATGATCCAATTTCCGATAATGTAAAATTCATTTCCTGCACGCATAGAATAAAAGAAGATCAAAATGCCCCAAATGGGTAAGGTTGGATAAGTTTTTGCAAGACGATAAAATAATTTAAAAATGTAACCTAGTACTAATCCAAAAATAAAACAAAAGATTATCCCTCCATTTCTGCCAAAGTTGCCATAACCATCCCCCATTACTCCAACATTCATGGCGGTGCCTTTACCTAGCTTCCAGCCTAGAAATTCTTCAAACTTATTTCTGTCCCCGACAATAGGTTTGTCAGGATATAAAAAACGAGGTAATAGAAGGCCCAAAACTTCTTTTTTTATGTAACGACCATCTGCAAATGGAGTTCTGGAGGGCATGTTATCTAAAATTCCCGTTAAAATCCAACCTTGATTAAGCCGGACATTAACATTTGCTCCAACAGTTTTGAAGTCCAATGTATTTATATTTGCTATCTGCTGATACATCATGTTAGCCAAAACCAATCCACTATTACCTTCAAATTCTATTGCCCATACTACATTACGATAGGAATACTTAACCGATTGAAGGATAAATATGGAGAAAAAACCTAAGATGGCAATGGAGACTATTTTCCATTTTTCGACCTTGTACTTCATTACATAGACAGAGGTGATTAAGATAGCAAATACAATAAGATCAATAAAAATTGTCGCTCTCACAATTAGAACAAGGAAAGGAATAAACACGCTAATAAAAGCTATTTTACTATACCTACTATTAGCTATCCAAAGGTAGAAAAAACCAATAAATCGCATAAATGCTAAAGTAAATATGATAAAATTCAGAACATTTGGGACATAATTACTCAATAAATAGCAACAATATCCAACAATAATTAAACGAATACCGATTGAAGTATTTACTTCTGGACGTTTTTTTAATAATTCAAATAACTCTTTTTCATAAGTATTTTTGGGGTAAAATAAATTTAAGCCAAATTGTATTGCAATTGTTGCAGGTAAAGTATATGAGAAGTAGGTGATTTCATCTACGGTCATTATACCAAAGACCTCATTGTTAAAATAATAGTATTCTAAATATGGGGCAATTAACATTTGTAACCCCATAAGAGAAAGAATTAGTTCTTTAAACGGTAATCTTTCTCCTAGAGCATCAAATAATTGTTTTAAAAGGTAAAAGGCATAAATGAGGCTGAAAGCGGATATAGGTTTTACATCAAAGGACTGTATGAGGTATTGCGATCCGATTGTAAAATAAGCAACACTTATTAAATATTTTAAAATAACAGTTTTTCCCATTATTTATTCTGATCGCATATACTGATGTTTCACCTTGAAATTTTGATAGGAGAATATATTCCTAGCGACTTTCCCGGCACTTATCGCTTTCTTATGCCTGATTTCTGGTTGATCTATTAGTTTTTCAAAGAAAGCCACATGAGCTTCTAAATCAAAAGGATCAATTATTGTTCCATTGGCACCATCAAAAACAGCCTCTTGTGAACCGTCGTGATTACCGACAATGATAGGAACTTCACAAGCCATAGCTTCTAAGGGAGTAAGCGGAATCCCTTCTCCTCTGCCTTTTCCCCGATCACTCACTAAGGAAAACACATGTGCATAAGAATATAATGCAGCCATGTCATCGTCATGAACCATTCCTGTAAAGGTAACCTTATCTTCTAGGCCAAATGTACTCACTTGTCGACTTAACTCTTCTTTCATATTCCCTTTACCCGCGATGACTAATCTAGCTTGTGGCTGCTTTTTCTGGAGTTCGGCAAATACTTTAATTAGTCGATCATACCCTTTATGGGCCGCTTCAAAAGCTAACCGGCCTAAGGTCAGGATGATGAAATGTTGTTCTCTATCGGGTAACTGATATTGTTGTTTGATGTATTCCCATCGTGAGGGCTGTGATTGGAATCGTTCCAAATCGACACAATCCCAAATGACGGTAGTACTGCCTCTTGTACGGAAACCTTCTGTTTCGATGTAGTTGGCTGTATAATGACAATCAGATATGACTTCATCCACTCGGCGCAATCCAAAGTCAGCATCTTTACTCAAGCCACTCCATACCTCTAAGCCGTATACGTTTAGGACTGTTTTACAGCCTCCCAATCGACCAAGGGCTACTGCTAAACCACTAAAGTTAACATGGGCCACGAGGATAAGATCGGGTTTCCAACCTATTACTTCTTTTAAAGCGGCACCTACAAAACGAATTTTTTCAACTAAACCGTTTCCTTTTCCATGCCATTTTACATCGAATTGGCTTTCAAAACCATCTTCCTCAGGCCCTAAAAGAGATAAAACTCGGACTTGTTTAGCTCCAAATATCTCCCTTAAAGCACAGATCTGATACCGATTGTATCTACTGATCCCGCCTTTATCGAAACAACCAGGTGTGAGGTATAGAATTTTCATTTACTTAAATCTAGGTCCAATTACTTGTAAGGGATACCCTCCAGCCACAGAATTGGTAGGTATAATGGTATGGATTAGACTATGTGGTTTAACAAAAACATCATCTCCAATCGTATTTCCAATCATGCTTACCCCTAAACCCAACCAAACATTGCTGCCAATCTGAACAGGTGTCTCTACATAAAAGGAAGACGATCCAGGTAAGGTGCCTTGTTGACATAAATAAGGATCATTGGAATAGGAGAATATTGATACATTGGCGGAGCAGGTAAAGTAATCACCAATACTAACCCCTCCATGTCCTTGTATAGTACTTCGTATTCCTAAATGAACTTGACTACCAATATGAATTTCTCCTTGCTTTCCTGTGAAGGATAGATTTTCAATGTATTTGATATTCTTAGAAGGTGAAGCAGGACCAGCTAATAAAGTGGATTGTTTATCAATCCAAACTTTTTCTCCCAAGCGGATGCATTCTGGATGGGAGATATGGACACCTGTTTCTATTACTAGGCCTTTACCACAGGTTTGGAAACGAGAGCTATAATAGAATCGCCGTAGTCGGATACCTATGGGCCCACTAATGGAACGAATAATATCCTCCCATAAGCGCCGTAATATGAAACCTATCCTACGCACACTAATTCTGTTAGGTTTTCACAAACCCTTTGGATGTCTTTTTCTGTCAAGTCAAAATAGGTAGGAAGATTGATGCCCTGTTGTGCCATTCGATAAGATACCGGATTATTGGCGGTTTCAAAATAGGGCATGGCGGACATGGGATAAAAATAAGGACGACTATCTATGCCCCGTTCCTTTAAGGATTGCATCAATTGATCTCTTTCTATTTCTTTATAGTTTGGAAATTCAGCACAGACTAACCAATAGGCATTATTAGCCCACGGGTAGGTTCGATTGAGTGAAACAAAGTCTCCTGAATGTTTTAAGGCTTGATCATAAAGGGCGAAAATTTCTTCTCTTTTGGTCATTAATTCTCCTATCCGTTCCATTTGAGCCACACCTAAAGCTGCCTGCAAATTCGTCATTCTATAATTATACCCCAATTCTGTATGCCAATAGCGTTTTTCTTTACTCATGGCATGATCACGAAGGTATCGACATTGACGGTAAAAAGCTTCATCGTTAGTCGTTATCATCCCACCTTCCCCAGTGGTTAGATTCTTATTTCCGTAAAAACTAAAAGTGCCACAAAATCCCCAGTTTCCTACTCTTTTATCTCCAATCGTAGCGCCATGTGCTTCAGCTGCATCTTCTATTACTAGTAGATCATGTTTTTTGGCAATTGCATTGATGGATGGCATATCGGCTGGGTGTCCGTATAAATGGACAGGCATAATAGCCTTGGTTCGAGGAGTAATAGCCGCTTCAATAGCCTTTGGGTCAATGCATAAATTGAAAGAATCAATATCTACAAAGACGGCCTTGGCACCACTATAAGTTACTGCATTTGCGGTGGCAATAAAGGACAGATCTGGAACAATGACCTCATCGCCTTCTCCTATCCCCATTGCTTTCAAAGCTAAATGAAGGGCTACTGTACCATTGGAAGTAGTAATGGCATATTTGGTGCCACAAAAGGCGGCAAAGTCTTCCTCAAAACGATCTATATACTTACCTAGAGAAGATATCCAGGTAGATTTGACTGCATCAGTAACGTAATCGATTTCCTTCTGCGTGATGGAAGGTTGTGAAATAGGGATGAAATTCATAAGCTCAAATCACTTATAATTGATGCAAGGCATCAATGATTTTTGTCAATCGTTTTTCGTACGTGTGTTGATCGTGTGCTCTTTTGTGTCCAGCCATCCTGATTTTGGCCATTTCCTTAGGTGATTTAATAGCTCTATCGATGATCGCGAGTAATTCCTCGTAGGATCTGTATACTAATATCTCCTTTCCTATCTCGAAGTAGTGTTCAATCGATGGCCGATATTCCATGATCTGTAAGCCAGCTGCTCCAGCAATTTCAAAAGCTCTACAGTTAACGGAATCAAATTCACTCATAGCTGTAGAGTTTAGCACGGCCAGACCTGCGCCAAATACTTGACTTTTTCTTTCCTTAACAACGAATTCTCCTGTGTGATGGAGCCTTAGTTGAGGATCAGCCCACCGCGGCAAGCCACTTCCATAGAATTGTACCTCGACCTGATCTTGAATGAGTTTCCGAGTGAGGAAATGTCTATAGTTATAAAATGAGCCTGCAAAGATCAGATAGTTATTTTCCTGTGCCTTTAGGGCCTTGTGCCAGTACGGATTCATGGCTTCTCCCATCTGAAAAGCATTTAATCCTACCGTCTGAAGTTTGTAAGCGGCATACTCATCTTTGATATAGATTAGATCCCAACCATCCACGAGCAGCCCTTCTTGTTTCATATTGCCCGCTGTATCTCCCCACCACACTACCGTCTTGATGTTGTCTTTTTTCAGTTGGAATAGCAATTGCTCAGACAAGGATTGGGTAAGGGTCAAAACTACATCAGGCCGGAAAGTTTGGTAAGTCTTGGACAACCATTTCTCCTGATCGGTTTGATAATTTCTATCTACCTTTTCTCGGACTTGCATCCAGAGTTTGCGATAAGGGGAACTAAACCTGCTATTACTAAGATTCGGCATGGTTAGTACTTCATGCCCCATCTGACGCAGGGTGAAGGACACATTATCTACAAAGGAATCAGCTGGGCAGTAATTAGGTATGAGAAACTTCATGGATGATTTTGTCTGCCAATTCTCTATAGATTTGCTCACAGTAATAAGGAGTGGGTACTTCAGATAAACCACTTCTACTTACGGCTTCTCGCCAGTCGAAGTGATCTAGTTTTTGAAAATCTACCTCTATGATTTTGGGATAACAATCTTCTCTCATATATGCTTTACTGGAAATTAGGTCATTTGAAAACCATACGTCAAGCCCACAGGCCAAGTATTCAAAAAGTTTATTGGGAGCATTATAAATATAATTCGGAGAATGTCCTTTGTAAATCACCAAACCTACATGATATTGAGGGAGTTTTTTAGGTATATTATCATATTGGATACCACCCATCATACGAATGAACGGACAGTCTAGTTCTTTGAGAAATGATTTTATGTCCGACTTGAAATTGATAGAATAGATATGCAAGGTTGCCAGTCCATTTAATTTCTTTATCCATTCGAAGAGTTCAATAGAATACATATGGGAAGTCGATAGCGAACCTACATAAACAAGTCTTAGTGGCGAGGATGGGATAAGGTTAGAATTGTTATCCGTTTTTTGCCGGTCTTTAGCAATTTGAATCCACTCTTGGGGTGGAAAATTTGGCATAGTTTGGAGTTTATTGCCAAAATTGATAGAAGCATGATCTTTCTTAAATAAGGTTAACCTTTCTTCATTAGTCTGAGAAATCCATTCCGCCCGGTTGTAGAGATAGGGCTCCTTTTGATGGAAAACTCGGAATAACTTCATTTCCGTTTTATACTGTGTAGGGGATATGTACTCATGATAATGAGTAAATATTCTGCTTTTTACTCCAAAGAAACGATGTAATAAATAGGGTGGGAAAGAGGAGTAGGTCTCGTAATAAAGGATTACCTGTGGTCGTCTGACTAGCAGGGATACAAAAGTGGCAATATTGAAGTACAAGTACCCAAGAAACCTAACCCAACGATTGGTGAATCTCTCTATGTTAATAATCCTCTTTACCTTACCTCGTGAGTAGCTGTGTGGCGGTAATCCTTTATTGTTGGCAGTGGTATATAGATGGAATTGGCTTTCAGGTGGGAGAACCCGGAGGAGATACCGATAGGTATTGTGAACAGGTGGATAATATTCAATAGGCTGAAAATGAATGACGGCAATTTTAATGTACTTTCCGATGATTTAAGCCTTTTTCCTTTGAACTAGGTAGTTACCTATGGCGAGAATATCCACGCTTCCCTGATCGAAGGCTCGAAGAGCATCTTCTGGAGATGCAACAATGGGTTCTTCGTGCATATTAAAACTTGTATTCACAATACAACCTATCCCACTTAATCGGTTGTATTCCTTTAGTATTTTATAGTAGGAAGGATTGAAAGTTTCTTTAACAACCTGAGGCCTTGCAGTACCATCAACATGGACTACCGCCTCAATCTCCTTTTGTTTTTTCCGGAAGACATCATAAGTTATGGTCATCCAGTCGGCAGTCAAGTGTTTTGGATCATATCCTATAAAGTAATCTTTAGCCCGAAAATCAATTACACTTGGCGCAAAGGGCATAAATTCGGTGCGCTTTAACCGTTTATTTACGATCCCGTTGAGTCTATCATCAGACGGATGAAGCAAAATAGATCTATTTCCTAATGCTCTTGGACCAAATTCCATTTTACCATTAAAGCGACCAATGATTTTTCCTTCATGGATAAGTCGAGCAATCTCTAACTCTACTTCTTCGTGGAATTGAAACTCTATAGGATTAGACCATTTATCTAAAGCCAACTTGATTTCTTCATTCGTATACCAATTGCCAAGATAAGGAGGCTGCACCATTGGTTCAAGTCTGCGTACGGATAATTCTTGGTACCGTAGTATGGCAGCCCCAAGTGAGAGGCCTCCATCGCCCATGGCTGGCTGCACAAATACATTGTTGACTTCTGATCCAAGCCCTCTAATTCGCTGATTCAACTTAACATTGGCAAACAAGCCACCCGCCAAACCGATATCTACTGGTTGCTCAACCTTCGCTACTTGCAAGGTTTTTGCTATTGATTTAAGCATGACTTCCTCTGTAGCTGCCTGAATGGCGAAAGCAACATCCTCTCTGGTATAATTTGCGCCATGTTGTTTTAGCCACTGTTGGAAGGACAACCCAAATTCATTAAAATCGGTATATTCTTCAGGGCTAGCTTTCAGAATCTTTTTTTGACTAGTACTTACTTGACTTAATGACCCGTTTTGTTGTTGAATCCTGGTTTTGTTTATCATTCCATTCTCTTCAATGGAGAAAAGCTGGATTATTTGATCTTTTAATTCTGTACTTTTTCCGAAAGCAGCCAAGCCAGTAATCTTCCCCTCATGGCGCAGGGGCCTAAAGCCTAAATATTTGGTAACACCCGCATATAATTGTGCTAGAGAATCTCCACTATTTTGTGTATACATACACGTTAGTTCATTTCCTGCACCTAGATATACGGAGCCAGATAAAAGATCGCCTCGCCCATCCTGTGTAAAGATTAACGCATGACTACTTTCGCTAGGGAAATAAGCGGTCGCGGCGTGGCAAAGATGATGATCATACAATTGATAGTTAAGGAGGTTTGGATTGAAGCCGATGGCAGTGAATTCATCTTTGAGGTATTGGTGGTATGCCTTTCTATTAAAGTACACATTCTTTAATAGATTGATATTCAATGCCCCTTCAATAGAGGCACAGATCCTGGCAAAAAAGCCCAATAATTTGCGTGGTTTGCTTGCCTCTTGCAAATAAATCATCAAAGGGTTTTCGATATGTTGCAACTGTCCTGCAATAGCGATGGAGATGTTATCCGTTGGCGATAAACTTGCTTTTTCAAGGATGTATTGGATTGCCATTCGGGGAAATCCATCATAGAACTTGACTCTTCTGAGTCGTTCCTCTTGGATCGCGAATAGGACTTTCCCTTCGGAAATTAAACAGGCACTGGCATCATGAGAAACGTGGACACCTAGTATGTACTGGTTATTCATTTACGGAGATTAGTATTAACTGATTGTTGTTAGTAAAATCCTTGCCGGCTATAAAAAGGAAGAATAAGGAATGTTTACCTAAAATTGGCACTACTGATTTATGATGAGACTAACTTGATTGACGTATTTACTGATGCTGAAAATATCTTTTGCTTTCTTTCGGGACTCGCTGGTTTGTTGCTTAAATGTTCCGTATTGCCGATGCAATTGATCAAGGCAATCAATCAACGAAGTGATCCACGTTGAATCTTCTGTAAGTTCAATGATAGTGCTGTGGTCTCCTACGATACTTGATAACTCACCGATTCCGCCACTCTTAAAACCGATTATTGGTATTTCATGTTCTAAGGCTTCAAAATAGATACGACCGAGGGGTTCGTACTTATTTAAATGCAAGACGGCATCAATAGAAGAATAAATCAAGTGCTTATCCACAAATCCATGGAAGAAAGTTTTGATAGACTGCATCTGCTTAATGTTCTCGAGTATGCTATCTACTTCCATTGTTTTTACGATGTCCCCATAGAAGTGAAATTCAAACTGCTTTGATATAGGCATCCCATTTAGCTTCGTAAACAATTTCTCTAGTTCCCGAACTCCTTTTGATAAAGCCACTCTGCCAATGATTCCAAATCTCAACACATCGACTTTCTGCTTGCCAACACCGTTTGGCTGGTTTTTGAAAATGTATGCATCGTGTACCAAATGATAAAGGTGCTGACCTTTCAATTCATTTTCCAAGAATCTGGAGATGACGATGTATTCTACGTTAGAGATTGGAGTACCCAGCCTGTCAGGTTTTACATCTTCCAAGATTCGCAAGTGTAATATAAATTTTTTCTTAGGGAGTATCTTTGCCAGCAGTTTGATCCACTTAATGTGTCCGCCCTCATTTACGTATGCTCGCTTTTTTCCCTGAAAAAGTAACTGAACCAGCACAAAGAAATATAGAAAATATAATCTTTGGGGATTGAAGGTCTTAATCTGGTGTCGACTATCCAAACTGGCCTCTCGAATCTTTTTTAGGAATTTAGACTCCATGGGTAGATATAGGGAATAGTTATCTGAAGTATGACTCAAGAAGTCAAATAAGACCTGTTCACTTCCATAAAAATTACCCGATGGGCTAATGACTATCGTGCTTTTAGACATTTTCGACGGCGAGTTTGATTGGCGTCCGGATTACGTCTTTTATTATCGTGGCTAATTGAGCGGTAAGGTTTTTCCTATGGAAAGACAAGATGTAATCTTTTTGGATAGTAAGTTCAAAGTCCCCCTTTAAGACCTGTTCTAATTTTTCACTGGAGACTTTTATGTTATCAGGGTCAAAAAGAATTCCGAAGCCAATTTTGGGCAAGAATTCTCGTTGGATTCCGGGAGTCAAAAACCCCAAGATTGGCTTTTCTTCCTTTAAATAGTCGAAAGTTTTAGAAGGTAGACAATAGTGCTCTTTTCCCTCTACCTTTTCAGATGTACTTAGGAAAAAATCAAATCCTTGCTGAATCTTTAAGACCTCTTGATAAGAAACAAAGCCATGAGAATGAAACACATCATCAACACCGTATTTCTCTAGCATCTCTGGTAACCAAGCGGGACATTTGCCAACATGTTCAAAAATGATTCTGGTCCTAAGTTTAGGATTCTCCTGTAGAAGATGACTAAGTGTTTTAATAAAATACAAGGGGCTTCGATAAGACCAATCTTCCTTCACAGGAGCATAGTACAACCATTTATGAGGAGGCCTCTTCCACCATTTTTTTTGCCTATCTTCGTTGGCTTTTGGGTTATAGTAGAACGAACCAATGTAGCCAATAATGATTTTATCCTTAGAATGCAACGAAGGAATATTTATGCTATCTGAAAAGTTCAAATCAATATCATGGCCATTGTAGATGACTTCAAATTTCTCTTGAGGTACATTGGGATGAGTTTCCTTAAATACTTCTACAAGTTGTGGGGTAACTCCGATTATCTTACTGGCTTGTTGGAATAGTTTTTGTTCTTTCATAAGAACATTTTTGTAATGCAACCAGGACTGCCATGGAGATATTGACCATTGTGACCACAGGTCTCTCATGTCAACGATTATTGGTAGACTTGTTTCTTTTTTCAGGAAATCAACAAGGTGATGTCCGCTAAAAGGAGGGAGAGAAATATAGATAGCTTTAGGCTGATGTTGGGCAATGATTTTATTAAGATTGGCTTTAATTCCTTTACGCCACTTCTGAGCAATTTTATCATCGGTATTGAAGTATATTCTTAGAAAATTTAATATTTTATTATTGATAATCCAAGTTGGAACACTTTCTGCTGGAATTCTATAGATAAATGTATCAACTCCTATCTCATCTAGTAACTTGAGGTCTATTCGATTACCAAACATGCGTATCCCACTTTCTTGATCTACCGTAATAACTACTGGCTCGATGCCAAATTCAGGGAGATACTTAACAAATTTTAGACTCCTGTAGTTACCCGTGGTGTTTAAGGGAGCAAATTCTATGGCGAAGAATAATATTTTCATTATGAATACAGACTAGTTTTGAGCTGTTGAGCTATCTTCTGCGCAGCATCTCCGTGCCCATACAAAGGTATCCAAGTAGACCTTTTGGGTTGGGTATTGAAAGCCGCTTTAATCTTATCTGGATTAGGCCCTACTATTGTATTCCAATTTTCTCGAACCGTTTCTATCCATTCGGTTTCTTTCCTAAGCGTAATGCACTGCTTTTTTTTCCAATAGGCTTCTTTTTGTAAGCCTCCAGAATCTGTCAAAACGACCTTGCAATGTTCTAGTAATTTAAGCATTTCAAGATAGGAAACAGGAGGAATTGTGAATATGTTCTTAGGAAGAGATAATGTCTCCAATCTAGTATTATTCCTGGGGTGTACTGGCCAAAGACAAGGAATTTGTATGGCTCCGAGAGCTTCAATAATGTTAGATAGGTTTTGAGAATGATCTGTATTCGAAGGCCGATGAATCGTAACTAATGCAAAATCTTTCTCTTTAAAAGGTAAAAGCGATTGTAGATTTACAGTCCTATTTGCTATGGGCGAAAAAGCGTTTACTGCATCATACATTACATCTCCTACTTCATAAATATGACCAATTACACTTTCCTTTTTGAGTTGATCCACACTACTTTGTGAAGAGCAAAAGAGAATATCCGATAAATGATCTGTAACAATTCTATTGATTTCTTCTGGCATATGTCTATTGAAGCTGCGTAACCCTGCTTCTACATGAATAACCTTTAAGGGTTTCATCTTCGAAGCGACTAGACTTCCAGCGAGCGTTGAGTTGGTATCTCCATACAGAAGAATTCCTTTTATTTTCTCTCTCTTACTTTCAACGTATGCCTCTATTTTTTGGATCATCTCTGCTGTTTGAGCACCATGCTTTTTTGACCCAACTTCCAGGTTTATTTCATAAGGAGGAATGCCTAATTCTTCCCAAAAGACATTAGACATTTTTTCATCATAATGCTGCCCAGTATGAATGATTTTTTCCTCTATTCCTAATTCCACTAGGGCTTTAGATACGACTGCAGCTTTGATGAATTGAGGTCTTGCACCAATGATTGTTACTATCATATTATTTATGAACGAATGGCTTTAATAATGCTAGAAAGCGGCTTAATGAATTTCATAATAGTGAAGTACTGTTCTCGTTGCTTTTTATCCGTACCATATACTTCATGAGCAATATTGGGTTGAGTGAGTACTGTCTCAAATTCTTCATCCGTGAATCCTAATTTTTTAGCCACATATTGTTTGTCTTCTTCTTGCTGTGAAATAGGATAAGCTGGTTGACTAAGTTCTAGTAAAGCAGCTTCTTTTGTAAGTTGTCCCGAAAAAATTAGATTAGAGAGGTGAGCCTTACGTTTATCGATATTGAATTTTTTGGGTAAAATGTAACCTTGATAAAATCGAGTAAAAACGGATTCGTGATGTTTCCCGCCGTAGTTTCTCCAACCAAGTTCCTTTTCGATAATGGAAAGGATCTCTGCCCGATTATATTCTTGCCAGTCTAGAAAGTTGATGCGTTTGACGTTGAGTAGTAATTGGTAGTAAGCGTATTGCCAAAGCCCCAAGGCAGGTAAATGCTTCAAGGACGTATTTTCAAACTTCCTATGAATATTCCTGAGGTTGACTAAATCAAATTTGTTGTAATTCCAAGTTTTAGGTAATGTATGTTCAGTCCAAATGTTATTCCCACTTAGAACATATTGGATTTTATACTTCTTCGCCGTCTGGAACAAGGCCCCAAAAATCATATGGTCAGCAGGAACATCTAGATCTAACACGGAGGCTTTAAAGTAGGAACGCTGCAAACTTCGGAATTCAGGCCAATCCATTACAACGGTATACAAATCAAAACCAGTAGCTTTGACGACATTTTCAATGTTCTGAGTAGCTGTCTCAGAATTCCATCCATAGTCAAAGTGTACCAATAGAGGGGTTAAACCTAATTCTTTAGCCAGGAAAGCTAGATAAGTACTGTCAGCTCCGCCGCTGAGGCCCAGGATGCAATTGTAATCTCCCTTTCGTTTGGATTGAATGATTTGTTTAGCCCAGTTTTCTTGCTGGGTCTTTCCTGCTTGCCCTCTTAATCCAACCTGTTTTTCGGCTTCTTTGTACTCGCGGAAATAATTGCAGATCCCGTCTTCATCAAATGTTATATGCGGATCAGCAATATTGTCCATTACACTAATGGCACACTGCCTATATTGGTTGTCCTTATCAATAAGTGTGTCTGTTTCCCTAAAAGCCATATAACCAAGATTTATTTGATTTTTGATGAACTAGTCCTAGCTTTTCTAGTTCTTCAAAACGTTTTTTTGTGTCAGGGGTTGCTACTAATAGATCTATTCCCTCGGATCTGAAGAAATTCAAGGTAGACTCTTTAGGACTGGAACTGGGTAGCATAAGTTCATCCAATAATTCAAGTTTGTCCAAGTTGACGTAGCTGTAGGTGCAACCTCCTTCTCTATTTTTAATTGATAAGTACCATGGGCCGATATCGTGTGCAGAAAGGAACTGCCCACTATACTGTAGAGAAGACTTCATCATGACCAACTCAAAGTCGGATTGTTTTAATTCTTTTACCACTTCTGTCGACCAGCTTAGTTGCTTTTGCTGACTGGGTACTTTGCTAGCCCGTATACTAAAGTTTGCTAATGCTATGACCGCCCAGCCGATGGCTAAAGTAAAGTAAGATAACTTCAGCACTCGGTTTTCCCAGGCGTGCAGAAGCAAGGCCGTTAAGCCGATTGAAGCAAAAATACTTAAGTATATAAAGAAGGATCTAGCAAACTGTAGAATGTCAAAACTACTATCGTCCACTATGTTCCCTTCCAAATCATGAGAATATATTTTGAAGAGGCACCCGATAGCTATCGCTACTAACAAACCAGCTCCGAGGCCCGATAGGAGGGCTGTGCGTTCGAAATTTTCTTTATGCTTTGGCAGACCAAAGAATCCGATCCACCTTATTCCACCCCAAATGATCATTACCACAATCATGGTGAGTATACCTTTGATTCCTCCGGTGCCCTCTCCGAAAGCTAAGCTACCAAAGTAGTTTATCAAATAGCCAGGTTCAAAGGTGAAACTAGCAGAGCTATGACTATAAAAGAATTTGATCAATACCAAGGTTGGAATTCCCGCAATTGCTAATGAATAGAAGAGCTTACGGTCACCTTTGGCGAATTGAAATAAGCTGATAACCCCTAGTATTATAACAAAGATTACGTTTGTAACTTTTGCCCAGAGCAAGGCCGGGATGAGTAATATAAAGAATGCCTGATTAGCCCTGTCCTTTAGCGATCCTTTAAATGTAAGCAATGCTAGCAGAGTGATTAGTATGTACGATGCATTCCAAGGAGCAAGTGTAGGTGGTGTGTAGCCATTGCCATTCCAAACTGCTACTGTGAAATTCAATTTTAATGCATAGAGTGGATGAATGGGAGCTGCCAAAATCAGTACAGCAGCTAATGTTAACGGAAATAGGTTGTTATTCTTCAGTTTTGGCAAAAAGAATTGTCCTAGTTCTATTACGCTTAGGAATGCAAGGAAAGTAGTAAAAGGAATTATCATTCCCCAATTAGCTACGTGGGTAGGAATCTGGGCAAATTCGGCTAGCGCAGCAATGGGAAATAACCCTAAGATGTGATGATATACTCCTGTACCCTGCTCATAAATTGAAGTGTGAAACAAACCATCTCGCAAGGAGGCAATCATTGCTGTAAACCAATAATAATCTTGAAAGTCATTGATTCGTTGAGTAGGGATCCTGCTCAAGTATTCCAGGTAATTGTGATTGGAAAAATTATATAGAATAAATAGGACCAATAAAGACCATAGCCAAATGGGTACAGCAGAAAAAACAATGCGTTTTCTTCGAAGTTCAAAGGCTAATAGGACCACAACTAAACCCCAAAAAAACCAGCGCAATAGTGGTACAAAGTTGATGATAGGAAGCATGAAGAAGGCGAGGGTCCCTCCCAGAAATATGTTTAATCCAACCTTAAATTCGGTTGATAAAGTTTTGTAGAAGGGAATCCAACCCAGAGTAACTGAGCCAAGGAGATAAAAGCCTAAGAGTACAGCACCAGCTTTCGTACCTTCCCATAAGGTTATCGTCTGTCCAAGTAGAGGAAACAGAAAAAGAATCAGGAAAAAGAATAGTATTAAGCTGGCATTAAGCTGACCTTGTCCAGCAGGTTGATCTTTCATGAATGGATAGTTTTCTGTTCTAGGATTCGATCTCTGATGATGTAATGTGGTCTACCTTTTACCTGGAAAAATATTCTAAGGATATATTCTCCGATAATCCCCAATGAGAGTAGGATCACACCACTAAAGAGAATAATAGTAAAGAGCAAAGCTGTAAAACCCTCAGGAACAGTACCAAAGACAAGTTTCTTAAATATGACCCAAACTAGATAGACAAAGGAGGAACTAAAGGTTAGGAACCCTAAAGTTGTAATGAATTTTATGGGGAATTCACTAAAATTGAATATCCCATTTAAAGCGAGTTTGAACAGTTTTTTGAAAGGGTATTTAGAATCTCCCGCTGCTCGTTCACTCCGTTCGTACTCTATCCCTACCTGCTTAAACCCTATCCAGGTTCTCATACCACGGATATATCTGCTTTCCTCTGGCATTTGATTGAGTACATCTACTACTCTTCTACTCATTAAGGAGAAATCTCCGGTATCTAACGGAATATCTATGTATGAAATGCTTCTTAAAATTCGGTAAAAGGCATGGTATGCTATCTTCTTGAGCAATCCTTCTTTTCGTTTTTTACGCACCGCATAAACCACATCATAGCCTTCCTTATAGTATTCTATCAACTCGGGGAGTAATTCCGGAGGATCCTGCAAATCACCATCAATAACCATTATAGCTTTAGAGCCTCTGGCAAAAGCTAATCCTGAAGTTAGGGCTAATTGGTGTCCATGATTCCGTGCTAAAAAGATACAGTGATATTTGGCATCTGTTAAGGCCAACTGACGCATCAGAAAAGGTGTGTCGTCACTACTTCCGTCATCGATAAAGACGACTTCTATTTTATAGTCACTATTTCGACAAACATTGTCTAAGCGTTCAACGAGCAGAGGGAAAATTTCGCTTTCATTGTATAAGGGTACAACTATAGAAATCTCCGGTAGATCGACGACGAGAGACTTTTTAACTTTCTGGTCAATCACGAGATTATAGTAACTTGGAAAATAGATTAACGTTTAATTCGTTCTGGCTTGGATAGCTAATCAGGACGGCACGATGAGGCCTCTGAAAAACAAACATACTTCCTGCAGCTACTGCCGAGGCCTTACCTTGAAGAACAGCTTCAGCTAAATCCTTTACATCACTTGCGCCTCCACATGCTATTACAGGAATATCTACAGCTTCTGCAACTGATCGAATCAGGGATATGTCAAAACCTTGGAAGGTTCCGTCCTGATCAATGGAATTCAACAATATTTCTCCTGCACCTAACGATTCCATTTTTTTGGCAAAAACTATTGGGGAAAGCCCTGTGCTTTTTGATCCATTTTGCTGAAAAACCTTATAATGGCCCAACCAGTTCTTTTTGACATCGATGGATGCGACTACACTCTGAGACCCAAATTGCTTGGCTATTGATGTAATCAAGGCAGGTTGTTTTAGGGCACTGGTATTTATCACTACTTTCTCAGCACCTTCATACAGAATGCGTTTCACCTCTTCAATTTTAGTGATGCCACCTCCGTATGATAGTGGCATGAATGCTTCACCAGATATCTCAGAGATGAGGGAAATATCAGGTGGTCTACCATCTCTCGTTGCCGATATATCAATAATTGCAATTTCATCCACTTCCTTGTCGTTGAAGATCTTCACCGCATTAATAGGATCACCAACGTACTTATGCGCTTTGAACTTGACCGACTTTACCAGCCGGCCATTGTCTATAAGAAGTATCGGAATGACTCTAATTCTTCGCATCTCTGTTCGGTTTACTTGGTTGCTTCGACATACAGAGATTCGATTTCGCGCCAATCTGTATCTTTACCATACAGTTGCGCGTTTCTTCCTGATTGATAACTTTCTTTTTTAGCCTTGCTAAATCCAATTTCGTTCAAAAGATACTCAACGGTTTGGTAATCATAGATGAACTGATGTCCATGATTTCTGAATATACCATTGATCCTTGCCATAGCGGTGATATAGCCTTCTTCATAGGGCATTTCTGCTTTGATTCCCTTTTTCTTTTTTTGGTAGATATCGAGGTATAACTCACCATCCGGCATCACAATTCTGAGGTCGCCACCAGGTTTCAGCATCCGATAGCACTCTGAAAGAACATGCTTGAAGGCTTCTAAGCTGATGTGCTCAAAGCAATGCTCCGAAAAAATTCCATCAAAAGAATTGTCCGGAAATGGAAGTGTTCCTTTGGTTACATCCCAACAGACATCGATTTCTGGCCTCCAGAAGTAATCCAAGTTTACGAAGTTGGAGGAAACGTGTAATCCACAACCTATATCTAGATAGGTAAGGCCTTTAATTCTGTTATTTTTTATGAAGAATTTATTGTTTCTGATTAGTTTACCGATAACTGCTTGAACCTTGGAGTAAGAGGTTATTTTCCGGTTTAATGAAATCTTGGAGGTTGGCATAAAGAATGCAGGTTAGCGATTAGATTAATACTTGTTAATGAAATTAGATAATAATTGTAATCCGAACTTATGACTTTTTTCCGGATGAAATTGTACTCCTATTATATTATCTCTTTCTATGCAGGCAGTAAAAGAGTAACCATATCTACAGCTTGCTAACTCATCTACTTCATTGGTGCACTGGAGATGATAGGAGTGGACAAAATAAAATCGTGGAAAATCAGGGAGGCCTTGAAGAAGGGAACTTTGTTTCGACTGTTCAATTTCTCCCCATCCCATATGAGGAACTTTTAGAGTAGTATTCATTTTCTCAGGTCTAAAGCGGACCGTCCTGCCCTTAATCCATCCTAAACCAGAGGACTCCCCCTCTTCACTACATTCCGTCAGCAGCTGTGCTCCCAGGCAGATGCCAAGAATAGGCACCTTATCCACTAGTACTCTTTTATTGAGGGTTTCAAAGAAACCAGATTGACGCAGCTGCTCCATCCCATAATCAAAATGCCCTACGCCAGGTAAGATCAACTTATCCGCTGCGGCAATATCCGCTGTTTTATTTGAGATAATAGCATTGGGATACCCCGCCTTCTTTAGCATGTTTTGGATGGAGGTGAGATTACCTATGCCGTAGTCGATGATGGTGAGCATAAGGGGAGTAATGTTAGTGAAAATTGAAGTATTTATAGTTAATAAACTCTTTTACATATATGATTGCATTAATGAATTTATATCGTTTTAATTCGATTTTAACTCTTTCCTTCAGGTTATAAAGTAGAATATTCTTAATACCCTTTCTCATTACAAGATTTGTATAATAATACTTATATCTATTCTTTGTGTCATTGAGAACCCATAGGTTTTGTTCTGCATATGGCAATAGAGACCAAGTGCTAGCCTTATGAATTCGATAAATTGCCATACTTTCATTCAAATACTTGGCTTTGGCTCCAGCTTGTAATAAGCAATACCCTAAAGAGGTATCATCAGGAGGAATGGAACCATTAATGATAGGATCTAAGAGGTTTTTATGATTTCTATATACAAGGCTGCAAGATTTTAAATAGTCTCCTTGCAGTAAGTCTTCGATTGTGATCGTTTCCTTTCTTTTTAAAGGATAAACTAATTTTTCGCTGTTTTCTGTTCCACTATAGATTATAGTAGCGTTATGAAAGCAAGCATTATATTCCGGATTATCTTCTAGGATTTTGACTTGCTTAGCTAATTTCTTAGGATCTGTCCAATAATCATCCCCTTCAAAATATGCTACATATTTTGAAATCGGAGATTTAATTAGGTCTATCCAATTTAGGCCTGCACCAACATTTTTTTTCTGAAGGATTAATTTGATAAATTCAGGATGTTGTTTTTGGTACTCAATAAGAATTTCTCTAGTACCATCAGTAGAGAAATCATCTGCAATAATCAATTCCCAGGAGAAATCAACTTTTTGCATCAAAACACCTTCGATAGCATCTCTAATAAAATCAACATGATTATATGTGATGAGGCATACCGAAAGCAAAGGATTAGACATTAGGCTTACCTTTTTCACACATCAAAAAAATACTTGAGCAAAGGTCAGGATATTGTTGACCTAACTGGTAACACCCTTCTAAGTATTCTGGCGAAATAATATCTGTTTCAAGTAACCTATCCCATTGAAAGTTGGCAAGGGCCTTGAAGAAAATCCCAGACCTATGGACTACCTTTAATCCCGCTTGACGGGCATCTCTTTCAAGTGTATCCAGCGTGTAAGTTATTCTATGTCCATGTTCTTTCTCAGCTAGGGTAACAGCTGAATTATGGCTTATAATTCCCATTTTGACTGCAATTTGACGAGATGGAGCCTTGGCATTTGGGCATACAAGGAAAAAACGCCCGTTATCTGAAAGCCATTCGTTATTTACTCGTTTTAAAACACTCACTGGATCATCTAAATGTTCTAAGACGTGGGTAAGAATAATGTTGTCATATTTATTAGGTAGTGCTGCTTCCTCAAAAAGAACATTATAGAATTTGACTTTTTCTTCTAATTTTTTTTGTGCGCCTGCTATGGCTTCATTTGAAGCTTCTACACATGTGATATCATCAAAATGTGGAATTAATCTTTGCGTAAAATCACCTTTGAAACTTCCTAATTCCAAAAGATTACCTTCCCTGAAGAAAGGAATAAATGAACGTAACATGAAAGGATGCATAACATCAAAATCAAAATTATAAGCATATTTATGATCAGATGTATCTTTAAATTCTTTATTGAAGTCTCGTTTCTTTTCCATTCCGCTGAAACATTTTTTTTGGATTAACTATCTGGATTATGGAGCAAGTGAAAAATAATGGGAAGCTAGGTTGAATTTCTATTGTTGCTTGACAATAGAAAATTAAGGCTCATTGTTAATGAGTCCTCTTTTTGCGAAAGTATTTTGAAGCCGTGGTTTTCATATAATTTAACTGCTGGATGATTTTTTGTTGAAACTTCCAATTTTAGTTCGTGGAAATTGTTGTTTTGGCCAAATATAGTACACATTTTAAGTAGGTTAGAGCCAATTCCTTTTCCTGAATAGTCTATTAGTACGCTTACATTAGATATAAACCCTATGTGAGGTATGTGGTCGTTATAGTAAGTAGCAACCAACCCAGTCAAAACTGATTTATCCCAGGCTTCAAATCTTGTAGATTTTTTAAATAACTTGCTAGAATATTCCTTTAAATCTACTTTTGAATCTAATTTCGGGACAAAAAAACCATTGCAAGCCACTAAGTGATTGAAAATATCATTTTCGGAGGATGAATTGATTTTGTAGTTCAATGTTTAATTTTTTTCTAGAATGGCTAGCCCAAAGCCATGACGACCGAATTCATT
>Ga0209475_10001888_pt1 | contig 23535 bp, 20 predicted proteins | sample tdDd471_FD_187128 | JGI IMG/M metagenome (GOLD analysis project Ga0209475, IMG submission 187128) | Marine sediment microbial communities from the Atlantic coast under amendment with organic carbon and nitrate - tdDd47.1 (SPAdes)... | ecosystem: Environmental > Aquatic > Marine > Coastal >... | reverse complement strand
TCCGCCCCGTCGACGGACAGCGTGAGCCAGGCGGCGGCCCCGGTCTTTGCGCAGGCCGCAACGAGCCGGTCGATCCAGCCCGCAGAAACCAGATCCAACAGGGCGGAGGCGGAAAGCACATCCGCCGGGCCGATCAGGGCCGCGAGATCCGCGTCCCGCAGGTCCGCGACCACGGGCTCGACGGCGATGACGCTCGCCGGAAGCGCCGCCACGGCACGGGCGAGCAAGCCGGCGTCGCCGTCGACGAGCCGCCAGCGCTGCCGAACCGGCAGGCGCGGCGCCAGCCACCGCATGGCCGATCCCGTACCGGCCCCGAAATCGGTTATGGCGACCGCGTCCCGGCGTTCAAGGCCGCCGATCCAGGCGGCCAGCCTCCGGGCAATATCTCCGGACCGGGCGGCGGCATCCGCCGGCTCCCGCAGGGACAGCCAATCCGCGTCGAAGCTCTCCAGCGGACCGGTCACGGTTTGCTCTCCCCGACAAGGCTGTGCATCAGGTCGCGGCACCGTTGCCCCGACATGTCCCATGTCGGCAAGGCGGCGCGCGCCGCCAGGGAGCGTTCCCGCAAAGCAAGCCGGGCGTCCGGCGCGCCGATCAGTGTCCGCAATGCCTCCGCCAAAGCGCCGACATCGCCGGGCTCCACCAAACGGGCCGCCTTGCCGGCTGTCGTGAACGGAACCGCCCCGCCGGAAGCGGCCAGGATCGGCAGGCCGCAGGCCGCCGCTTCGGCGATCGCCATGCCGTAGCCCTCGTAATGGGACGGTGAGACGAAAAGATCCGCACGGTGATAGAGCGCGGGCAGATCCTCCGGCGGCAGCGCGCCATGGAACCGGACCCGGTCCCCGAACGCCGCCGCCTGCGCCAGAACCGTTTCGGCATGCCTGCGATCCATGTCCAGGCCGCCGACGCAATCGAGCCGCCAGTCGAGGTCCCGCACCGTCGCCAAGGCAGCGAGAAGATCGGGATATCCCTTGCGCGGCGTGACGCTGGCGACCGCGAGCAAGGAAACAGGGTCCCCCCGAACCGAACCCTGCGCCAAGGGGGCAGGCTCCGTGCCCGGTTCGATCACCGTGATCCGGTTTTCCGGAACACCGAAATCCAACAAACGCCTCCCCGTGAAACCGCTGGTGACGACCACATGACGGACCGACTTCAAACTCTCTTTTTCACTTTGAAACAAACGGGTTGATTCGTCTTCTTGAAGTCCCGATTCATCGGCCAGGGGATGGTGGACCAGCGCCACGAGGGTCGTCCGAACCGCCAGCATCGCGACCTCCTCCGGCAACACGCCGCAGGCCAGGCCGTCGAAAATGACGGTCGATCCGTCTGGGATGCCGGCCAGGATCTCGCCCGCCCTTTTTCGGACCGCGGATGACGGCATGGGAAAGCCGTCGGGCAGGGCCACGACCGCCACTGCCGAACCCGCCCGCCGCATGGCGGCGACGATTTCCCGCCCATAGGCATAACCGCCGGTCCGGGTTTCCGGGTCGCCGGGAAAGATGAAATGGATGGTGCGCTCTTGCGCCATGCGTCCTACCGCCTCCGCGGTCAGGCCGCGCCCGGAAGGGCGCCTTCGTAACTCGCCCAGGCGATATGGGATTCGTGCAGACTGACCTTCATACCCGACAGACGGGGGCCGCCCGGCCCCAGATCCCCGGCGGAAATCCGGCCGGCCATGTCGTCGAAGATCACCTTCGCCATCCGCTCGGTCGTGGTGTTCAGGCCCGACAGGCTCGGCACCTCGTCCAGGTTCTTGTAGTTGTACGCTTCGAGCACCTTGGACAGCGCCTGCGACGCCAGACCGATATCGACTACCAGCCCGTCCGCATCCAGGTCCATGCAGCGAAACTCCACATCGACGACATAGGTCGCGCCGTGAAGTTTTTGTGCCGGACCAAAGACTTCTCCGGAAAAGCTGTGAGCGATCATCACGTGGTCGCGGACGGTCAAGGCGAACATTGGGGCGTGTCCTTCAAGGGCTGGTGTCGGTTGCGTCTAACTGGCGGGACTGTCTGGATATCGGATTCGCACGCAGGCCACCCCGCTTCCATTCGCGGCAAAGTCCGGGAACCGGTCCGGCAGATCATCGAACGCGATTTCATGGGTGAAAAGGGCGTCCAGCACCGGGTCGCCAAGCAGCGAGAGCGCCAGCGCCATCCTGTCGGCATAGCTGTGCGTCGCCCGCTTGGCCGGGGAGACCATGCCGACCTGCGATCCGATCAGTTGCAGGCGCCGGGAATGGAAGTCCTGACCAAGAGGCAGACTGACCTCCCTGTCGCCGTACCAGCTGGCCTCGATGATCCGTCCCTCATCCCGCGCCAGGGTCAGGCACAGGCGCAGCCCCGCCTCCGTCGCACTGGTATGGATCACGATATCCCGGCCGCATTCAGCTGTATCAGGATGGTAGAAACGAACCCCAATAGACTGATAAACATTCGCTTTACCATCGTCAGGATCGACGATCGCGACGTCGGTTCCGGGTATCCGCGCCGCCAGATAGGCGATCAGACAGCCGAGCACCCCGCCGCCGACGACCGTCACCCGGTCGCCTGCCAGCGGTCCCGCATCCCAAAGCACGTTGACCGCGGTTTCCATATTCGCGGCCAAGACCGCCCGCTCGGCAGGAACATCGTCGGGCAACGGGGTCACGGCGCTTGCCGGCACGGTATAGAGCGTTTGATGGGGGTAGAGGCAGAAGACGTCACGTCCCGTAAGGTGCCCGGGACCGGCCAGCACCCGGCCGACGGAGATATAGCCGTATTTCACCGGGCCCGGGAAATCGCCTTCCTGGAAGGGGCAGCGCATCCGCGCCCATTCCGAGGCCGGCACCCTGCCCTGGAACACGCAGGCCTCCGTCCCGCGGCTCAGCGCGCCGAAACGCGCCTGGACCACCACGGCGCCCGCGGCGGCCGCCTTGTCCATTTCGGGCGCTTCCGACGATCGGATCGCGCCCCTGCCGGGTTCCTCGATCCAGAAGGATCTGGATAAAAGCGGTGGTTTAATGGCCTGTGAATACATATTTTCTTGATGGTTCAAGTAAAGATCGGTTCTGGCTACCGAGTTTCCGATGATCCGTAAAGACGATAGACATGCCGACGACACATTCACCATGCCCCATCTGACCTTCCTTGGCGGCAAGGCATGGCCGGCGCTGCACCTTTTCTGGGCCGCACTGCTACTGGGCGGCGGGCTGGTCGTGATGCCGCGTCTGTTCGCCTTCACCGACATGTATATCCATTTCGCGCTGGCGGCCTTCGCCGTCCTGGTCGTCGCGGTCGCCCTGGGCCTGTACCGGTTCCGCGGATCGATCGCGCGCGATGACGGCGGCTTCGGCACGGCGAACGCCATCACCATGGGGCGCGGCGTGCTGATCTGTCTCGTCGCCGGCGCCATCGGCCAGGTCTGGAGCGCCCCGGCCGCCTGGACCTTCGTCGCGGTCAGTTCCTTCGCCCTGATCATGGACGGGTTCGACGGCTGGTATGCGCGCCGGAACGGCGACGAAAGCCCCTTCGGCGCGCTTTTCGACCAGGAGACGGACGCCGCCTTCATCCTGATCCTGGCCATCCTGGCGATCGATCAGGGCAAGGCCGGCGTCTGGATCATCCTGTCGGGCCTGTTGCGCTATCTGTTCGTGGCGGCCGGTTTCGCGGTGGAGAAGATGCGCGCGCCCTTGGGGCCCAGCCTGCGGCGCAAGACCGTCTGCGTCATCCAGGTGGTGTCCCTCGTCGTCTGCCTCGCCCCGATCGTGCCGCCTGGATTGAGCCTCTGGATAGCGGCCGCGTCGCTGGTCCTGCTGGTCTACTCCTTCGCCGTCGACACGGCGGCCTTGTTACGGGCGCCCCATGGATAAAGGAATCGCGGCATAGTATCAGGAGAACCGTGGAAGGAACCGGACCATGTTGGAAATGCTGACGAATTTGGTTGCCATCCCGGCCGTCACCGCCGGGATCCTCGCCCTGGTCGCAAAGAAGAGTTCCTCGGTCCGGGTGTGCAGCCTGTTGCTCATCGTCGGCGTCATCGCCGGGTTCGCCGGTTGCTACGCCGCGATCAGCGACGTCCCGCCCTTCCCGCCGACATCTTCGGTTCAGAAAGTGTTCTATGCCCCGATCCTGGCCGGCGCGGTCCTGGTCCTGGTGTTTTACGGCCGGGGCGACCGCATCGGCCCCGAAGGATGGCTGCTGCCGCTCGCCGGGGCCGTGGCCGGTTCCGCCTGGATTCTAGAGCGGCTCATTCCCCGCTTCGACGGCGTCGAATGGGCCCTGGCGGCCGCCTTCCTGGCGGGTTTGTCCCTCGCGGCCGGCACCACGCTGGCACGGTCGACGGAAACGCCCCTGGCCCGCGTGGTCCACGGCGCGGCGGCCGCCGGCCTCGGCCTCGTGCTGATATTCGGGGGTACGGCGACGACGGGGTTCTTCGCCATCGCGCTGGCCGTCGCGGTCGGCGCGACCATCCTGGCGGAGCCGATCGCGATGCGCGCCAAACTGGGTCCGGCGCTTGCCGCGGGGATTCTGGTGGTCCTGGCCCCGTTGGCGGCCCAGGCGCTGTTCCTGACCGATGTCTCGCCTTGGGCCCTGCTGCCCCTGCCCTTATGCTATGTCGCGGTCCCGCTGGCGCACAGGCTGGGATGGCATGGCGACGACACGTTGACGGGAACCATCATCTACAGCCTCAAGGTCGCGGTGCTGGCCTTCCCGCCCGCCATTGCGGCGGCCGCGATCAGCTTCGCGATGGGCGGCGGGTCGCCCTATTAGGGCGCGACTGGCTTTCAATCCCGATCATTGCCGACGCCGGTCTGCCCGGCCGTCAGAAACCCGGCCCGGTCAAACGGCTTGCAGCCGCTCATGTATTCTTTACTAATTTAGGCTATAGTAACTTTGAATTGCTATGCCCTGCCGAGCCAACCAACGAGCAGCCTCGCGACATAATGTGCGGACGCGCAGCGAAGGCTGTCGGTCGTCGACAACAAACCGGTGCAATCCGCAGTAGAGCGACCGTATGACGGATAGGGCATTCGCATCGGTGGAAACAATATTTCCCTGATTGGCATTGGGTTTTTACATGACGAATTCTAGCGACCAAGACATCTCGGACCCGGACGTCCTCATCGTCGACGACTCTGCGGATATCCGGCTTTATCTGAAGACTTTGTTGTCCAATATTTCCATCACCAGCGTTGAAGCCGCGGATGGAGCGGAAGCGCTGAAGGTGCTGTCCCGCAGCGTTCCGCGCGTGATCGTATCCGACATCCGGATGCCGCGCATGAACGGCTACGAATTGCTGCACACCGTGCGCCGGAGCAAATCCGACTATTCCACGACGCCGTTTGTCCTGCTGACCGGTTTGAACGACGGAGAACTCGTCGATGTCGCCGAGAAATTCGGGGTCAGTGCATTCTTCTCCAAGCCGCTGGACGCCGACCGGTTCCGCGATACGATCCGAACCCTGCTCGCCAATGCGAAAGAGGCCCGGCGGGAGACGATAGCAAGAGCGATGGCCGAGGCCGTCGACAGGACGGAACCGGAGCAAGCGGCCTCCGTCGAGCGTCTGCACGAAATCATCATGGAGGACGGCGCAAACCGGCAGACTTTCGGCCACATCATCTGCCTGGGAACCGAGGAAATCAGGCAGCGGGTCGGCGAAGACCATTGGGAAAAACTCAGGGCGTCCGTATCCCGGCTCATGATCGACGCGGTCGATGCGGTATGCCGTCCCGATGACGTCTATCTAAGTTGCGAAGACGGATCCGTGGTCATCGTCTTCGGGGATAACGACATCCATCACGCGGAGGCCGCCGCCGCAAAAGCCGCCAAGCATGTCAGCGATGCCTTGTTCGGGTCGGAGGAGATGAATGGCGTAAAGGTGACCTCCATCGTGCGGACGGCTGACGGCTATGTGACCGCGGGCAAGAAGAACGTTTCGGAAGTCATCGAGACCTTGCTGAAACTGGCCCGGAAGCATGTCGTCGGCGCCGGCAAGGCGGCCGTGGGAACGGAAACCACCCCGGGGGCGCCCAAGCGCGCGGCGAAGAAGCCGGAGCTGAAATCCAGTATCCCCTCCTTCCGGGGCGAATTGATGAACCGACTTGACGCAGGCAGCGAAAAGCCGATCGAGTTCAGATTCCTGCCTGTCTGGAATATACAGAAACGCACGGTGAACATGTTCACCTGTCTGCCGTCGCGTGAAATGCCGATCGAGCGAAAGCCTTTATGGGGGTACAGCGTGCTCGGCCGGTCCCCGGAATTGTCCCAAATCGTCGAACTGGACATTGCCTGCTTGGAGTACGGGCTTCTTGAAATCATGAGTTTCCTGTCCGCGGGAAAACCGACCTATCTGGGCATGAGCGTCCACTTCGAGACGCTGGCCAGCAAGAACGCGCGCGAGAAACTGTTGTCCCTTTTGCGGGAAATTCCGGAAAACATCCGCAAATATATTGGCCCGATCCTGACACATGCGCCGGACGGCATTCCGGAAAACCGGATCGCGGAAATCACAGGTGAGTTGCGGGCAATGACTCATTTCATGTCGGTGGAAGTTTTCCCCTCCGACGAAGGCAGGGATGTGCTGAGGACAGTGTCCCGGATGCGCGGGGGCGGCATCCAATGCATCATGTCGCGCGTGGCCGACGACAAGGACCAGCACCAGATACAAATGGCCCAGAAGGTCGGCGAACGGGTAAGGCAATTGGGCGGAACGTCGGGCGTGACCGGGATCCGGAACTTCTCCGCACTGATGGAAGTGGCCTACAGCCCATTGGACTTCTGCACCGGCAAGGCGCTCGGCGGGCCCTACGAACACCCGCCCGAACCGTTCCCGTTCGACGCGAAGAGCTTGGAGCGACGTAAAACGCCCCGATAGCGTTATATCCGCTCCGGCCCAGTTGGAACTACTGGCGGATCGCCTCGAACTCGATGATCATTTCGACCTCGTCGCCGACCCAGCCGTTGTCGACCCCGTACATCATGCCGAAATCGCTGCGCTTGAAGCTGCCGCGGGCGGAAATGCCGATGGCGTAGCTGTCGTTGAACGGGTATTCGCCCGCCTTGTTGAAGGTGACGTCGAGCACGATCGGCTTTTTCAGCCCGATCAATTCCAACTCGCCATGGACCTTCCCGGCGGTGTCGGAGATCTTTTCCGCCTTGGTCACGGTGAAGACCATTTCCGGGAATTCACGGCTGTTCAGGAAATCCGGGCTGCGCAGATGCTGGTCGCGCTTCTCGTGATTGGTGAAGACGCTCTCCGTCTCCACCGTGATCACGACGTCGGACAAGGTCTGCGTCGCTTCGTCATAGGTGAAGGACCCGGCGCTTTCCAGGAACATGCCCAGCACCTTGTCGTAGCCGACATGGCCGACCAGGAAACCGATGGAGGTGTGGTCGGGGTCGAGCTTGTATTCGTGGGGTTCGGCATAAGCGGCACTCGTCATACCCATGGCCGGAATGGCGAGGACCGCCATCGTCGCAAGCAGCTTACGCATTTACATCTCCTGGGTTCGTATGCGTGGAGGACGGGTTCGCGATCCTTTGCTAGAAACCGACCTTGCCCACGGGAAAAGACGCAATCTTTGCGTCCTCGCTCATCTCCCCTTGCTCGTCCGCGCCGCGCATGTCGGCCGCCTCCCCGAAATGCCCACCCTTCTCGACCTTGGCGCGCAGGTATTGCGCATTGAACCGCGTCAGGCCGCCGGTCAGCGGGACGCGATCGACCACGTCTATGCCTTCCGCGCGCAGGCTGTCGACCTTGCGCGGGTTGTTGGTCAGCAGGCGCACGGATTTGACGCCCAGATCCGCGAGGATCAGGCCCGCGATATCGAACCGGCGCTCGTCCGGCTCGAACCCCAGATGGGCGTTCGCGTCATAGGTATCCGCCCCGGCATCCTGCAATTCATAGGCGCGCAACTTGTTGGTGAGGCCGATGCCGCGGCCTTCCTGCGCCAGATAGAGAACGATCCCGCCGCCCATCGCGGTCAGTTTCCGGATCGTGGCATCCAGCTGCTCGCCGCAGTCGCAGCGCAGGCTGCCGAAGACGTCGCCGGTCAGGCAGGCGGAATGAACCCGCATGGGGACGGGTTTGGACATATCCGGATTGCCGATGACGACCGCGACCTGTTCATCCGACGGCATCGGCCCGCGGAACGCGATGAAACGCGTCTCCACCCCGTCCAGCAGCGGCACGCGCGCCGCGCTGACGCGCCGGATGCGGGGCGTCTGCCCGTCCGCCTTCACGATATGCACCGCATCGACGGTCAGCACGTCGCCGGTGGAAAGGCTCGCCTCAAGATCCGGCGTCGTCGTGCCGCTGACTTCCGCGATCATCAGGGCCGGCGCCAATTGCGCCAGACGGGCCAGGATCATGGCGGCATCGGCCAGGCCGTCGCCGTCGATAATCTGCAATTCCGGCAGTCTCAATTCCTTGGCGCGGGCCCCGTAGGCCAGTTCCTGCGCGCTGGCCAGACTGTCGTCGGGGGCGGACAATGTCAGGGAAACAAGTGCGCCATCGCCGGCCCGGGCGCCCAGAACCTCCGCCCGCCGCCAGTTCAACAGCATGACGAAACGGCCGGCGGCCTGCGCCTTGATGGCGGCGCAGACGGTTTCGTCCAGCGCTTCCAACCCACCGACCAGCAAAGCCCGGTCGCCATCGCGCACCAGCACGGCGCGGCCGTGACGCAATTCACCGCGCGCGCGGTCGACCGCCGCCGCGGTTCTATCCCCGTTGATGAGTTTAGGAGGTTGGGTCATCGGGTTCGGGCGCACCGTTGGTTGTCTAAATCAATAAACCGAGCGGCAGCCCCCCTTACCGCAGGACCGCTGCTTATCGCATTTACATAGGGCTGGCAAACCCCGTTGCCGAGCGTTTTATCCTCTTCAACGAGGCATTAACGCCTTGAACGACCACGATACCTGCGAAAGGGAAGAACCGCCAGCATCGACCACACCCGCTCTCGTGCAGCTTGGGAACATCACGGTGTTGTTACCCGCACCTTACGCGTCACGGATACATGTAGGAAGCACGCTTGGGCTTGGCAAATTATTCCATCGGAAAGCGTCGACGCCGTTGCCGAATTGCAACCGCCGCGCCCCGGTAATAGGGGCGCGGCGGCGCAGGGAAATCGTCAGACTGATTGGAGGATCAGTGGATGCTGACGTATTCGTAATCGACGGCCTGGCTGTTGATGCCGCGGTCCGGCGGGGCGATCCAACCGGCCATCTTGCCCGGATCGGTCACCTGCACCATCAGCGATTTCACATAGGACCGGTCGCTGTCGGAGGGCAGCCAGGACGCGACCTTCGCGTTGAATTCCGCTTCCGGGATGATCTTGCCTTCCGGCGTCGTCTTCACGGTCGACCACGGGCCGATATTGCGGCGGAAATGCGTCGACGGCAGGGTCAGTTCCACGTCGTAGCCGGCTTTCTTGATCAGGCGGTTCCACCGGATCAGGCCGATCTTGCAGTCCTCGACATAGGCGCAACGGACGATTTCGTTCATCGCGTTGCGGGTCGGGATTTCGTCGATACGCGTTCCCATGCCGTCCGGGACTTCCAGGTCATAGGACGTATCGGCGCAGATATGGTCTTCGTATTTCGCTTCGTCCGCCCGTCCCTTCAGCCCGTTGGCGAAATAGGTCGCCGCGTTGGACGAGCTTTCGGACCCGAACAGGTCGAGGCAGCTGGAGAACCAGAAATTGATGTAGCGCTGCAGCAGCGGCAGATCGATGCCACCCGCCTTGCGGATGGTTTCCGGGTCGTCGGTGCCGGTCTGCTTCATCAGGTCCAGCGTGCGTTTCACGATACGGCCGATGCCGGTTTCGCCCACGAACATGTGGTGCGCTTCTTCGGTCAGCATGAACTGGCAGGTCCGCGCCAGCGGATCGAAAGCGCTTTCGGCCAAGCTCTTCAGCTGGAACTTGCCGTCACGGTCGGTGAAATAGGTGAACATGAAGAAGCTCAGCCAATCGTCGATCGGCTCGTTGAACGTACCCAGGATGCGGGGATTGTCCGGGTCGCCGGAATGGCGATGCAGCAGTTCTTCCGCTTCCTCGCGGCCGTCGCGGCCGAAATAGGCATGCAGCAGATAGACCATGGCCCAAAGGTGCCGGCCTTCCTCCACGTTCACCTGGAACAGGTTGCGCAGATCGTAGAGCGACGGACAGGTCAGGCCCAGCAGGCGCTGCTGTTCGACCGAGGCCGGTTCGGTATCGCCCTGCGTGACGATCAGGTTCCGCAGCGGCGCGCGAAATTCGCCGGGGACTTCCTGCCACGCGGCTTCACCGAAATGGTCCCCGAAGCCGATCGTCCGGTTCGGGTCGCGGTCGGCCAGGAAAATGCCCCAGCGGTAGTCGGGCATCTTCACCTTGCCGAACTGGGCCCAGCCCTTCGCATCGACGCTGACCGCCGTGCGCAGGTAGACGTCGGAATTCATGAAGCCTTCCGGCCCCAGATCCTTCCACCAATCGATGAAATGCGGCTGCCAATGTTCCAAGGCGCGCTGGAGCCGGCGATCGTGCGCCAGGTCCACATTGTTCGGGATCTTTTCCTGGTAATTGATACTCATGGCCTACACTTCCTCGATTGCTTCGTTGTTGTGCGTTGTTCCGATGGACACTTTGGTTCCGGTCAGACCCGGCGGCGGTCGAAATCGGCCTTGGAGCCGGTGCCGAACAGCTTGAGGGCGCCTTTCTCCCCGACCGCGTTGGGGCGGATGAAGATCCAGTTCTGCCAGGCGGAAAGCCTTCCGAATATCTTGGTCAGCATGTTTTCCCGGCCGCCGAAGCGCAGATTGGCTTCCAGACCCGTCAGGGCGTCCGGCGACAGGCTGGCGCGTTCTTCGACCGCGATGCGGATTTCGTCATCCCAATCGATATCATCCGGAATGAAGGTGGTCAGGCCGCGCGCGTCGGCCTCGGTCGCGGCAAAGGGCACGCCCACATCCGCCTTCAGGCCGTCGAGCACCGCTTCATCCTCGTTGAACCGCACGGCCAACCGGCTGATGCCGATGATCGTGTCATAGGCCCCGAAATTCATCGGCGACATCATGATGGTCGGGCCCGCATCGGGATCGTCCGGCAGGTCCAGCATGTAGATCCGGTCCGCCGCCAAGGCGAGTTCCAGCAGGGTGCCCGCGAAGCAGGACCCCTCGTCCACGATGCCGAACAGCGAACGGGAGGAAACGTCGAGCCGCGCCAGCGTCCGGCGCAGCATGGCGATGACTTCCTTGACGAACCAGTTGTTCTCGTTCTCGGCGAGGATGGCGTCGGCGGCCATGACCTTCGCGGCGTCGCCGCGCGTCTTCAGCAGCCAGACCCCGATTTCCTCGTTATTCGTGCGCAGCATCAGGATTGCGTCATCCAGCTCCCGCGCCATGGCGAGCGGCCACCAATCGGCGCCGGCGGCGAGGATGGCGTCGGGATCGGAAGCGATATCCCCTTCCGGGGCCTTCACCGTGATGGTCGCGACCCGCGCCGCTTCGTCGATTTCGACATCGACATGCGGGTAATGATAGCCCTTGTCGTCCATCACCCGGGCGACCGGCGGAAGGGCGACGCCTTGCGCATCGTCCGGGCGGAAGCTTTGCGCCCGCAACGCGGCGACGCGTTCGGCGACCTTCTCGTCCCAGTTCCGGCTGGTCGCGATATGATCGACCAGGCCCCAATCCAGCGCCTTCTTGCCGCGCACCCCTTCTTCCGACGTGCAGAACACATCGGCCAGATCGCGGCGCACCTTGCGCTTGTCGGTCACGCGGGTCAGGCCGCCCGTTCCCGGCAACACGCCGAGCAGCGGCACTTCCGGCAGGCTGACGGCGCTGGACCGGTCGTCGATCAGCAGGATTTCGTCACAGGCGAGCGCAACCTCATAGCCGCCGCCGGCGGTCACGCCGTTGCAGGCCGCCAGGAATTTCAACCCTTCCTTCTGACTGGAATCCTCCAGCCCGTTGCGGGTTTCATTGGTGAATTTGCAGAAGTTCACCTTCCAGCCGTGGCTCGATGTGCCCAGCATGTAGATATTGGCGCCGGCGCAGAACATCCGGTCCAGCCCGCTGGTCAGAACCACGACCTTCACGGTCGGATGTTCGAAGCGGATGCGCTGCACCGCATCGTGCAGTTCCATATCGACGCCGAGGTCGTAGGAATTCAGTTTCAGCTTGTATCCCGGGCGCAATCCGCCGTCTTCATCGACCTCCAGCGTCAGGGTCGCCACGTCGCCATCGACATCCAGCGTCCAATGCCGATAGCTGTCCGGGGTCCGGTCATAGGTGACGATATTTTCATAAGCCGTGCCGGCAGCCTCGGCCTTGCGTTCCGCTACGTTCATTTCGCCTCTTCCATTTTGTTGGGGCTTCGCCGCCCTTACGTCCCGATTCCCCGCCGCCTGAACGCGGCGAGGCGGAAACCGGAAACTGCATCATAGTGCATTTTTTATGGGATCGCGCCTCACGATCGACCTGCATTATATTGCATATCGTGTAATTTTCAAGCCGGAAACGTCGCTCGAAATCATCGATGCCGGATAGAGCCCTACGGTGTTATGCTACCGTTGAGCGAAAATGGATGGGGCAAAGCCATGCCGAACAGATTTGCGAAAGAGGACTGGGCCAAGATCAATGCCCTGCTTCAGGCCGACGGCGCCCGGTTCGGGCTGCCGGAAGGCGGCCGGGAGGCATCGCTCGTGCTCGCCTCCTTCAACATCCGGAAACTCGGCGGCAAGAAGTTTTCCGACGGCACGCCCCGCGACACCGAGATCGAATTCATGGCGCGGTTCTGCGCCCGCTGCGACCTCGTGGCGATACAGGAGGTCCAGGACTCCCTGGACGGCTTGGAATACCTGAAAGAACGGGTGGAGGCGCAAATCGCCGGGGAAGGAGAATACCGCCTGCTGGTATCCGACGTGACCGGAAAACATCCGGGCGAGGCCGGCATGGGCGAGCGGCTGGCCTTCCTGTACCGGAAACACCGGATCCGCCGGATGGATCTCGCTTCCGACATCTCGATCGACCGCACCGGCGTGATGACGCGGATGGCGAAGAACAGCAAGGCGCTGCAGAAGGACCTCGCCGACTATGCCGCCAAACTGGCGGAATACGAACGCAAGAAGGCGGCCGGCCAGCGTGCCACACTGCCGAAGCTGGACCCTGACGAATTCTACACGTTCGCCAGGACCCCGCATGTCGCGGCTTTCGAGGCGCCCGCCGCCAATGACGAGAAGCCGCTTCAATTCATGGCGGTCAACGCGCATCTGCTCTACGGCGAATTGGCGCAGAGGAAGGCGGAGTTTCGCGAACTCGCGCGTTGGATCTACAGCCGGCTGAAGCAGGGCAAACGCATGTTCGCCCCCAACGCCATCCTGCTGGGCGACCTGAACATGGATTTCGACGATCCCGACGCGGACCGCGAGGAGATCAACGAATATATGAAATCGCTGAACCGCACGATCTTCCGGAGTTCGACGACCGATCGGGTCTACCTGCCCTTCATCGACCCGCATCCGGCCACGGGCGGCGTGCTGCGGTCCAACGCCCGGCTGACGGAAACCTATGACCAGATCATCTTCTTCCGCAGCGCCCGGGAAGACCGGATGCCGCAAGTCGGCTGGAAACATATCGTTCCCGCCGGGCCCGCCCCCGACCCCGACGGCTTCAATTTCGGCGTCTTCAACTTCGTGGAACTGTTCGCCCAGGCCGTACACGGCCGACCCTATGCCGATATCGCGAGGGACGACGACGACCGGGATGCGTTCCTGGGCAGTTTCGACAATTCGGTCAGCGACCATATGCCGATCTGGGTCCGGCTGCCGCGGCCCGGATTCGCCCCGCCCCCGGTCTGACGCGCGCGCGGGCTGTGTCGGGTCGGGTCGGATTTTGACGCTGCTCCCAATCCGGCCCAATCCGGCATTGATGCCGCCGGGTGAATCACGGACCCATGCCCGCATGTCAGACATGCTCCCCCAGCCGCAAGCGCGCGTCAGCGACGTCCTGCACGACGTGTTCGGATTCTCCGGCCTGCGCCCGGGACAGGAACGCGCCATCGGCGCCCTGCTGGTCGGCGACAACGTCCTCGCCGTGATGCCGACCGGGGCCGGGAAATCGCTCTGCTTCCAGATACCCGCCCTCGTCCTGGACGGGTTGTGCATCGTCGTGTCCCCGCTGGTCGCCCTGATGCGGAACCAGGTGGACGCGTTGAAGCTGAACGGCGTCGCCGCCGATGCGATCCATTCCGACCGCACGCGCGAGGATAACGTCGCCATCTGGCGCGCGGCCCAGCGCGGCGATCTGAAACTGCTCTACATGTCGCCCGAACGGTTGATGACCGACCGGATGCTGGCGGCCCTGTCCCGGCTGCCGATTTCCCTGATCGCCATCGACGAAGCGCATTGCATCTCGCAATGGGGGCCCGCCTTCCGTCCCGAATATGACATGCTCTGCGACCTGCCGCGCCATTTCCCGGGCGTGCCGATCGCCGCCCTGACGGCGACCGCGGACCCGTCGACCAGCCAGGACATCTGCGAAAAGCTCTTCGCCAACGACGTGACCCAGGTGATGACCGGCTTCGACCGGCCGAACCTGTCGCTTTCGGTTTCCCTTAAATCCGCCTGGAAGAAGCAGGTCATCGACTATGCGGAAGCGCGCCGGGGCAAATGCGGCATCGTCTATTGCCTGTCGCGCCGCAAGACCGAGGAAGTGGCCCAGTTTCTGCGCGCCGAAGGCCATAACGCCTATGCCTTCCATGCCGGCATGGAAGCCGGCGAGAAGGCGGATCTTCAGAACCGTTTCATGACCGAAGAAGGCGTCGTCATGGCCGCGACCGTCGCCTTCGGCATGGGGATCGACAAGCCCGATATCCGGTACGTCCTGCATACCGACCTGCCCGCCAGTTTCGAGGCCTATTACCAGGAAATCGGCCGCGCCGGGCGCGACGGCGCGCCGGCCGAGGCGATGATGCTCTACGGGTTGGAGGATATCCGCCTGCGCCGCACCTTCATCGAACAGGAAGACGCCGGCCCCGACCGCAAGCGCCGGGAACACAAACGCATGGATTCCCTGCTGGTCTATTGCGAGGCGCCCGACTGCCGCCGCCAGGTGCTGCTGCGCTATTTCGGCGAGAATGCCGAGCCCTGCGGCAATTGCGACACCTGCCTGAACCCGGTCGAGACCCGCGACGGGGGCGAGGCCGCCCGGCAGGTCCTGGGCGCGGTCCAAGGCAGCGGCAACCGCTATGGCGCGGCCCATATCGTCGGCATCCTGCGTGGAACCGCTTCGGAGAAGATCGAGAGCATGGGACACGACCGTCTGCCGCAATTCGGCGTCGGCTCCGCGCGGTCGACGGCGGAATGGCAGGGATTGATCCGCCAGATGGTGGCCAACGGATTGCTGGAGATCGACATCCAGGGCTATGGCGGCATGCGCGCCGGCCCTAAGGCGGCCGCCCTGATGCGGGGCGAGATCGACTTCCGCTACCGTCCCGACCGCGTCGCGCATACGGCCAAGACCGCCAAGGCGCGCTCGAAACGGACGGAAACGCTGGACGGCATCCTGGACGAACAGGGCCGCGCCCTGCTCGTGCGCCTGAAGGAATTGCGCATGGCGCTCGCCAAGGAGCGCAACGCGCCGGCCTATGTCATCTTCTCGGACAAAAGCCTGATCGACATGGCCCATACCCGCCCGCGCAGCAAGGCGGAGTTCTCGAAGGTCTTCGGCGTCGGCCAAGCGAAACTGGACGAATTCGCCGAAACCTTCCTGGCTGAAATCGCCGCCGGCAAATGAGCCGGCCGGAATATCAACCAAACAACGATGCGGGCATCCCAACGACCATCTTTGTTCGTTTGATATAAATCAACACACTAATATTCATTCTTTCTAAACTAAAAGCCTGCGAGTGTAGGCGGAGACTCGTCCAATTCGAGCGGTAGCTGCTGCGAGCACATGTGGGCAAAATGACAAAGTTGGGCAACATGACAAAATCCATCCTTGAATTGCGGCACATGCCGAACTTTTCGGAGCGTTGTCTGATCCTGGAAGACAGCACGATGGACAGCGACGAGCGGTTTTCCAGAATTCGCCGGGTCGTGGACTGGTGGCGGACGGTAGAGCCAAGCCCACCGAAGCATCAGGAACTCGACCCATTTTCTTTCGGCGGCGTCCTGGTCGGTTATCTCGTCCTGCTGGACGTCATCGACGACGGAGAGGATTTCCGATGGCGGGTATTCGGCGGCCGCCATGTGCAGGAATTCGGCGGGGACCTCACGAATGTGACGATTTCACAATTGATGCAGGAGCATCCGGCAGCCGTGGAATTGAGGGAAGTCATGCGGACCGTGATCGACCGCCAAAGCCCGGTTCCGTTCGAGATCCGCTATATGAGCCACAAGCATCTGCTCCGCGAGGCGGTCGGGATCTTTACGCCATTGGCGGATGAAAACGGGAAAATCGCTTTTGTCTTCGGGGCGGCCGATTGGATCGTGGCCAGGCAGCAGAGCTGATAGGCAAATATAGTCAATGCGGTCAAACCGCTCCAGGCGATGTCGACACCGGGCCTGACCTTGAAAGAATTTTTCGCGCAGATCAATGGGGGTGGACCGCCCAAGGACGACGCCGCCGCGCTTTGCCATTCTCGAACCGCCTCTTGTGGTGAGTCATCGCGCTTTAATCCACGTGCCAGGATTGCTAGTAAGGTCAGCCAAGCAACGCTAGACCGCAATGGGCGTTCCAGGTGCCCGGCCGCCGTTCACCTGTCGCCCAGGAGGAGTTCGACCGGCATGCCGACGTTATCCCGCCGACGCCCCGCACGCTTCCTCATTGGATTGTTGATCGCGCTCGTTCCGTCCCTCGCGCTGGCGGAATCCCGGGTTGCGTTGATCCTGGGCGACGGCAAATACCTGAACGCTCCCGACCCCGCCTCACTCCGCAACAAGCCGCGGGTCACCGACGCATTGTCGGCAGCCGGATACAAGGCGATCGAGGCCGGCATCATCAGCAAGGACGGCATGCAGTGGGCGGTGGACGTCTTGGTCCGGCAATTGAAGAAGCACGGCCCGGACAGCGTCGGTTTCGTCTATTTCACGGGTTATAGCGTCGCGGTGAAAGGGCAGACCTATCTGATACCGGCAAAATCGAAAATCGAAAGCGACGCGGATGTCATCGCGGAAGGATATCCGCTTTCGACCATCTTCTCGGCCTTGGCCCTGACCGGGAACAGCAGCAATGCGGTGGTTCTGGACACCTGCAACGGAAATCCGTTCTATTCCGGCGGCAGCCGGGCGGCTTTCGCAGGCACAGCGCCGCCACCCGGCATTCTTCTTTCGACCTGCGCGGCGCCGGGAACAGCCGTTTCGGCCGGGACGAGCGACGCAGGCGCTTTCTCGGGCGAACTTGCCGAGGCCATGGCGATACCGGGCATATCGCTTCAGGAGTTGTTTACCGTGACACGCTGGTCGGTCGCGAAGAATACCCAATCGGACGACCTGCCCTGGACATCGTCCTCATTGGCAGAGGATGTGCCCTTCGGCACCGGCGGCCCTTCGGCCCGTGACCCGTCCCTGGACCCGATCCTGGCGGAGTCGGCGCTTTTCGACTCGGTAACACGGTCCGGGGGGAAATCGGACTACGGGCCGTATCTGAGCCAATATCCCGCCGGCGCCTTCGCCCGTTTCACGAATATCGCCGTCATCCCCAAGGCCGCGCCGGGCGCGGCAAGCCTGGACAACCTGCTCTGGTCAGGGATCAAGACCGCGGACAACCCGGCGCTTTTCAAGGAATACCTCGCGCGTTTCCCGGACGGGAACCATGTGACTGCGGCCAAGGAACGGATCGCGGCCCTGGAAGCGAGTGTCAAAACGCCGGAGGCCGGGACGGCGATCGCCGCCGCGCCTGTCTCGGCCCGAAAATTTGCTGCGGCAATGACGGGAACCGGCGAGGCGGGATGGGCAAACCTCTACCTTGAGATCTGCGGGCCGAATATCCGCTATCGGGCGTCGATCACCGAGCAGGCCGGCGCCTGGACCGCGGAACTCGTCAATTTGAAAAACAACGAGGTCGTCGAGTTCCGGCAAGCGGATACGGCGCGCCGCGCCGGTCAAATCCTGTTGTATGGAAGATATGGGCTTGAGGGCAGCACCAAGAACAAGGTCATTCTACAAATAAACCCGGAGGCGAACGGCCGCGTGAAGCTCAATATCCCGAATGTCGGCGTCTGCGCGACCGGACAGCTGAACTGACGCGGAAGACCCGCGAAAGGCGCCGTGTTTTACCGATTTTGTGAGAGGATGGTGCCCAGAGGAGGATTCGAACCACCGACACTGCGATTTTCAGTCGCATGCTCTACCAACTGAGCTATCTGGGCCCATTGCGCCGCTGGGAACCAGCGGCCCGAAGGAGATGGTTGAATAATGAAATCGGGGGGGAGTGTCCAGAGCCGAGTTGCCGAAATGTGAAAGATTTTTTTCCCGCAATCCGCCGCGGCATCCCTTTACCATTCAGGCCCTGAGGACGGCTTCTGGCCGGCTCATGCATCCGGCGGCGGCTCTTCCCCATCCGGCGGTTCCTCGGTCGGAATCCGGTATCGCTCCCCGAGCCAGCGGTTGAGGTCGACATCGGCGCAGCGCTTGGAACAAAAGGGGCGATAGGCCGCCGCCGCCGGCCGGCCGCAGACGGCGCAGGGTCGCTCGTCGCTCAATCCCGCCAGATCGGCCTTGCCGTTCTTCCCCTTCCCCGTCATCGGCGCGCCTCCATCACGATCTCGGGCGCGCGCCCGTCCCGTTCGACGAGGTCGAGGGACTGGCCGAGCCGCGTTTCGGTGTCAGCGAGCGCCTCGGCGAACCGCGAGCGCACCGCCTCCAGCAAGGGTTTCGGCCCATAGAGGGTCGGCCGCCCGCCGCCGGTCAGCCGGATCGCCCGGCGCAGAAGCGCGCAGGCCTGGCTGTCCAGGCTCAACGGCCGGTTCGCGGCCATGGGCGTCAGCAGCTGTTCGGCCAGGCTGGGGCCGGTGCGCTGGCGCGTCACTTCGATCAGCCCCGCCGCCGTCATGCCCAGGACATCCGCCATGCTGCCGCCCGCGCCGACCGCCCCCTTGAGGCCGCGCCGCAGGGCTTCGATGACGCGTTTGCCGTCGCTGCGCTGCTTCATCTTGACGAAATCGATGACGATCAAACCGGCCAGATTCCGCAGCACGATCTGCCGCCCCGCCGCTTCCGCCGCCCGCACATTGAGGCGCACCGCCGCATCCCCGCCGGACAGCGCCGCGGCCCCGTCGGCCAGATTCACGTCGATGACGACCATCGCTTCGGTCTCGTCGATCACGAGCTCCCCGCCCCCTTGCAGGGGAACGCGGCGGGAAATCGCCTCCTCGATCTGGTCTTCCACGCCGGTTGCCTCGAACAGGCCTTCCCGCTCGTTGTGGAAGAGCAGCCCTTCCAGAAGGTCCGGATAGTCGGCTTCCGCCTTCTTCCGGATCGCCGCGTGCAGTATGCGGTCGTCGGTGGCGACACGCCCATTCGCCGGCGCGTCGCAGAGCAATGCTTCCCAGAATGCCGGCGCGCCCTCCAGCACTTTCGCCGAGCCGCCGTCATTCGCGGCCTGGGCCGCCTGCCACCGCGCCAGCAAGGCATCCCGGCAGTGAGTCAGCACCGCCATCGCGCCCTCGCGGTCGAGCGAGGCGGCGGCGGGCCGGAACAGCCAGCCCCCGGAGTCGCCGGGATTGAACCGTTCCGCCATCGCCTTGACCTTCGCCAGGTCGCGGCCCTTGCCCAGCGCCCGGTCGAAATCGACCCGCAGATCGTTGGGCAGGCCGAAAGGCATGAAGGCCAGGTAGCGGTCCTGCAGGACCGGCCGGGCCGTCACGGCGGGCCCCTTCCCGCCATGGGCGTCGCGGGACACCTGCACGACCATCCACTGACCTTCGGCAAGCGGCCGGCCGCGTCCGTCCTTCGCGCGCGGCAGCAGGGCCTCTCCCAACGGGCCGAGGTCCAGGAAGGCGGCCTTCATGCCGTTTTCGACACGGGCCACCCGGCCCCGCACGATCGCCCCCTGCAGCCGGGGCCGGCCGGCGCGGTGGATGTCCAGCCGGTGCAGGACACCGTCCGGATCGACCAGGGCAACCCGCGTTTCGGCGGGCGAGACTTCTATCAATGTGTCGAGATGCATTCGGTTTCAGGTACTTTCAAAATTGGATGATGGAAAAAACGCGGGAGTTTCCCCGCCCGTCAACGGACCGAGGCGGTCAATCGACCAATCCGAGGGGCCGCAAGACCTGGCGCACCTCGAAGAGCGGCAAGCCCACGACATTGCTGTAGGAACCGCTGATGAAACGGATCAGCCCTTCGGCACGGCCCTGAATGGCGTAGCCGCCCGCCTTGCCATGCCATTCGCCGGCGTCGATATAGCGGTCGATCTCCTGCTCTTCCAGCCTTTTGAAGCTGACCGTGGTCTGGACCAGACGGTTATGGTCTCTCCCGCCCCCATCATTGCCGTCCGCAGGCCCGTCGCTTCTGCTTTCGGGACGGATGATCGTCACGCCGCCGAAGACGCGATGGCGGCGCCCGGACAGCAGTTTCAGGCAGCCGCGGGCCGTCATCGGGTCTTCCGCCTTCGGCAGGATGCGGCGGCCGACGGCGACGACCGTATCCGCGGCCAGCACCACGGCGTCCGGATGACGCGCGGCGACCGTACGCGCCTTCTCGGCAGCCATCCGCGCCGCATACGCCGCCGGCAATTCGTCCTTGCCCGGCGCTTCGTCGATTTCCGCCGGGTCGACGGCGTCCGGAACAAGGCCGAGCTGCGCCAGCAGATCCAGGCGCCGGGGACTGGCCGAGGCCAATACGAAACGCGGCTTGATTACACTCGATTTTTCGCCGTCCACCGCGTTACTCCACCCCGAAGCGCTTCTTTATGCGCGCCATCAATTGATCGCGTACCTGTCTGTACGCCGCCAGCCGGACATCCCGGCTGCCTTCGACGATCGTCGGATCGAAGGTATTCCAGAATTCGACGTCGCAGGCCATCGTACGCGTCAGTTCGACCGCATGGTGCTGCGCTTCCGGCGACAGCGCGATGATCAGGTCGAAATAGGTATCCTCGAGCTGATCGAAGCTTTTCGGCTGATGCTTGGATATGTCGATCCCGATTTCCTGCATCACGGCGACGATGAACCCGTCCTTCTCGCCCGCCCGCGCGCCGACCGAGTCGACATAGATTTTCGTGCCCATCAGGGACTTCAAAATGCCTTCGGCCATGGGCGAGCGGACGGCATTCTGCGTACAGCAGAACAATACCGCGTCCGGAAGCTCGTCCCCCATCATCACCGCCGGCCCTTCAGTCGGTTCAGCCGCGAATGTGCAGGACGCAGACCAGCGTGAACAACCGCCGCGCCGTCGCCTTGTCCATCACCATCTTGGGTTCCAGCCTGTCCCGAAGGACATCCGATCCCTCGTTGTGCAGCCCGCGGCGCGCCATGTCGATCGTCTCGATCTGACCGGGACTCAGCTTCTTGATGGCGTCGTAGTAGCTCTCGCAGATCTGGAAATAGTCGCGAATGATGCGGCGGAACGGCGTCAGCAACAGGCTGGCCCGTTCCAGCAGTTCCTCATCCTTGTCATCGTTGATGGTGAAGACGAGGCGCTTGCCGTCCTCGTCGAGCGAAAGGTGGACGATATAGGGGCCTGGCCGGCCTTCGACGAGCTTGAACCGGTTCCGGTCCAGCAGATCGTACATCGCTACCGAGCGTTCATGCTCGATATCCCGGCTGCGGCGAATGACGTTCTTTTCATCCAGCTTCAGATCCAGGATGCGGTCGGTTTCCACGAACTCCGTCATGGCGTTCCCCTATGCAGTCACAGTTCTTGCCGCTGCGTCCGGTGCAGCACAAGTCCGACGGCCGGCCCGCCCTGCCGCGGCCCGGCCCAATTCAGTCAGCCCGTCTAGCCTATACAGGATTATCAGGAAGAGCGATTCAAACGAATGTCGATGGACCTGGCATGCGCGTGCAGTCCTTCGGCTTCCGCCAGGGCGACGGCGGCGCCGCCGATTTCACCGAGGCTCGCGGCGTCGCAGGCCACCAGCGAGGTCCGTTTCATGAAATCCAGCACGCCGAGGCCGCTGGAGAACCGGGCGCTGCGCGCGGTCGGCAGAACGTGGTTCGGCCCGGCGATATAGTCGCCGATGGCTTCCGGCGTATAGCGCCCCAGGAAGATGGCGCCCGCATTGGATATCTTCCCAGCCAGCCCGTCCGGATCGGCGACGGCGAGTTCGAGATGCTCCGGCGCGACACGGTCGACCAGCGGAACGGCATGGTCCAGCGAGGGCACCACGATGACCGCCCCATGCTGGGCCCAACTCGCCGCGGCGATATCCTTGCGCGGCAGGGTTTCCAGACGGCGCAGGACCGCCGCTTCGACCGCGTCGGCGAAACCGGCGTCATCGGTGATCAGGATCGATTGCGCGCTGGTGTCGTGCTCGGCCTGGGACAGCAGGTCCACCGCGATCCAGTCCGGGTCGTTTTCGCCATCGGCGACGACGAGGATTTCCGACGGGCCGGCGATCATGTCGATCCCGACCGTGCCGAAGACGCGGCGCTTGGCGGCCGCCACGAAGGCGTTTCCGGGTCCGACGATCTTGTCCACCGGCCGGATCGTCGCCGTCCCATAGGCCAGCGCACCCACGGCCTGCGCGCCGCCGATGCGGTAGACCTCATCCACGCCGACCAGTTGCACCGCGGCCATGACGAGCGGGTTGATGACGCCGTCCGGCGTCGGCACCACCATCACCAGACGCTTCACGCCGGCGACCTTGGCCGGCAGCGCATTCATCAGCACCGAACTGGGATAGGCGGCGGTTCCGCCCGGAACATAGAGGCCGGCGGCCCCGACCGCGGTCCACCGCGCGCCGAGGCGGACGCCGACCGCGTCGGTATAGTCGAAGGATTCCGGCAGCATCCGTTCGTGATAGGCGGTGATCCGCCCTGCCGCGACCTGCAGCGCTTCCACCGTCGCCGGGTCGCATTTGGCGGCCTCCTCGGCGATCCGCTGTTTCGAGAGCACGATGTCCCCTTCGGAAAAGGACACCCGGTCGAAACGGTTGGTGTATTCGACGACGGCGGCGTCGCCCCTCTCCCGCACGTCCTTCAGAATGCCGGCGACGGCCGCATCCACGTCTTCTTCCATCTCGCGCTTGGAATGCAGGAAGGTTTCGAACGCGGTCTCGAAATCCTGTGCATCCGCGGTCAATCTAAGCGGCATTGGCGACCTCCCGGAAGCGGTCGATCCAGGGCGTCAATTCCGTCGGGCGTGTCTTCAGCGCGGCCCGGTTGACGATCAGCCGGCTGGTGACGTCGGCGATCTTCTCGATCTCCACCAGACCGTTGTCCTTCAGGGTCTTGCCGGTGGACACAAGGTCGACGATGCGGCGGCACAGACCCATGCCCGGCGCCAGTTCCATCGCCCCGTTCAGCTTGATGCATTCCGCCTGCACGCCGCGGGCGGAGAAGTGCTTGCGCGTCACTTGCGGATATTTGGTCGCGACCCGGATATGGCTCCACCGGCTGGGATCGTCGTTCCCCAC
>Ga0209475_10001887_pt1 | contig 23536 bp, 19 predicted proteins | sample tdDd471_FD_187128 | JGI IMG/M metagenome (GOLD analysis project Ga0209475, IMG submission 187128) | Marine sediment microbial communities from the Atlantic coast under amendment with organic carbon and nitrate - tdDd47.1 (SPAdes)... | ecosystem: Environmental > Aquatic > Marine > Coastal >... | reverse complement strand
CACAGGATTCCCGCCCATGGCCACCACCAACCCGCTCCAGTTCGTCCAGCAGGTCCGCGCCGAGATCGCCAAGGTCGTCTGGCCGACCCGCCGCGAGGTGCTCCTGACCACGGTGATGGTGTTCATCATGGCCGCCCTCACCGCGACCTTCTTCGCTCTGGTCGATCTGCTGATCCGCTCCGGCCTGCAGGGTCTGCTGACCTTCTTCGGCTAGGCACGCGGGCGCGCGAAATCGGCGCTGCCCCCTTGATCATTTCGCCCCATCGCTGTAGGTGAGCCCCTACCTTTGGGGTATGGCGTGCGGCGATTCGAGTTGCGCGCCGCTTTTTATTCCGGGGACGGCGGATCAACCGCCTGAAAAACTTACAGAAATTCGGTGCTCCGCGGACGGTCGCGCCGGACAGGACAAGGACATCGGGGCTTATGGCAAAGCGGTGGTATTCGGTCAGCGTTCTTTCCAATTTCGAGAAGAAGATCGCGGAGCAGATCAGGACCGCGGCGGCCGAGAACGGTCTCGAGGACGAGATCGACGAGGTGCTGGTGCCCACCGAAGAGGTGATCGAGGTGCGCCGCGGCAAGAAGGTCACGGCAGAGCGGCGCTTCATGCCCGGCTATGTGCTGGTGCATATGGAGATGTCCGACCGGGGCTATCACCTGATCAACTCGATCAACCGCGTCACCGGCTTCCTCGGCCCTCAGGGCCGGCCGATGCCGATGCGGGATGCCGAGGTAAATCAGATACTTAACCGCGTCCAGGAGGGCGAGGACGCCCCCCGGACCCTGATCCACTACGAGGTCGGCGAGCGGGTCAAGGTCAACGACGGGCCGTTCGAGGACTTCGACGGCATGATCGAAGAGGTGGACGAGGACAACGAACGCCTGAAGGTGTCGGTGTCGATCTTCGGCCGCGAAACGCCGGTCGAACTGGAATTCACGCAGGTCACCAAGCAGGGCTGACGTGAACTGAGCGTGGGAGGTCGCCTGCGACGCGTCGCAGAGGCCGAACCACACAACACGAGAATCCCCGGAACGCGTTTCGGGGACGTTGAAAAGGAGAAGGCCAATGGCCAAGAAACTCGTCGGGAGCATGAAGCTTCAGGTCCCCGCCGGTCAAGCGAACCCCTCCCCGCCGGTCGGTCCGGCGCTGGGTCAGCGCGGCATCAACATCATGGAATTCTGCAAGGCGTTCAACGCCAGGACCGCAGACATGGAGCCCGGCGCACCGTGCCCCACCGTGATCACCTACTACCAGGACAAGTCCTTCACCATGGACATCAAGACGCCGCCGGCGTCGTTCTATCTGCGCAAGGCGGCCAAGCTAAAATCGGGCGCCAACAACCCCGGCCGCGAGACCGTGGGCACGGTGACCGTCGCGCAGGTGCGCGAAATCGCCGAAGCGAAGATGAGAGATCTCAGCGCCAACGATATCGAGGCGGCGATGCAGATCATCCTGGGCTCCGCCCGCTCCATGGGCATCGAGGTGAAGTAAAATGGCCAAGCTTGGAAAACGCACCCGCGCCGCGCGCGAAGCCTTTGCCGGCAAGGAAAACCTGTCGGTCGAGGAGGCCGTTGCCCTGATCAAGAGCAACGCTTCGGCCAAGTTCGACGAGACCGTCGAGATCGCGATGAACCTGGGCGTCGATCCGCGCCACGCCGACCAGATGGTCCGCGGTGTCGTCGGCCTGCCCAACGGCACCGGCAAGACCGTGCGCGTCGCCGTCTTTGCCCGCGGCCCGAAGGCCGACGAGGCGCAAGCGGCAGGCGCGGACATCGTCGGCGCCGAGGATCTGATGGAAACCATCCAGGGCGGCACCATCGACTTCGACCGCTGCATCGCCACCCCGGACATGATGCCGATCGTCGGCCGCCTGGGCAAGGTGCTGGGCCCGCGCAACCTGATGCCGAACCCCAAGGTCGGCACCGTGACCATGGACGTGGCCCAGGCGGTCAAGGACGCCAAGGGCGGCCAGGTCCAGTTCAAGGCCGAGAAGGCCGGTGTCGTGCATGCCGGTGTCGGAAAGGCGTCGTTCGACCAGGCGAAGCTGGTCGAGAACGTCCGCGCCTTCATCGGTGCGGTGGCCAAGGCCAAGCCGGCGGGCGCCAAGGGCACCTACATGAAGAAAATCGCGCTGACCTCGACCATGGGTCCGGGCGTGACGATCGACGTGGCCGACGCCGCGAGCGAGTAAAACGGGTCGGATGCAGGGCGAGCGCCCGGCCGGCACGCCGCATTTTGCGGCAGGCTAACCGGCCGGGGGCGCATGTTTTCCCCTGCGACTGTTCGACGCCCCCGCCAGGACCCCGCCAGCGGGGTCCTGGAAGACCTTTCCCGGATCGATGGCGCGGCCGGTCACAACCGGTCTCGGATGGTGACGTGACGGTGTGCGCGATCTTCGGGGCCATCGGCGATTAATCGCCCGTTGAGGTGTCGAACCCGTGATTTACCCCTTGGAAACCTCCGCGTTTCGGCCTATTGAGATCCCTGAGATAAAGCGTGCGATTCGTCGTGCGCTTTATTTCGTTTCGTCCAAGACGGCGGGTGGCGCTTGCGTCTTAATTTCCTGCCTGAGACGGGTAAAGACCAGATTGGCCGGGGGCATTGTCCTCGGGTGGTTTTTGGCTCAATCCCGTAAATCGGACCTGAACGCCGGGCCTGGCCCGGCAAACTTGAGCCGGGGCGCGGGATAGCGCCCCAAACTTGGAGAGAACTGTGGATAGAGCCCAGAAAGAGAAAGTGGTCGAGGAACTCGGCCAAATCTTCGAAAGCTCTGGCGTTGTGGTGGTTTCCCACTACACCGGTCTGACAGTTGCTGAGATGCAGGACCTGCGCGCGCGTGCACGCGAAGCGGGTGGGTCTGTGCGTGTTGCCAAGAACAGGCTCGCCAAAATCGCCCTTGAGGGGAAGCCTTGCGCAAGCATCGCTGACCTGCTGACCGGCATGACCGTTCTGACCTATTCCGAGGATCCCGTGGCTGCGGCCAAGGTTGCCGAGGACTTCGCCAAGGAGAACAGTAAGTTCGAGATCCTTGGTGGTGCCATGGGGGAGAATGCTCTGGACCGGGCCGGTGTCGAGGCCGTGTCGAAAATGCCGTCGCGCGAAGAGCTAATCGCGACGATCGCTGGCATGATCGGCGCACCTGCATCGAATATCGCCGGGGCAATTGGCGCACCTGCAAGCAACATCGCAAGCATCCTTTCGACCATCGAAGAGAAGGCGGAAGCCGCGTAAGCGGAAAGTGACATGTTCGGACCGGCGTAGGGCGAGCACCCTGACGTTGGAACACACATCAAAACGGAAAGAGCTGATAAAATGGCTGATCTGAAGAAACTGGCAGAAGAGATCGTTGGTCTGACCCTGCTGGAAGCACAAGAACTGAAAACCATCCTGAAGGATGAGTACGGCATCGAGCCCGCCGCTGGCGGCGCAGTGATGATGGCTGGCCCGGCGGATGCCGGCGCGGCTGCCGAAGAAGAGAAGACCGAATTCGACGTCGTTCTGAAGAACGCCGGCGCCTCCAAGATCAACGTGATCAAGGAAGTTCGCGCGCTGACCGGCCTGGGCCTGAAAGAGGCCAAGGAACTGGTCGAAGCCGGCGGCAAGATCAAGGAAGGCGTTGCCAAGGAAGAGGCCGAAGAGGTCAAAGGCAAGCTGGAAGCAGCGGGCGCCGAGGTCGAGCTGGCCTAAGCTGCATCCGGTGCGCGCTGCGCGCCGATGGAAACATGGGCTGGATCCGGGCATTCCGGGTCCAGCCGAACCTGTCTTAGAAAGGGCCCGGGACGGACCCTTTCTAAGGCGCGGTTCAGGGATCGGGAGGCCGCCAGTCGGGACGGTGGCCGCGAATTGATCCGAGCGCGCACTCTCGTATGGGCAAGCGGCCGTGGCCCGGCGGCTGGTTTGTCCGGTGAGAAACTGAAAAGGTGACCACTGACATGGCGCAATCCTTCCTCGGCCAGAAACGCCTGCGTAAGTATTACGGCAAGATCCGCGAAGTGCTGGAGATGCCGAACCTCATCGAGGTGCAGAAATCTTCCTACGAACTGTTCCTGAACTCGGGCGACGAGCCCGAACCGCAGGACGGCGAGGGCATCAAGGGCGTGTTCCAGTCGGTCTTTCCGATCAAGGACTTCAACGAGACCGCGGTTCTGGAGTTCGTGAAATACGAGCTGGAAAAGCCGAAATACGACGTCGAGGAATGCATGCAGCGCGACATGACCTACAGCGCGCCGCTGAAGGTCACGCTGCGGCTGATCGTGTTCGATATCGACGAGGATACCGGCGCCAAATCGGTGAAGGACATCAAGGAGCAGGACGTGTTCATGGGCGACATGCCGCTCATGACGCCGAACGGCACCTTTGTCGTCAACGGCACCGAGCGGGTCATCGTGAGCCAGATGCACCGGTCGCCCGGTGTGTTCTTCGACCATGACAAGGGCAAGACGCACAGCTCGGGCAAGCTGCTGTTCGCCTGCCGCATCATTCCCTACCGCGGCTCGTGGCTGGATTTCGAGTTCGACGCCAAGGACATCGTCTTTGCGCGCATCGACCGGCGCCGCAAACTGCCGGTGACGACGCTGCTCTATGCGCTTGGGCTCGATCAGGAAGGCATCATGGATGCCTACTACGAGACCGTCACCTATACCCTGCGCAAGGGCGCGGGCTGGATCACCCCGTTCTTTCCCGAGCGGGTGCGCGGCACGCGGCCGACCTATGACCTGGTCGATGCCGCCACCGGCGAGGTGATTGCCGAGGCAACCAAGAAGGTGACGCCGCGCGCGGTCAAGAAGCTGATCGACGAAGGGTCGGTAACCGATCTGCTGGTTCCGTTCGAGCATATCGTCGGCAAATTCGTCGCCAAGGACATCATCAACGAGGAAAACGGCGCGATCTATGTCGAGGCCGGCGACGAGCTGACGCTGGAATACGACAAGGACGGCGAGCTGATCGGCGGTACTGTCAAGGATCTGATCGACGCGGGCATCACCGAGATTCCGGTTCTCGACATCGACAATATCAATGTCGGTCCCTACATCCGCAACACCATGGCGATGGACAAGAACATGGGCCGCGACACCGCGCTCATGGACATCTATCGCGTGATGCGCCCGGGCGAGCCGCCCACCGTCGAGGCGGCCAGTTCGCTGTTCGACACGCTGTTCTTCGACAGCGAGCGCTATGACCTCAGCGCCGTTGGCCGGGTCAAGATGAACATGCGCCTGGCGCTGGACGCCGAGGATACGCAGCGCACCCTGCGCCGCGAGGATATCGTCGCCTGCATTAAGGCGCTGGTGGAGCTGCGCGACGGCAAGGGCGACATCGACGACATCGACCACCTCGGCAACCGCCGGGTGCGCTCGGTCGGCGAGCTTATGGAGAACCAGTACCGCGTCGGCCTGCTGCGCATGGAGCGCGCGATCAAGGAGCGCATGTCCAGTGTCGAGATCGACACGGTGATGCCGCAGGACCTGATCAACGCCAAGCCGGCCGCCGCCGCGGTGCGCGAATTCTTCGGCTCGTCGCAGCTGTCGCAGTTCATGGACCAGACCAACCCGCTGTCGGAAGTGACCCACAAGCGGCGCCTCTCGGCGCTTGGCCCGGGTGGTCTGACCCGCGAACGTGCCGGCTTCGAGGTGCGCGACGTGCACCCGACCCACTATGGCCGGATGTGCCCGATCGAGACGCCGGAAGGCCCGAACATCGGTCTGATCAACAGTCTTGCCACCTTTGCCCGCGTCAACAAGTACGGCTTCATCGAGACACCCTATCGCGTCGTCAGCGAGGCGAAGGTGACGGACGAAGTCCACTACATGTCGGCGACCGAGGAAATGCGCCACACCGTGGCGCAGGCGAACGCGACGCTGGATGAAGATGGCAAGTTCATCAACGATCTGGTCTCGACCCGCCAGTCCGGCGATTACACGCTGGCGCCGCGCGAAAGCGTGGACCTGATCGACGTGTCGCCGAAACAGCTGGTGTCGGTCGCGGCCTCGCTGATCCCGTTCCTGGAAAACGACGACGCCAACCGCGCCCTGATGGGGTCCAACATGCAACGTCAGGCGGTGCCGCTGCTGCGCGCCGAGGCGCCGCTGGTGGGCACCGGCATCGAAGAGAAAGTGGCGATCGACTCCGGCGCTGCCATCCAGGCCAAGCGTGCGGGCATCATCGACCAGGTTGACGCGCAGCGTATCGTGATCCGGGCCACCTCTGAGTTGGAACTGGGCGATGCGGGCGTTGACATCTACCGGATGCGCAAGTTCCAGCGCTCGAACCAGAACACCTGCATCAACCAGCGTCCGCTGGTGAAGGTGGGCGACACTGTGACCAAGGGCGAAGTCATCGCCGACGGCCCGTCGACCGATATCGGCGAGCTGGCCCTGGGCAAGAACGTGGTCGTCGCCTTCATGCCGTGGAACGGCTACAACTACGAGGACTCGATCCTGATCTCCGAGCGGATCGCGCGCGACGACGTCTTTACCTCGATCCACATCGAGGAATTCGAGGTCGCCGCCCGTGACACCAAGCTGGGGCCGGAAGAGATCACCCGCGACATTCCCAACGTGGGCGAAGAGGCGCTGCGCAACCTCGACGAGGCCGGTATCGTCTATATCGGCGCCGACGTGGAGCCGGGCGACATCCTGGTGGGCAAGATCACCCCCAAGGGCGAAAGCCCGATGACCCCGGAAGAGAAGCTGCTGCGCGCCATCTTCGGCGAGAAGGCCAGCGACGTGCGCGATACCTCGCTGCGGGTGAAGCCGGGCGATTTCGGCACCGTGGTCGAGGTCCGCGTCTTCAACCGTCACGGGGTGGAGAAGGACGAGCGCGCGCTGCAGATCGAGCGTGAAGAGGTCGAGCGCCTGGCGCGGGACCGCGACGACGAGCTGGCGATCCTGGATCGCAACATCTACGCGCGTCTGCGTACGCTGATCCTGGGCAAGACTGCTGCCAAGGGCCCCAAGGGCATCAAGGCAGGCTCGGAGATTTCCGAGGATCTGCTCGACAGCCTGAGCCGCGGCCAGTGGTGGCAGCTGGCTCTGGCCGAGGAGAGCGACGCCCAGATCGTCGAGGCGTTGCACGAGCAGTACGAGGTGCAGAAACGCGCCCTGGACGCCCGTTTCGAGGACAAGGTCGAGAAGGTCCGCCGCGGCGACGACCTGCCGCCGGGCGTGATGAAGATGGTCAAGGTCTTTGTCGCGGTGAAGCGCAAGCTGCAGCCGGGCGACAAGATGGCCGGCCGTCACGGCAACAAGGGCGTGATCAGCCGCGTGGTGCCGATGGAGGACATGCCGTTCCTGGAGGACGGGACGCCGGTCGATTTCTGCCTCAACCCGCTGGGCGTGCCGTCGCGGATGAACGTCGGTCAGATCCTGGAAACCCACATGGGCTGGGCCGCGCGGGGTCTCGGGCTGAAGATCGACGATGCCTTGCAGGACTATCGCCGCACCGGCGATCTGACCCCGGTTCGCGAAGCGATGCGCCACGCCTATGGCGAGGATGTCTATGAAGAGGGCATCGTCGACATGGATGAGGATCATCTGGTTGAGGCCGCCGCCAACGTGGCGCGCGGGGTGCCGATCGCCACGCCGGTGTTCGACGGGGCGAAAGAGGCCGACGTCAACGATGCGCTGCGGCGCGCGGGCTTTGACACCTCGGGCCAGTCGATCCTGTTCGACGGCCGCACCGGCGAGCAGTTCGCGCGCCCGGTGACCGTGGGCATGAAGTACCTGCTCAAGCTGCACCACCTGGTGGACGACAAGATCCACGCGCGTTCCACCGGACCCTACAGCCTGGTCACCCAGCAGCCGCTGGGCGGCAAGGCGCAGTTCGGCGGTCAGCGCTTCGGGGAGATGGAGGTCTGGGCGCTGGAAGCTTACGGCGCCGCCTACACCCTGCAGGAGATGCTGACGGTCAAGTCGGACGACGTGGCAGGCCGGACCAAGGTCTATGAAAGCATCGTCAAGGGCGAGGACAACTTCGAGGCCGGCGTACCGGAATCGTTCAACGTGCTCGTCAAGGAGGTCCGGGGTCTGGGCCTCAACATGGAACTCCTGGATGCGGAGGAAGAGGACTGACGGTGGGCAAATTACCCACCCTACACACCCCGTAGGGTGGGTGGTTCTGCCAAAGGCAGGTTCGCCCACCGCCCCCTACCATCCGCACGAGATTTGAGGATACCCAAATGAACCAGGAAATCACGAACAACCCGTTCAACCCGCTGACCCCGCCCAAGGTCTTTGACGAAATCAAGGTCTCTCTGGCCTCGCCCGAGCGGATCCTGTCGTGGTCCTATGGCGAGATCAAGAAGCCGGAAACCATCAACTACCGGACCTTCAAGCCCGAGCGCGACGGCTTGTTCTGTGCCCGCATCTTCGGTCCGATCAAGGATTACGAGTGCCTCTGCGGCAAGTACAAGCGGATGAAGTATCGCGGCGTCGTCTGCGAGAAATGCGGTGTCGAGGTGACGCTGCAAAAGGTCCGGCGCGAGCGGATGGGCCATATCGAGCTGGCCGCACCCGTAGCCCACATCTGGTTCCTGAAATCGCTGCCCAGCCGCATCGGCCTGATGCTGGACATGACGCTGCGCGATCTGGAGCGGGTGCTCTATTTCGAGAACTACGTGGTGATCGAGCCCGGTCTGACCGATCTGACCTATGGCCAGATGATGACCGAAGAAGAGTTCATGGACGCCCAGGACCAGTATGGAATGGACGCCTTTACCGCCAATATCGGCGCTGAGGCGATCCGCGAGATGCTGGCGGCGATCGACCTTGAGTCCGAGGCCGAGCAGCTGCGCGCCGACCTGGCCGAGGCCACCGGCGAGCTGAAGCCGAAGAAGATCATCAAGCGGCTGAAAGTCGTGGAATCCTTCCTGGAATCGGGCAACCGTCCGGAGTGGATGGTGATGACCGTGATCCCGGTCATCCCGCCGGAACTGCGCCCGCTGGTGCCGCTGGACGGCGGCCGCTTTGCGACCTCGGACCTCAACGACCTCTATCGCCGGGTGATCAACCGGAACAACCGCCTGAAGCGGCTGATCGAGCTGCGCGCGCCGGACATCATCGTGCGTAACGAAAAGCGGATGCTGCAGGAATCGGTCGACGCCCTCTTTGACAACGGCCGCCGCGGCCGGGTGATCACCGGCGCCAACAAGCGCCCGCTGAAATCGCTGTCGGACATGCTGAAGGGCAAGCAGGGCCGGTTCCGTCAGAACCTTCTGGGCAAGCGGGTCGACTTCTCGGGCCGTTCGGTCATCGTGACCGGGCCGGAACTCAAGCTGCACCAGTGCGGCCTGCCGAAAAAGATGGCGCTGGAGCTGTTCAAGCCGTTCATCTACTCGCGGCTCGAGGCCAAGGGGCTTTCGAGCACCGTGAAACAGGCCAAGAAGCTGGTCGAGAAAGAACGCCCGGAGGTCTGGGACATCCTTGACGAGGTGATCCGCGAACACCCGGTCATGCTGAACCGGGCGCCGACCTTGCACCGTCTTGGCATCCAGGCGTTCGAACCCACGCTGATCGAGGGGAAAGCCATTCAGCTGCACCCGCTGGTCTGCTCGGCCTTCAACGCGGATTTCGACGGCGACCAGATGGCCGTACACGTGCCGCTGAGCCTCGAGGCCCAGCTGGAAGCGCGCGTGCTGATGATGTCGACGAACAACGTCCTGTCGCCCGCCAACGGCGCGCCGATCATCGTGCCGTCGCAGGATATGATCCTCGGCCTCTACTACGTGACGCTGGAGCGCCGCGGCATGCAGGGCGAGGGCAAGATCTTTGGCTCGATCGACGAGGTCCAGCATGCGCTGGACGCGGGCGAGGTGCATCTGCACACCAAGATCACCGCGCGGATCACCCAGATCGACGACGAAGGCAACGAGGTTCTCAAGCGCTACGAGACCACCCCGGGCCGGGTCCGGCTGGGCGCGCTGCTGCCGTTGAACGCAAAGGCGCCGTTCGAACTGGTCAACCGCCTGCTGCGCAAGAAAGAGGTGCAGCAGGTCATCGACACTGTCTATCGCTATTGCGGCCAGAAGGAGTCGGTCATCTTCTGTGACCAGATCATGACCATGGGCTTCCGCGAGGCGTTCAAGGCCGGCATCTCCTTCGGCAAGGACGACATGGTCATTCCGGAGACGAAATGGCCGATCGTGGAAGAGACCCGCGGCCAGGTGAAGGACTTTGAACAGCAGTACATGGACGGCCTGATCACCCAGGGCGAAAAATACAACAAGGTGGTCGATGCCTGGTCGAAGTGTAACGACCGCGTCACCGAGGCGATGATGAACTCGATCTCGGCCGTGCAGACGGACGAGAGCGGCGCCGAGATGGAGCCGAACTCGGTCTACATGATGGCGCACTCGGGCGCACGGGGCTCGGTCACGCAGATGAAACAGCTGGGCGGCATGCGCGGCCTGATGGCCAAGCCGAACGGCGACATCATCGAGACCCCGATCATCTCGAACTTCAAGGAAGGTCTGACCGTTCTTGAATACTTCAACTCCACCCACGGCGCGCGGAAGGGTCTGTCTGACACCGCGCTGAAGACGGCGAACTCGGGCTACCTGACCCGCCGTCTGGTGGACGTGGCGCAGGACTGCATCGTTCGGATGAAGGATTGCGGCACCGAGAACGCGATCACCGTCGAGGCCGCGGTCAACGACGGTGAAGTGGTTGCCAGCCTGGGCGAGCGCATCCTGGGCCGCGTCGCGGCCGACGATCTGGTCAGGCCGGGTACCGACGAGGTGATCGTCGCCGCCGGTCAGATCATCGACGAGCGGATGGCCGATGCCATCGAGGAGTCGGGCCTGCAATCGACCCGCATCCGCAGCCCGCTGACCTGCGAGGCCGAGGAAGGCGTCTGTGCCATGTGCTACGGCCGTGACCTGGCGCGCGGCACGATGGTGAACTCCGGCGAGGCCGTCGGAATCATCGCGGCGCAGTCGATCGGTGAACCGGGCACCCAGCTGACGATGCGGACCTTCCACATCGGCGGTGTTGCGCAGGGTGGTCAGCAAAGCTTCCAGGAGGCAGGCCAGGAAGGCGTTATCGCCTTCGAGAACGCCAACCTGCTGGAAAACGCCGCCGGCGAGCCGCTGGTCATGGGCCGCAATATGAAGCTGCTGATCAACGACGAGCACGGCGAGGAACGGGCCAACTTCAAGCTCGGCTACGGCACCAAGCTGTTCGTCAAGGAAGGTGGCAAGGTTGCACGCGGCGACAAGCTGTTCGAATGGGATCCTTATACCCTGCCGATCATCGCCGAAAAATCGGGTACGGCCAAGTTTGTCGATCTGGTTTCGGGGATCGCCGTACGCGACGAGACCGATGACGCCACCGGCATGACCCAGAAGATCGTGATCGACTGGCGGGCCGCGCCCAAGGGCAACGAGTTGAAGCCGGAGATCATCCTAGTCGGCGCCGATGGCGAGCCCGTGCGCAACGACGCGGGCAACCCGGTGACCTACCCGATGTCGGTGGACGCGATCCTGTCGATCGAAGAAGGCCAGGAGATTCAGGCCGGCGAAGTCGTGGCGCGGATCCCGCGCGAAGGGGCCAAGACCAAGGACATCACCGGTGGTCTGCCGCGGGTGGCGGAACTGTTCGAGGCGCGGCGTCCCAAGGACCACGCGATCATCGCCGAGATCGACGGCTACGTGCGGTTCGGGCGCGACTACAAGAACAAGCGCCGGATCACCATCGAGCCCGCCGACGAGACCATGGATCCTGTGGAATACATGGTGCCCAAGGGCAAGCACATCCCGGTGCAGGAAGGCGACTTCGTGCAGAAGGGCGACTACATCATGGACGGCAACCCGGCGCCGCATGACATCCTGTCGATCATGGGTGTCGAGGCCCTGGCCAACTACATGATCGACGAGGTGCAGGACGTCTATCGTCTGCAGGGCGTGAAGATCAACGACAAGCACATCGAAGTGATCGTCCGCCAGATGCTGCAGAAATGGGAGATCCTGGACAGTGGCGATACCACGCTGCTCAAGGGCGAGCATGTCGACAAGCAAGAGTTCGACGCCATGAACGAGAAGGCCATCGCCAAGGGCGGTCGCCCGGCGCAGGGCGAACCGATCCTGCTGGGCATCACCAAGGCCAGCCTGCAGACCCGCTCGTTCATTTCGGCGGCCTCCTTCCAGGAGACCACCCGGGTACTGACCGAGGCCTCGGTTCAGGGCAAGAAGGACAAGCTTGTGGGTCTCAAGGAGAACGTCATCGTCGGCCGCCTGATTCCGGCGGGCACCGGTGGCGCGACCCAGCAGGTGCGCCGCGTCGCGCAGGAGCGCGACAACGTGGTGATCGAGGCACGCCGGGAAGAGGCCGAGGCGGCTGCGGCTCTCGCTGCGCCGAACGAGGACGACATCATCGGCGGTGGCGAATTCGACACCCTGGTCGATACCCCGGAAAGCCGCGAATAAACCGCGGCCCTCTGGCCAACCGAATGACCCCCGCGGCCCGCGCCGCGGGGGTTTTTCTTTGATCCGGGGCGCGCGATTGCGGCTTTTCATCCGGCGCCCGCCGGTGTTTCCTGTGCCGGGCCGGACAGGGAGCACGGGGCATGGAGCGCAAGACAAAGACAGTGGGCCTGCTCAGGTTCTCGGTGCTGACGCCGACGTATTATTCCGAACGGTTCAAGACGCTGGAGGAGACTGCCGCGCACCTCTTCACGCCGGAGCGGATGGCGCTGCGGTTCCGGCTGTTCGAGGAGCTGTGCCTGCCCTCTCTGGTGCGCCAGAGCGATCCTGAGTTCGATATGGTGGTGCTGACCGCCGAGAGCATGCCGGAGCAGTACCTGGAGCGGTTGCTGGACCTGATCGAACCGCTGCCCAACGTTCATTGCCTGCCTGTAGGGACCGAGAACCACTACAAGCTTCTGCAAAAGGGCTACAACGCGATCCCCAAGGACGGGTACAGCCACCGCATCCTGTTCCGGCTGGATGACGACGATGCGCTGGACAAGGATTTCGTCAAGCGGACCAAGCGGATCGCGGGAGGGCTGATGAGGCTGAACGGGCCGAGAACGCCCTTTGTCATTGCCTATAACCGGGGGTTCTACGTACGCTCAACCGGGGAAACGAGCGAGATCTTCGATGCCTGCGAGCGCGCGCCGCTCTCGACCGGCACGACGCTGGTGGCGCCGGCGGGGCATGGCGCCAATCCCTACCGATACAATCACCGCAAGCTGGCGCAGCATTTCAACACCTATTCCGACATCACCGTGCCGGCCTTCATCCGCACCATTCATGGTGACAACAAATCGAACCCGGCGCAGATGGGACTGACCCACAAGCTGGGCGAGGCGGAGATCGAAAAACTCTTGCAGGCGCATTTCGATACCACGCTCGAGCAATTGCGGGCGCTCTGAGCGATGACACCGAACGCAAGGGGCGCTCTGCTGATGATGGGCAGCATGGCGGCCTTTACCCTGAACGACACCTGCGTGAAGGCGACTGACGGCGCGCTTCCCTTGCTGCAACTCCTGACCTTGCGCGGGTTGATCAGCTCAATCCTGCTTTACCTTCTGGCCCGCCGGCTCGGGACGCTGCACCTGTCGATGGAGCGCAGCGATGCGGCGCTGCTGGCGTTGCGCTGCATCTCCGAGGTCGCGGCGGCCTATTTCTTTCTCACCGCGCTGATGAACATGCCGCTGGCCAATGTCACCGCCGTGCTCCAGGTGCTTCCGCTGACCGTGACGCTGGGCGCGGCGCTGTTCTTTGGCGAACGCGTGGGCTGGCGGCGGATGCTGGCGATCGCGTTGGGGTTCTGCGGCATGCTGCTCATCGTTCGACCGGGGCCGGAGGGCTTCAGCCTGCACGCAGCTTATGCGCTGGCGGCGGTGGCTTGCGTCACCGTGCGCGACCTGGTGACACGTCGGATGTCGGCCCAGGTGGCATCGATGACCGTGACGCTGACCTCGGCGCTGGCGGTCTTCGTGGCGGCCGGGCTCGCCTCGATCTGGGTGGACTGGGTCCCGCTGGATGGCCGGAGCGCGGCGCTGATCGCAGGCTCGTCATTGTTCGTGATGCTGGGATACCTGTTCAGCGTGCTGGTGATGCGGGTCGGCGAGGTCTCGTTCACGGCGCCGTTCCGCTACACCGGCTTGATCTGGGCGCTGGGGCTGGGCTGGGTCGTGTTCGGCCACTGGCCCGCGCCCTTGACCCTGCTGGGCGCCGGGATCGTCGCCGCTGCCGGGCTCTTTACCTTTTACCGCGGTCGCGTGGCGGAGTGACGCTCAAGACGCGCTGTAGACCCTTCGCACGTGGTCTGCATCGACGTTGTAGACCTGACGGAACAGCGCCTCCTGCGCAGGGTCAAGCGGGATGAGGTCGACCGGAGTCACACCGGGTTTTTGTCGCGAATCGTTAAACGCGTTGTGCCCGCGCAGCAGCATGTCCTCTCCGGTCAGGGTGACGGTGGGCATCATTCGTGCCAGCTTCTGATGCGCGAAATTCATCACCGAGAGATTGACCGACGGCTTGAGCATGAGCGCCAGCGCGGCGGTTGTCAGGGGGTGCAGCGTGGGGGCGGCGGAAAGGCCCGATGCGCCAAGTCCGACAAGATACCCCTGGTTGAAGTCGATCGCGATGTGCCGGTGATTGCGGGCGAATTTGCGCAGGTCATGCGCTGCCGCACGCAACCGCTCAACGTAAACGCGCGCCACCGCGTCGTCGTCGTCCATGCGGAATTGCAGGCAAGGCTCCTTGCTCGTGCGGCGGACCGAGTTGATGGCCTCCTGCATCACCTGTCGATGCTTGCCAGGGGCATGGGTCTGGATCACCACCTGCGGCATATCGGCCACCAGGGCGTGCAACCGCTCCAGATAGGGGGCAGGCAGGCTGTGGCCGGTCACGATCAACAGGGTGAAATCGTCGTCGGTCTGGGCCCGCAACGGCGGCAGTGTGAGGGTTTCAAAGGTGCGAAACCGTTCTTCCATCCGGGTCGGGTCGTAGAGAAAACCGGCCCGTTCCGCGAGGTCACGGTGTTCGATCTGAAACCCGCCAAACCCGAGATATGAAAATCTGCAAATGCCGATGACCTGCATGCCGCCTGAGCCCCGCTTTGCCCCGGGCCGCTGGACCCGGGTTTCGCGGTTGCACTCTCGCAATGGTTCGCCAGCTTGACAAGGCGCGGCGGCGGCGGTTCCCGGGCCAAGCCCTGTTGACACGCCCGGCGACTCCCCATATACGGCCCGCTATCTCGGCACCGGGGGTCGCCCCACCGCCGACTTCATATTGAAGTGGTCAAGATCCAGGCACCTTTACAGCCTCGATCCTCTGATAACCCACCGCGTCGCTCACCTCGGAATGGGAGCGATTGCGGTTTTTGCGCTTGCGGACGCGTATGGCGCACGAGATTGGAACCGCACGCACATGCGTGCACTGACACATGTGTTGTTGAGACGGGGAAAGAACCGGAATGCCAACGATCCAGCAGCTGATCCGCAAGCCGCGGCAGCCGAAAGTGAAACGCTCGAAGTCGATGCACCTGCAGGAATGCCCGCAAAAACGCGGCGTCTGCACGCGCGTCTATACCACCACTCCGAAGAAGCCGAACTCGGCCATGCGGAAGGTCGCCAAGGTGCGCCTGACCAATGGTTTCGAGGTCATCAGCTACATCCCGGGCGAAAGCCACAACCTTCAGGAGCACTCGGTGGTCCTGATCCGCGGTGGCCGTGTAAAAGACCTTCCGGGTGTTCGTTACCACATCCTGCGCGGTGTGCTGGATACCCAGGGTGTCAAGGACCGTAAGCAGCGCCGCTCGAAATACGGCGCGAAACGCCCGAAATGATCCGCGCGTTCCTCGTCTCCACAGCCCTACTCGCGGCCGCACCGGTTGCCGCGGAGAACTTCTATGGTGCCATCGCCTATAGTGTCCAAAGCGAGAAGCTTGGGCGCAGCTGGAATTTCAAGTCGGAGGCGAAGGCGGTCGAACGCGCGCTTGCGGAATGTAAGAAGGCTGGCGGTGCGAACTGTCAGATTGCTGTGAGAATATCGAATTCCTGCGGCGCCTTCGCGGCGTCAAAAGGCACCCGTCGCCTGAGCGATACGGGTATCAGCTGGGGTTTCAATACGCACGAGGACGCAAAGGCGCGCGCTGTGAAAGAATGCAAGGCGCGCGGCCGGAACGGGAGCTGCACGATTCAAACGTCCAGCTGCAATTTCGGCAAATAGTTTAGGAGAGAAGAAGATGTCCCGCCGTCACGCCGCAGAAAAGCGCGAAATCCTGCCCGACGCAAAGTTTGGCGACCGCGTTCTGACCAAATTCATGAACAACCTGATGATCGACGGCAAGAAGTCGGTCGCAGAGCGTATCGTCTACAATGCCTTCGATCGCGTCGAAGCCAAGATCAAGCGCGCGCCCGTCGAGGTGTTCCACGAAGCGCTGGATAACATCAAGCCGTCGGTCGAGGTCCGCTCGCGCCGCGTGGGTGGTGCCACCTATCAGGTGCCGGTCGAAGTGCGCCCCGAGCGCCGCGAGGCGCTGGCGATCCGCTGGCTGATCAACGCCAGCCGCGCCCGCAACGAGAACACGATGGAAGAACGCCTCGCCGGCGAGCTGGTGGACGCTGTTCAGTCCCGCGGCTCTGCCGTGAAGAAGCGTGAAGACACCCACAAGATGGCAGAGGCCAACAAGGCCTTCTCGCATTATCGCTGGTAAACTCTTTTTCGAGGCTCAGACCAATGGCACGCGACTACCCGCTCGACCGCTACCGCAACTTCGGCATCATGGCCCATATCGACGCAGGCAAGACCACCTGCAGCGAACGGATCCTGTACTACACCGGCAAATCCCACAACATCGGTGAGGTGCACGATGGTGCAGCCACGATGGACTGGATGGAGCAGGAGCAGGAACGCGGCATCACCATCACCTCGGCTGCAACCACGACGTTCTGGGAACGCACCGAGGACGGTGAGAACGCGCAGACCGAAAAGCACCGGATGAACATCATCGACACCCCCGGCCACGTCGACTTCACCATCGAGGTGGAGCGGTCGCTGGCGGTGCTCGACGGCGCGGTTGCCGTGCTCGATGCCAACGCCGGTGTCGAGCCGCAGACCGAGACCGTCTGGCGCCAGGCCGACCGCTACAAGGTTCCGCGCATCGTCTTCGTCAACAAGATGGACAAGATCGGTGCCGATTTCTTCAACTGCGTGAAGATGATCCAGGACCGCACGGGCGCGATCCCGGCGCCGATCCAGATCCCGATCGGCGCCGAGAACGAGCTGGAAGGCATCGTCGACCTGGTCACCATGGAAGAATGGGTCTGGGCCGGTGAAGACCTGGGCGCGTCCTGGGAAAAACGCCCGATCCGCGACAGCCTGAAGGCGACCGCCGAGGAATGGCGCGCGACCCTGATCGAGACCGCCGTCGAAATGGACGACGACGCGATGGAGGCCTACCTGGAGGGCGAAGAACCCGACGAGGCGACCCTGCGCCGCCTGATCCGCGCCGGCACCTTGGCGATCAAGTTCATTCCGGTTCTGTGTGGCTCTGCCTTCAAGAACAAGGGTGTCCAGCCGCTTCTGAACGCCGTGATCGACTATCTGCCCAGCCCGATGGACGTTGTCGATTACATGGGCTTCAAGCCGGGCGACGAGACCGAAACCCGGAATATTCCGCGCCGCGCGGATGACGACATGCCTTTCGCTGGCCTGGCGTTCAAGATCATGAACGACCCCTTTGTCGGATCGCTGACCTTTACCCGGATCTACTCGGGCAAGATGAACAAGGGCGACTCGATCGTGAACTCGACCAAGGGCAAGAAAGAGCGCATCGGCCGGATGATGATGATGCACTCCAACAACCGCGAAGAGATCGAAGAGGCCTTTGCGGGCGACATCATCGCGCTGGCGGGTCTCAAGGACACCACTACGGGCGACACGCTTTGCGATGCCAAGGATCCGGTGGTTCTGGAAACCATGACCTTCCCCGATCCGGTGATCGAGATCGCCGTCGAGCCCAAGACCAAGGCCGACCAGGAGAAGATGTCGCAGGGTCTGGCCCGTCTGGCCGCAGAAGACCCCTCCTTCCGCGTGGAAACCGACCTGGAATCGGGTCAGACCATCATGAAGGGCATGGGCGAACTTCACCTGGACATCCTGGTCGACCGCCTCAAGCGCGAGTTCAAGGTCGAGGCCAACATCGGTGCGCCGCAGGTGGCTTATCGTGAGACCATCGGGCATGAGATCGAGCACACCTACACCCACAAGAAACAGTCGGGTGGTTCGGGTCAGTTCGCCGAGGTCAAGATGGTCATCTCGCCGACAGAACCGGGCGAAGGTTACTCGTTCGAATCCAAGATCGTTGGCGGCTCGGTGCCGAAGGAATACATCCCCGGCGTTGAAAAGGGCATCAAATCGGTCATGGACAGCGGCCCCCTGGCCGGCTTCCCTGTGATCGACTTCAAGGTTGCCCTGATCGACGGCAAGTTCCACGATGTGGACTCCAGCGTTCTGGCCTTCGAAATCGCCGGACGGATGTGCATGCGCGAGGGTCTGCGCAAGGCCGGCGCCAAGCTGCTGGAACCGGTGATGAAGGTCGAGGTGATCACGCCGGAGGAATATACCGGCGGCATCATCGGCGACCTGACCTCGCGCCGGGGCCAGGTGTCCGGGCAGGAGACCCGCGGCAACGCCATCGCCATCGACGCCTTCGTGCCGCTGGCCAACATGTTCGGCTACATCAACACCCTGCGTTCGATGAGCTCGGGCCGCGCCCAGTTCACCATGCAATTCGATCACTACGATCCGGTGCCGCAGAACATCAGCGAAGAGATCCAGTCGAAGTACGCATAAACGGGATGCCGGGCAGCGAGCCCGGCCTACCCATCCACCGTAGGCCGGGGCTGCACCCGGCACCCGAAAAAAGGAGGCCATCATGGCAAAGGAAAAGTTTGATCGCACGAAACCGCACGTGAACATCGGCACCATCGGCCATGTTGACCACGGCAAGACGACGCTGACGGCGGCGATCACCAAGTATTTCGGCGACTTCAAGGCCTATGACCAGATCGACGGCGCGCCGGAAGAAAAGGCCCGCGGGATCACCATCTCGACCGCCCACGTCGAGTATGAGACCGAGGCGCGCCACTACGCCCACGTCGACTGCCCCGGCCACGCCGACTACGTCAAGAACATGATCACCGGCGCCGCCCAGATGGACGGCGCAATCCTGGTGGTGAACGCGGCCGACGGCCCGATGCCGCAAACCCGCGAGCACATTCTGCTCGGCCGTCAGGTCGGCATTCCGAAGATGGTCGTGTTCATGAACAAGGTCGACCAGGTCGACGACGAGGAGCTGCTCGAGCTCGTCGAGATGGAAATCCGTGAGCTGCTGTCGTCCTACGACTACCCGGGCGACGACATCCCGATCATCGCCGGTTCGGCGCTGGCGGCGATGGAAGGCCGCGACCCCGAGATCGGCGAGAACAAGATCCGCGAACTGATGGCGGCGGTTGACGAGTACATCCCGACCCCGGCGCGCGCCGTGGACCAGCCGTTCCTGATGCCGATCGAAGACGTGTTCTCGATCTCCGGCCGCGGCACGGTTGTCACCGGCCGCGTCGAGCGTGGCGTGATCAACGTCGGCGACACCATCGAGATCGTCGGCATCAAGGACACCCAGACCACCACCTGCACCGGTGTCGAGATGTTCCGCAAGCTCTTGGATCGCGGTGAAGCCGGCGACAACATCGGCGCGCTGCTGCGCGGCATCGACCGCGAGGCGGTCGAGCGTGGCCAGGTGCTCTGCAAGCCGGGCTCGGTGACCCCGCACACCAAGTTCGAGGCAGAAGCCTATATCCTGACCAAGGATGAAGGCGGCCGTCACACGCCGTTCTTCGCCAACTATCGTCCGCAGTTCTACTTCCGCACCACGGATGTGACCGGGACGGTGACGCTGCCGGAAGGCACCGAGATGGTGATGCCGGGCGACAACCTGAAGTTCGAGGTCGAACTGATCGCCCCGATCGCGATGGAAGACGGCCTGCGCTTCGCCATCCGTGAAGGCGGCCGCACCGTCGGCGCCGGCGTCGTGTCCAAGATCATCGAGTAAGTTCTACTCGGGTTCGACGAGGGCCCACAGGATGAAAATTCAAGAGGGCCGCTCCATCCGGGGCGGCCCTTTTCTTGTTCGCGCGCGGCCTTCCCATTGCTGGCCCGCCGCGCTATCGTGCCGGCAGCGATGGAGGCTCCGGTGAACATGACGCTCTGATCCCGTCTAACCCCTTTCCAAGTCCGACAGCAGAGCTGCGCCATGCCCGATTTCCCCGCGCCCGACACCCGCCATCCCGTCCGCCTGCCCGACGGCAGCGCCCATTCCGGCACCGTCTTCCTGAAACCGGCGATCGACCATCCGCGCTGGCAGGTCGGCGATTACAGCTATGCCAGCGCCTTTGATCCGCCCGCCGACTGGGCCGCGCATCTGGCGCCCTACCTGTTCGATTTCTCGCCCGAGCAACTCGTCATCGGCAAGTTCTGCCAGATCGCCGACGGGGTACGCTTCATCACCGCCTCGGCCAATCACCGCCATGACGGGTTTTCGTCCTTTCCCTTCGCCATCTTCGACGGGCCGGCACCCGGCCGCCCCTCGCTGCCCGCCGGGCCGTTCCCGGACACGCGGATCGGTCCTGACGTCTGGATCGGGCAGGGCGCGCGCATCCTGCCCGGCGCGCAGCTGGGCGCGGGCGTGATCGTCGGCGCCGGCGCCGTGGTGGCGGGCAGCGTGCCGCCCTACGCGGTGGTGGCGGGCAACCCGGGTCGTGTGCTGCGGATGCGCTTCGACGCCGCCACCACCGCCCGCCTGCTGGCGCTGCGCTGGTGGGACTGGCCGATCGAGGCGATCCAGCGGGCCGAGGCGGCGATCTGCGGCGGCGACCTCGTGGCACTGGAGCGCGCCGCGCCCTAATCCTCCGCCAAACGCCCCGCCACCCGGTCGCTATAGGTGGTCACCGCCTCCAGCGTGGTCTCGAAATCGCGCCGCAGCGCCTCGATCTGGTCCTCGCCGGCCTTGCGCGGCACCTCGCCGGCCCATTCGCGGCACAGGAACACCCCGCGCGTGAACGGGGCGGGCAGCCACATCCGGTCCCAGCTGGGGATCTCCACCACCCGGTTGGCCGAGAACGAGACCACGAAGACCCGGCACCCCGCAGAGCGCGCCCAGGTCAGCGGCACCGTCGAGCTGATCCGCGCCGGCCCGCGCGGCCCGTCGGCGGCGATGCCGACCGAGATCCCCTGCCGCATCCGCCGAAGCACCTCGCGCGACAGCGTCACGTGCCGCTTGTGGCTCGACATCGAAACGTTCTGCCAGCCGAACCGGCCCAGCAGCGCCCCCACCATCCGCCCGGCCCGCCCCGCCGAGGTCAGCGAGCAGATTGGCCCGAGGCTCACGTCGAACATGTAGGGCGCCATCATCAGCCGCTGGTGCCAGACGACGAAGATCACCGGTTCGCCCGTCCGCACCGCATCGTCCATCGCCTCGAACCCCTGGCGCTGCCAGCGCGAACTGGCATGGGCAAAGCGGATGTAGGCGGCAAACAGCCCGGTCACCAGCCGGAAAAAAGCCGGGCTGTCGACGATCTTCCTGCGCAGGCTCACTGGGCGCCTCTCCTGTTTCCCCGGACGCCCGCAGTCATAGTGGGCTGGCCGCCCAAGGCAATGGTGTTTGCCCCCGCGCGCCCAGATTCCCTCTTGTGTCGGCGCGCCCGCTGCCCTACATCAACCCCCGGCCTTAGGGGTATAGCTCAGCTGGTAGAGCGACGGTCTCCAAAACCGTAGGTCGCGGGTTCGAACCCTGCTGCCCCTGCCAATTTCCCAACGGAAAATCGACATCTGGGCCCTCGTGCGGGGAAGGGTGCCCGTGTCGGGGTGGCGCGGACCTTGGTCGGCTGGATGACCGTAGTCCGGGAGCATGTTCGAGACCTGCGCCAATGATCCGCGTCGGGGTGATCGTGCAAGCGGGGAATGCCCGCTCCACGGCATTCTGCAGGGCGCGGGCATTTGACTTGCACAGACACGCATGGCGATTGCCCGGCGAACAGGTTCCGAACCGTGGTTCGGGCAATTTTCCAGGCTATCTCCGGCGGCGCTACATCAAGGCACGCCGCCGATACTCATTGCTGCAAATCAACAAAAATCTGCGATTGGACCCCTGCTTCCAGCAATGCATTCTTGATCTGATCGACCGCATTGACATCGGCCGAACTGACGATGACCACATCGTTGACCACCAGGGAATACAGCGGCGCGTCGGGCGCAAGGTTTGCCAGGTATTTCTCGCCGGCCAGCTGAGACTTCGGCCCCCATTTTCCGTCATGGGCGACGCCGATTGTATACTGCACGTCCATGGTCATTTCCTTGGTGACAGGTTTGCCGGCGTTCAGATCCAGCAAGGTCTGTCGCAGCGTTTGCTCATTGGTGACGCGCGCGGGAATGAACACGTTCGAGCAGGTTTCGACGTCCTTGTACTTGGTGACGGTCCTTTTGCTCGTTTCATTGGCGACGGCCCCGCCGATGATCGCGCCGGCGGCAGCACCGGCATTCTTCTTTGTCACGACCTTGCCGATCACCCCGCCGACGATGGCTCCGCCGATGACGTTCTCGGGATTTCCGCCCTTGACGGTTTCCTGATACGGCACCTTCTTTGTCACGCATCTGACCTCGTACGAGCCGGCATAGGCCTGAGATGCAACCAGAACAGTCGCCGCAGCTGCTATCAAGAATTTCATTCTTTCGCTCCTTCTTACCGCAGGTCGCGGTGGTATGGCTCTTGCGCTTGGGTATTGTCGCCCGTGCGCTGTGTTGCCAGGCAATGGTGGTGCCGGGCCGCTTGTCGTAATCCTGTGATCAACTAGTCATCCCCTCAAGTGTTATTCAATAACATGGGTGGGATTCCGCCGGTTCGGAAGTGCCGGGCAGGCGTTCGCGGCACCCCGACAGGGTGCAAACGCCTTTGCTCTGAAACGGGTTGCCGGGGCATGCCCGTTTAAAGCGTCCTGATGGTAATCTCCGCACAGCGGCCAGTCCTGTCGGCGCCCGCCGATCTGTACCGGGCGCATGGCGTGCCGGATCGGACGGCGGACCGGCTCTGTCGCCGGTGGGGTTTCGGCTCGGATCGCGAAGGCGTGGAACGTCTTTGGTTTGTATGAGCAAACGGTAAAGCCGCGGCTCGCCCGGGGCGCAACGGCGAAGCGGCGGCGGCGCAGGGGCGATGTTAACCCGGGTTAACCCCGGTTAACGGCGGCGGCGCCGGCCTTCACCCTCTCTGTACGAAATCGCCCCGAAACTCCCCGTTCCGGGGTTTGGCAGGGGTCGGGGCGGGGCGCGGATTGTACGGTTCGGCCCCCGAATTGCCCAAACCGCGGCTTGAATTCCGCCCCCCGCCCGGTTATGTCGCCCCCTGATTGACACAGGATTCCCGCCCATGGCCACCACCAACCCGCTCCAGTTCGTCCAGCAGGTCCGCGCCGAGATCGCCAAGGTCGTCTGGCCGACCCGCCGCGAGGTGCTCCTGACCACGGTGATGGTGTTCATTGTTG
>Ga0209475_10001886_pt1 | contig 23537 bp, 19 predicted proteins | sample tdDd471_FD_187128 | JGI IMG/M metagenome (GOLD analysis project Ga0209475, IMG submission 187128) | Marine sediment microbial communities from the Atlantic coast under amendment with organic carbon and nitrate - tdDd47.1 (SPAdes)... | ecosystem: Environmental > Aquatic > Marine > Coastal >... | reverse complement strand
CATTCGATATCGAATTGTTTTTTGGGTTTAACTTGCCTTTCATTCATTGCACTCATAACACGAGAAACGAACTTTTTTCTAAATTCGTTCATTTTTATTCCACTCACAGTCAGGCCAGCTGCCATTTCGTGGCCTCCAAACCTTTCGATCCACTCAGAACATTGCGATAAAATATCGATAATATTTATTCCATCAACTGATCGAGCTGATCCTGTAAAGTATGTTATCTCATCGGAACCTGATTTTTTTTCCGCGAAAACAATGGCCGGAGCCTGGAATATTTCAACGAGCCTTGAGGCGACTATTCCCGCAACACCTTGATGTAACTTCCCCTTCACAATCACACACTTTTCTCTTTCAACAATAGCACCACTTGTTAAAGTTAATGCCGATTCTAGATTACCACCACTAAGCCTTTTCCTTTCTGTGTTAAGGTCGGTTAGTTCTGTTGACAATCGTTTAGCGTCTTTTCTATCTCTTGATGTAAGGAGCTCAACGACAATTCTACTGTTGCCCAGTCTACCAGCAGCATTGATCTTAGGCCCTATAAGGTAACCAATGTCCTCTGAAGCTATGTAATCACCTGAAATATCACAGGATAAAAGAAGCTCTTTTAAACCGATAAAATTTGATTCCAAAAGTACTTCGAGGCCAGCTCTTACTAATATTCTGTTGGTAGCTGTCAGATCGACCACATCCGCAACTGTACCAAGGGCAACAAACGCAAGATACCGCTTCAGATTGATTTGCCCTGCTATATTAGAGAAACGTGAATTCAAAGAGAGATTTGCTCGAATTCCTGCAGCCAAATAGAATGCTACCCCAACGCCAGCAAGTTGATCCTTATGAAACCCACAAGAGACCTGTGAAGGATTGAGAACTATACACTCAGGTATTGAATGCTCAGGAAGGCTATGGTGATCAGTTACAATTACCTCTCCTCCAATATTCTTTATCACCTCAATTTCCTTGGCATTAGAAATGCCACAATCCACTGTGATTAACAAAAACTCCTCGGAAATAGCCGTATTCTTTCGATTAATAAACCACTCAGAGTTTAAGCCGTACCCTTCGTCAAACCGATCTGGAATATGCCACCTTGCTTCAATCCCAAATTCTTTAAAAAAATTTACAAGAAGTGCGGTCCCAGTTGTACCGTCAACATCATAATCGCCCCAAATAATTATTTGCCGGCCTGCAACCATATAATCCACCACCAATTGCGCAGCGACCTGAAGATTTTGCATTAACTCTGGCTTTGGGAGGTTTTCAAGGGTTGGATGTAAAAATTTATGCACCGCTTCGCCCCCTACTATCCCTCTTCTTTTCAGATATTCGATAAAGACAGGGGGAATTTGCGGTGTTTTTTCGACAAGGTCCTTTCGGCGTTCACTATTCATTGTTCACTTTATAATTTATGTTGTGCAAACCAGTCCTCTACAGCCCGGAGGTTTTCATTTTTACTATCGACATCAAACCATCTGAGTTCCTTGAGCCTAGAGAACCAGGTATACTGTCTTTTGGCATATCGACGGGTATCTCTTGCGAGCAGACGAACCGCCTCTTCCTTAGTCCATTGTCCATCGATGTAATTAATAATATGTCGATACCCAATTGAGCCCAACGCTTTTAATTTTCGATCATACCCCATTGAAAGCAAGTTACGAACTTCATCCTCCAATCCGCTTTCAAGCATTGTTTCACATCGCTTATTTATACGCTGGTAGAGAATTTTACGATCAGTCGTTAAGCCAATCTGAAGTGTGTTTTTGAAAAGTATTCCTTGGGTCTGGTTCCTATGGGTTACAATATGTTCCGACAAGGGCACCCCTGATACGTAAAATACCTCTAGAGCCCTCAACAATCTCTGGCTGTCATTTACATGAATTCTTTTTGCAGAAATACTGTCACAAAGAGATAACTCTTGATGTAGTTTCGAGGTTCCTTCTTTGTCTAATCTATCCTTCAAGACTTCCCTTATTTCTTCATCTACAGGGACTCCAGGGAAAAGACCCTCAAAGAGTGCCCTAAGATAGAGTCCGGTGCCTCCTGTCAATAATGGGATTTTTCCTCGGGAGTGAATATCACGTATTGCCTCCAGCGCATCTATTCCAAACCTTACAGCATCATAATCTTCATCAGGATCAACAATATCAATAAGGTGATGCGGGATCTCGGATCGTTCACCAGGAGATGCCTTTGCAGTACCGATATCCATATGTCTGTAGACCTGCATGGAATCGACACTTATAATCTCACAATCGTATTGACGGGCAAGGGTCAATGAAAAGTCTGTTTTGCCAATGGCTGTAGGGCCAACAAGAACCAGACAAGGTTCTTCTATTATTTTAGATGTCACGGTACCTCATTAAATGTAAATGCTGTTGCAAACTTGCTCGCACGTTTTGGACCAATTCCTCTTAGATTAAGAAGATCTGTACCTTTTCTAAATGGACCAATCTGTTGACGATATGCAACAATATCATGGGCCAAAGCAGGCCCAATTCCTTTAACGCTCATCAACATATCCTTATCAGCACTATTAATCGGAATCAATTCAAAAAAGAATGGAGTATATATGGCAGGGATGCTTTTAGTTATATGTTTAGTACCAGCATTGGAGCAATTTTCCACAACGAGTTTGTTCGGAGCTACCAAAGCCAACTCACTACTGAAATTTCGGCCGTTGGTTTTGGTAAATAAGGGCCACTGGTGACTGAGTGTAAAATCAAACACCAGGATTCCAGACAAAATCAACAACAAAACAATCATCCGTCCATCAGCTGGCATGTCATTGGTGGTATCGCGCAAATTTAATTAACCTCATCTAGCTTGCTGATCTCAAATAATAAATTCCTGGGCTTTTGAGCCCAGGAATTTCTATCAGAAATAATCAGCTCACCTTGGAAAAGTAACGTTATAATGTTACCAACGCAGGCTTTCTCTTGTTTTTCGTTGTTTTCGTTTTAATCAATGAGTATAAACCATACTCCCTTAACCAATCAAAATCATACTGAAGTATCTTCACATGAATACACCCTGTCCCTTTAATATCGTTCTGGTTGAACCCGAAATCCCGCCGAACACTGGATCTATAGCAAGACTATGTGGGGCTACCAATTCTGTGCTGCACTTAATACACCCCTTAGGGTTTTCAACGGATGACAAGCATCTTAAACGCGCCGGACTCGATTATTGGCAACATGTCGATATTCAACATTGGGATAATCTTGATACATTTCTACAGGCTCAAGATGAACTTGATCTTTTTTTCTTTACCACCAAAGTTACTAAGGTATATAGTGCTGCTCAGTTTAATCCTGGTAGCTTCTTGATTTTCGGCAAAGAAACCAAAGGGCTCCCCGAAGACATACTTAATCTGTATCACGACAGATGCTATACTCTGCCGATGCCTAATCCTAATATACGAAGTTTGAATCTTGCCATGACCGCTGGGATAGTCTTATATGAGGCTATCAGACAAAGTTCCGAAAGATAAAGCGCAGATATTTTCAATAATATAAAAGAATCCTCATATATCTACTACTTTTTACCTATCATAGGAGAGAATAACAATGACTGATCGAGTATTTAATTTTAGTCCCGGCCCCGCGACCCTGCCTTATGAAGTGCTGCAAAAAGCAGGGAAAGACGTTGTCAATTTTCAGGAAACCGGTATTGGTCTAATCGAAATTAGTCACCGATCTAAAGAGTTCATGTCCGTCACAGATGAAGCGGAAGCCAACCTACGCGAGCTGATGCAGATTCCTGATAACTATAAGGTTTTATTTTTGCAGGGAGGAGCCTCTAGTCAGTTTTTTATGATCCCTATGAATTTATTAGGGAAAGATAAAAAGGCAACCTATCTTAACACCGGCACCTGGGCAAAAAAGGCCATTAAAGAAGCAAAACTCTTTGGCGAGATAGATGTCCCCTACTCCAGCGAAGCAGCAAGTTTTAATAGGGTGCCAAGAGCTGATGAGTACAATGTTGCTGAAGATTCTGAGTATCTCTATTACGTTTCCAATAACACGATATACGGTACCGAATTTCCCGAGCTACCTCAAACAGATAAGATGCTCATAAGTGATATGAGTTCTGATATTCTGTCTCGACCGGTAGATGTCTCAAAATTCGGTATTATATTTGCTGGAGCACAGAAAAATCTTGGACCGGCTGGAGTTACCATTGTAATTATTCGTGAAGATCTACTGGATAAGACTCCAGCGGATACCCCGACCATGCTGAGCTATAAAACCCATGCTGATAAAGGGTCCATGTTTAACACTCCGCCCTGTTTTTCAATATATGTCGTCGGCGAGGTGTTAAAGTGGTTGAAGCAAAAAGGTGGCATTGAAGCCATAGAGAAAATTAACAGAGAAAAGGCAGCACTTCTCTACGGGGCAATTGACAGCAGCGACTACTATCGTGGTCACGCTGAAAAAGAATCTCGGTCACTTATGAATATCTCCTTCAACTTGCCAACTCCGGAACTTGAGGCCAAATTTATTGCAGAAGCAGCTGCAGTTGACCTCAACGGGCTTAAAGGACATCGTTCAATTGGCGGATGTCGCGCTTCTATTTACAACGCATTTCCAATAGAAGGTGTCGTAAAACTAGTTGAGTTTATGAAAGCTTTTGAAATAAACAATGCTGCATCTTGAAGTATTTTCACATGAATTAATATGGACTATGTAGGGAACGTCATCCGACCGCCCAGTGAGGCTAACTCAATTATCCTCCAAGTGACGGTCGGATGTTCTCATAATAAGTGCACCTTTTGTGGGGCCTATAAAGACACAGCTTTCCAACTCAAGGATCAGGATATAATTGAGGCAGACATTGAGTTTGCTAAAAAATATTGCCGACATCAAAAGCGTCTGTTCCTGGCTGACGGTGATGTGCTTATACTCTCACAAAGAAGACTGACTCAGCTCTTTGGTAAAATTCGCGAAAATCTTCCCTGGGTAACGAAAATTTCCCTGTACGGAAATGCAAAAGCTATACGGAATAAAAGCACAAATCAGTTGGAAGAACTAAAATCCATGGGGCTTGATCGTATATATATGGGCCTTGAGAGTGGATGCGATAAAGTTTTGGCAAATGTTAAAAAAAGGGAAACTGCGAAATCCATGGTGGCTGCTGCAAAAAAAATAAGGGGTACCGGGATATTTCTCTCGGTGACAACCCTGCTCGGTCTTGGTGGAATTTCAATGTCATCTCAACATGCTATTGAGACTGCTGAAGTTTTAAATGAAATGATGCCAAACCAGATTGCCGCCCTCACCCTGATGCCGCTCAGAAACACTGAACTTGGGAAAGAGGTAGCTGCAGGAACATTTATATTGCCCAGTCCCTCAGAAATTTTGCAAGAACTTCATCTGCTTATTTCTCACCTTAAAAACATCAAATGTCAATTTCATGCTAATCATGCATCGAGCTATCTGCCCATCGCTGGCCGTCTGCCAAGAGATAAGAATGCTTTTCTCTCATCTATAGAGATTGCGTTAAAAGGTGATACACCTCTCGTGCCCGATTACCGGAGGGCGCTATGAACCAAGAACAAAAAACAGACCTTAAAAACCTCACTCAAGAAGCTTTGGTTGAATATGTCAAAAGCCTAGGCCAATCGACATTTCGTGGCAAGCAAATAATGGGCTGGCTATATCGTCCAGATATCACTGAGTTCTCTCAAATGACAGATCTTGCCAAAGTCTTTAGAAATATTTTAGAAGACAACGCATACATCTCCAGATTTTCAGATCCTATTATAGAAAAAGCGAGCGATGGCTGTGTCAAATTTGGTTTTAGACTGCACGATGGACATATCATTGAATCTGTCCTTATCCCTGAACCCGACAGAAACACACTTTGCATATCCTCCCAGGTAGGCTGCGCCATGGGGTGCACCTTTTGCCTCACTGGAACCATGGGTTTTATCCGAAATCTTACTGCCGCAGAGATCGTCAACCAGGTTTGCGGTGCACGGGATTACCTCTTGGCCCAACCTGTCGATAGCCTCATCGGTCCCGACAGGATCACCAATGTTGTCTATATGGGGATGGGTGAACCACTCAACAATTTGGAAAACGTCCTCGCCTCCCTGTCAATCGTGACAGAGCCGAAAGGCTTGGACCTGGCAGGCAGAAGGATAACTGTTTCAACATGTGGGATAGTACCAAAAATCAAAGAGTTCGGGGAATTGTCTCCAGTAAATCTAGCTATTTCCCTCCACGCAATAAACGATGAAGTGCGGAGCCAATTGATGCCAGTGAATGATCGTTATTCCCTGGATGAACTACTGGATGCCTGTCGCGAATTCCCTTTGTCAAAAAGAAAAAGAATAATGTTTGAGTACACGCTTTTACAAGGCATTAATGACTCAGATAGAGATGCCATCCAGTTGGGACGAAAACTTCAGGGTATCCCCTGCAAAATTAATCTCCTGCCCTATAATGAATCTCCAGCACTTCCATTTAAAAGCCCAACAAAAAACAGGCTCTTAAGATTTCAAAAAATACTTATTGACGCCCATTACACAGTCTTTATCAGAAACAGCCGCGGTACTGATATCTCTGCTGCTTGCGGTCAGCTGGCAACGGGGGAGCGTAAACTATGAAATGACAGGCTGCTCGTTCCACTATGAGTAACTTTTAAATCCCACTTATCTAGAGGTTAAATTCCATAGAGAAACACGATATTCAAACAACCAATCAGAAAGCCAAGCAGTGCGCCAAACAGATTGATATATTTGAATTGCTCTTCCATGATCGATAACAACAGTCCTTCAAGTTTCAAGATATCAAGGGAATTTACTTTTTTAGTGACGATTTCACGGATATTTAGTGATTGAACCAGGCCTGGAACCTCGTTTTCCAGCATTGTAGACGCCATCTTTTGCAGGGATCTTGACCAACCCTCTCTCACCCCGGCAGGAATCAGTTTGGACAATTTCCCTATTTTTTTCTGTAGGAGAGAGTCAACAAGAGAATCGATCAGGAAATCTATTGTCTTCAGAGTTTTCTTCGCTTGAAGAAGCTCCCGTATTTCTTTCTTCACCCAATCTTTACCGGAAAACATAGATTGCTCACCAAGTAAGCTGGTGAGCATCTCTCGAATACTTATAGATCCGGCGTCAATATGGTTTTCAATGTTCGTTTTGAACATCGAGATTAGCGTTGAACTCACTTCCTCCCCTCTTACTAACAGCAAAAGCTGCCTTGTACACTGGGAGCAGAATTCTTCTACTGCATCCTCATTATCTGCCTTAACAAAGCTTACAATTGGTTTTCCTGAAAACTCTCGGCTCCTTTCTCGCAAAATAGTAGCAACACGGATCTGAACGTCCTCTGACTGGAGCCATGCAATTATATCATCATTTTTTTCGATCAGATATTCTTGAATTTTTTCTTCCACTGTCTCCATAGGCAGAAATCCCCGGACCATATCGGCCATTGAACCAAGGGAGTCTATAAAGTTTTCAACTCCACCGCATGCTCCTTTAACAATTTTTTCACGAACATCAGGCTCACTGACAATTAAAGCACTTTTGCTTAGGAAGTTAGGCACCTGCTTCTCTATCTGTGCTATAAAAAGCTCTTGCATAGAAGCGGGTAAAATATCTGCAAGTGATTTTTCCTGCTGCAGCGTGCTATATACCTTCTGGTGGACAAAATCATCTACCCACTGCTCCATAGCATCACTTTCAAACATTCTAGAGATATTCTTTTCTAAGAAGTGATAGCCCTCTTCACGATTGGCGCCAGTGAGAATTGTACCGACATTTTGCTCAAGAAAAAGTTCCAAACGATTATCGATTGCAGAATCAACGGTTTCAGCAAAATCAGGAGAATGAATGAATGTATGAATTTGCTCTTTTAACTGATAACAAATGGTCTTTGTGCCGATATCAAAATATACCTTAAATTTCTGGGGAATAGTTGACGCAAGGTTCCCCAGGTCTCTTTGTAACACCCCTTCTACCCTGTCCTGGATAAGGTTGTATAAATGATTTTGAAATACTTCCTGCTGCAAACCTTTCCCAACTTCCTTACTAGTAAGGAGATGATCACCAACAACCTCACCCATGTTAACTGCCAATTCATGCCTTTTTGAAGGAATAACTCCAGGTGTCATTGGTACTCTCATCCCAGCCACCTTCCATGCCTTCAGAGGCCGGAACAACATTCTGATGGCCACTCTATTTGTTAGATACCCAATAAAAGCGCCAACGACCGGTGGAATGAGATACTTTACATAAGGGGCCATTTCAGGCGGAAAATAAGACATACTGTTCTAACTCCAAAGGATTGTAAACTATTAAATCTGCGCCTTTATCAATCAGTTCTTGTACACTCCGAAAACCCCAGGAGACTCCAGCTGTCATCATGCCAGCTGCTTTACCCGTCATGATATCAACCCCTGAGTCGCCAACAAATAGAGTGTTTTGTGAACGAACACCAAGCTGTGAGGCAATTTCAAGAGCCACAGTCGGGTCCGGTTTTTTAGGAAACCCATCACGTTGACCATACACTGTAGAGAACAGTCCTGCCGAAAAAAACTCATCAACAAAAAGATGAGTAAATTCATGAGGTTTGTTGGACAATACAGCAAGTTTAACACCGTGTGACTTCAGGGCGGATAACATAGCATTAATGCCCTCATATGGGCAACTATTTCTCTTCCAGTTTTGAGCGTATTTTTTCGTAAATAATTCACAGCATTGTTGAATAACGTGCTTTTCTGTGCCAAACGGCGTAATTCTGAACATGAGTGTCCATAAGCCATCACCAATGAAGTTTGTAAATGCTTCAATTGGGTGCGTGGGAAAATGATTATAGGTGAGTACTTCATTACAGGTTTCGGCAAGGTCTACAAGAGTATCAAGAAGAGTACCGTCGAGGTCAAAAATTATTGATAGACATTTCATTTTTTTCGGGATTTATGGGAATTATAGGGAGTTAGTTAGGTTATTCAAGTAGATGATTAGCTTCAAAGTTGGAATCCTCGTGGAAAGGCCAGGAAAAAACCAAATTTTCCCTTTCTTTTTTATTTTTTTTTTATATTATCAGACCATTCAAAAATTACATCAACTCATAAATTTTCACCGAAGGTGTGCTTATGTGGTTTGTCAGGTTTTTAACGTCCTCTATTGGCAAGAAATTCTTAATGGCAGCTACAGGTATGCTGTTGTTTTTGTTTCTATGTACTCACGTGGCTGGTAACGCCACAATCTTCATGAGTAGTGAAGTTTTTCAGAGTTATGCTGATGAACTACACAGTCATCCTCTCATTGTCCTTGTATTCAGCCTTTCCTTACTCGTAGTTTTTTTGGCTCACATTGTTCTTGGCCTTTTTCTCTTTTTTGAAAACCGACAAGAGAGCAATTCCAGGTACGCAGTTACCACTCGAGTTGTTAAAAATTCTTTTGCATCTTCAACAATGCCTTATACCGGATTATTTATCCTGGCATTTCTTTTTGTCCATATTTTCGGATTCACATTTTCTCCTAAAGATGTACAGATTTCAGTTACCGTTAAAGAGTTATTAGGTAATTTCTTCTACTCACTCTTTTATATACTGGCCTTTATAGCCCTGACTGTGCATCTTAGTCATGGTTTTTGGAGCATGCTCCAGACGTTTGGTGTGAACCATCCTCGCTATAACACGCTTATTGCCAGACTTTCTGTTATTATTCCACTGTTTTTTCTATTAATTTTTGGCGGCATTGCTTTCTACTTCATGACCGGCCTTGGGGCTTCTTATTAAGATTCACCTAGCCCTGGGCATGAAAACATTTGTAGCTGAGAAATTTTAAGGAAATTCACAATAAGAAACTAGCCAAGGTTTTGAAAATATGGAACTCAATTCTCGTGTACCTTCCGGCCCTCTTGAAGAAAAATGGAATAATCACCGTTTTTCAAACAAACTTGTAAACCCAGCCAATAGAAGAAAATACAGTGCAATAGTTGTAGGCACCGGCCTTGCCGGAGCATCCGCATCTGCTACGCTCGCTGAGCAAGGTTATCAGGTTAAAACCTTTTGCATCCAGGATAGCCCAAGGCGTGCACACTCAATTGCAGCTCAAGGTGGTATCAACGCAGCTAAAAATTATCAAAATGATGGTGACTCTGTTCACCGTTTGTTCTACGACACTATAAAGGGTGGTGATTTTCGAGCAAGAGAAGCAAATGTTCATCGGCTCGCTGAGGTCAGTAATGAAATAATTGATCAATGCGTTGCTCAAGGGGTTCCTTTTGCGCGGGAATATGGCGGAACTCTTGCGAACAGATCCTTTGGTGGAGCACAGGTCTCACGAACATTTTATGCCCGAGGTCAAACCGGCCAACAGCTTCTTTTAGGAGCCTATGGCGCCCTTTCAAGACAAATCCACGCTGGAAAGGTCGAGATGTTTACCCGTCGAGAAATGATGGACGTGGTGGTAACCGATGGTAGAGCCAGAGGGATCACGACCCGGAATATTATGACGGGCGAAATTGAAAGCTTTTCTGCAGATGTTGTAATTTTAGCAACCGGTGGCTATGGAAATGTTTATTTCCTATCAACTAACGCTATGGCTTCAAATGTCACTGCCGCGTGGAGAGCCCATAAAAAAGGTGCTGGCTTCGCCAACCCTTCATTTGTTCAGATTCATCCGACATGTATCCCAGTTCATGGTGATTACCAGTCAAAACTTACCTTGATGAGCGAAAGTCTTCGTAACGATGGGAGAGTTTGGGTTCCAAAAAAGAAAGGTGATACGCGGAATCCTGCTGATATCCCCGAAGCTGAACGGGATTATTATCTTGAAAGCAAGTATCCCAGTTTTGGAAATCTCGTTCCTCGTGATGTGGCCTCCAGAAATGCAAAAGAACAATGTGACCTCGGAAAAGGAGTTGGTTCGACCCAACTAGCTGTCTATCTTGATTTTACTGAAGCCATTAAGCGAGACGGAGCTGATACCATCTACAAAAAATATGGTAACCTGTTCCAGATGTATGAGAAAATCACTGATAGTGACCCAATGGTCGAACCAATGATGATCTACCCAGCTGTCCATTATACAATGGGCGGACTATGGGTTGATTACGATCTTATGACGACTATTCCCGGTTTATTCGCTATTGGGGAATGCAATTTTTCTGACCACGGTGCCAATAGACTTGGTGCAAGTGCTCTTATGCAGGGACTTGCCGATGGCTATTTTGTCATCGCCACATCAGTTGCTCATTATCTCGGAACAAACCAACTCGATCAGGTCAGTGAACATGATCCTTCTTTTATTGAGTCTAAACGTGAAGTAGAAGATAGGATTTCCAAAATTCTGAAAAACAGTAGCGGTGGCCCAGCAGGCAAGTTTACCGTCGATGAAATTCATAAAGAGCTCGGCAAGCTGATGTGGGACAACTGTGGAATGGCCAGAAAAAAAGAAGATTTAGAAAAAGCTTTGGAAGCACTCCCAGCTATCAGGCAAAAATTTTGGGACAATGTCTACATTCCTGGAACGACAAAAGAAATAAACCAATCCTTGGAACGTGCTGGTCGTGTCGCCGATTTTCTTGAATTTGCCGATATAATGATCCGAGATGCACTTGCCAGAGAAGAATCCTGTGGCTGCCATCTGAGAGAAGAGAGCCAAACTGAAGAGAATGAAGCAAAACGGGATGATGCTAATTACTCGCATGTTTCCGTCTGGGAACATTTAGGTGAAGAGGTTCCGCCGGAAATGCATAAGGAACCACTTACTTTCGAATTTGTGACTCCCAGTCAGCGAAGTTATAAGTAAGGCTCCTGATCGTAACGGAGACCATAAACTGAACTCTTAAGGTATAGACATCATGAGCAGCATTAACCTGACGCTAAAGATCTGGCGACAACCGAATAGTGACGCATTAGGCAATTTAGAAACATATACTCTCGACGCAATCAGTACTGAAATGTCTTTTCTCGAGATGCTTGATGTACTTAATGAAAAACTCACTAAGGAAGGAAAAGATCCTGTCGCATTTGACCATGACTGTCGCGAAGGTATTTGTGGAATGTGTGGAGCAATTGTTGATGGAGTCGCCCATGGGCCTGAAAAGGAAGTAACTCTTTGTCAGCTACACATGCGACATTTTGCAAGTGGAGACACTATAGTAATTGAACCCTTTCGATCCAGAGCATTTCCGATCAAAAAAGATCTGCTTGTAGATCGTTCATCACTTGATCGTATTATTCAATCAGGTGGTTACGTCTCTGTAAATACTGGTGGAACGCCAGATGGGAATGCTATTCCTATTCCACAAAATGATTCAGAATTAGCAATGGATGCTGCGGCATGTATTGGCTGCGGTGCTTGTGTTGCCAATTGCCCTAACGGTGCGGCAATGCTTTTTGCCAGCGCTAAAGTTTCTCAACTTTGTCTACTTCCTCAAGGTCAAGTTGAAAGGAAAGAACGTGCAATGGCAATGGTTGAACAGATGGATGAAGAAGGATTTGGCAACTGTACCAATGCCAAAGAATGTGAAGCTGTTTGTCCCAAAGGTATCTCCATCAGAAATATCGCAAGATTGAATAAAGAGTATATTAAGGCAATGCTCACCCAGGGATAACTTGCAGTTTTTAGATTCTTGTTTCATGGTTCATACCCTGTTCAGTGCTTCCATTGCACTGAACAGGTTTTTTTGTTAGATCTCCTTCTGATTATTAATTAACATTTACCTGCCTCTATTTTTTTCCTTTAGCCTGGTATCTTTTTAAAATATGTCCTTTGATGTTATTATTGTCGGTGCTGGACCTGGAGGTTTAGCTTGTGCAGATGTAACAGCCTCTAAAGGTTTAAAAACCTTAGTCTTGGAACGTAAAACCATCGTTGGGAAAAAAGTCTGTGCTGGAGGGGTAACCTGGAATGGCCTGATTAAAAAAGCACCAATCGATATCCTTGAGAGAGAATTTCATACGCAACATATCCTTACCAGGTCTCAAAGTATTAGTATTTCCAGTCCAACTCCGATAATCGCCACTGTTAACCGTGTAAAACTCGGAGAGCAAATGAGCTACAAAGCACAACAGTCCGGTGCAATAATTCGTCTTGGTTGTCAGGTAACCTCAATCACTGGCAATGTTCTGACATTTCTGGATAAAGGGACTGGAAAACTTGAAAAAGAAAAGTTTTCATACCTTGTTGGTGCTGACGGATCCTCTTCTTTTGTCAGAAGGCATCTCAAGATCCCTGTGAATGATATAGGTATTGGTATTAACTATCAACTCGCTGAAACTTATCCAAATATGGAGTGGCACCTTGACAGCACTCTCTTTTCCAGCGGTTACTCGTGGGTCTTTCCACACAAAGAAACTGTTTCCATTGGTGCTTATGTTGATGCGAGAGTGATGAAAGCAAAAACATTAAAAGAAAATCTTTTGAAATGGAGTGAGAAATCAGGGCATTCACTCTCAGGTTACAAAGGTCAGGCCGAGTATGTCAATTTTGATTTTCAGGGCTATCAATTTAACAATTTTTTTTTGGTGGGAGATGCCGCAGGACTTGCCTCTGGCCTGACAGGAGAAGGAATATATCCAGCGATAGTTTCGGGTGAAAACGTAGCTAAGAAAATTGTTGATCCTCAGTTCAATCCTGCTGAGTTAAAAAGTATGATAAAAAATCATACCCGCCACAGAAGAGCAGTGTCGATTCTTGGGAAAAACAAACTTCTCTCAACTTTTCTTGCTGAACTGGTTACTTTTTGTTTGAAAAAGAAGGTAATCAACTTTAGAGCAGCCGAAATGGCCAACTAATCCTTCAACTTAGCAAAACAACAACCAGATTGCCCATGAAAGAGAAAAAAAGTTATAAGCTCATTATCTTGAATATATTATTCCTAATAGGTTGTGCAGCTATCCTCATCTTTCTTCTCAATGCTCCTGAGGAAACAACATCCCCCCTGCCCCACGATGACATTCATAGCCGCTTTCATGAGATTGAGGGTAAAAAAGAAGCTGAAAAATTCTGTCTTGATTGCCATGAACAGGATCAAGAAGCACCTCTCCCAGAGGGCCACCCAGCCAAATATCGCTGTCTCTTTTGCCACAAGAGGTCCTGATTCTCAGATAAAGACCAGAGTGGATCAACCTGGCCAAAAAGCTTATCTACTTTTTGATGCTATCTCATAGACGTCACTGGATAGATCTTTTATCGCTAAAATTCTATCAAGTTCCTGCTGCATCCATTTTTGCCGCTCAGGATCGTAACGTCTCCAATTGATTAAAGGCGACACCAATCGAGCTGCGATCTGTGGATTAATTGAATTCAATTGTATGATTCTATCAGCAAGAAAACGATAACCAGCCCCAGATTTTTCGTGAAAACGAACATGATTGATGGAACAAAACACCCCGATCAATGATCTTACCTTATTTGGATTGGACATAGAAAATGACTCATTTTTAGTCAGTTGATCAACATTACTTAATGTGTTTTCGAGAGTCGACATGGCTTGAAGGGAGAACCATTTATCAAGCACTAAAGGATCGTTGATCCATTTTTTATAGAAATCGTCAAGTGCTTCCTCCCTTAAATCACTATCAAGATTAACGAGATTAGCTAGTGCAGCTATTGTATCGGTCATATTCGTAGCCTGCCTGTATTGCTCGTAACACAAGTGTTGAATTTCCTCAGGGAGTGGGTCTAATGACATGAGATAAGAGAGCGAAATATTTTTCAAACTCCTTTTTCCTATTGCCTCAGGAGTAATGGTATAGTCCCCTCTTTCCTTGTTAGCATGGTAAATTGCCGTAAATTGCTCCCTGTTCCTGTTTGCCATTTCCCTTTTCACCTGCAATCTCGCAATATACAGCGCATCAGGATCAACAATGTCCATCTCCTGAGCCAAGGTCGACTCAGAAGGTAACTGCAAGGACAACGCAAGGAGAGCAGGATCGTCAATATGCCCACTCAAGCTCTCTGACACTGCGTCAAGGTACAACTCTTCTATTAGTGGAGCTTGGTTGTCTTGTATTTTTTTTGCTAGTTCAAGAATCGTTTCACTTGCAAGACGGCTTGCTGCATCCCATCGATTGAAAAGGTTGGAGTCTGCTCCAATGAGTAGCGAGAGTTCCTCACGGGTGTGAAAGCCCTCGACTTTGACTGGTGCAGAAAAATCTCTTAAAAAAGAGACTACTGGCTTTTCGTTTATATTTTGGAAAGTAAAAAGCTGCTCTTTCTCACGTAACTGCAGGATTTCAGATCCTTGCTGCTTTTCAAGTAAGTCATTGCCCTTGGCGCCAAGAAGACCAACAGTAATTGGCATGTGAAAAGGTTTCTTTGCAGTTTGTCCTGGGGTGTCAGGACAATGTTGCCTAATTAGAAGTCGATATTCCGCATCGGCCTCTATCCATTCCCCTTTCACCTGTAAAACAGGCGTACCGGCCTGGGAATACCAGTTTTTAAATTGTTCAAGATCAATGTTGGATGCATCACTCATCGCAGCAGCAAAGTCATCGCAAGTAACTGCTAGCCCGTCATGCCTTGCAAAATAGAGATCCATTCCTTTACGAAAAAGCTCCGGCCCCAGGAGCGTGTGCATCATACGAATAACTTCTGCCCCTTTATTATACACCGTAGCGGTATAAAAATTGTTAATTTCCTGGTACGAATCAGGACGAACCGGATGGGCCATAGGCCCCCCATCCTCCTTAAATTGAAAGTTCTTCAGAATCCTCACATCATCTATTCTTTGCACGCTTCTTGAGTTCATATCACAAGAGAATTCCTGATCACGAAAAACCGTCAATCCTTCCTTTAGACTGAGTTGAAACCAGTCCCGGCAAGTAACCCGGTTACCTGTCCAATTGTGGAAATATTCATGGGCAATGACACCTTCTATACCGAGATAATCCTGATCCGTCGCAGTCTCTGGAGTTGAGAGTACATATTTGGAATTAAAAATATTCAACCCCTTATTTTCCATGGCACCCATGTTAAAATCGTCGACCGCAACAATCATAAAAGTATCTAGGTCATACTCAAGCCCAAACACTTCTTCGTCCCAACTCATGGATTTTTTCAATGAAAGCATGGCATGGTCGCATTTGTCCTTGTTTCTCTCTTCAACGAAAATTTTAAGCTCTATTATTCGACCACTTCGAGTGACGAATTCATCATCAAGACTGACAAGATCTCCTGCCACTAACGCAAAAAGATAACTTGGCTTAGGAAAAGGATCTTCCCATACTACAAAATGTCGATTTCTCTCGAGATCTCCCTTTTTAACCAGATTGCCATTGGATAGCATTACCGGACATGCTGCCTTGTCCGCCTCAATTCGAGTAGTAAACCTGCTCAAGACATCTGGTCGATCGGGATAGTAGGTTATCTTTCTAAAACCTTCAGCTTCGCATTGAGTGCAATAATTTCCACTTGAACGATACAATCCTTCGAGAGAAGTATTTTTTGACGGAAAAATAGCCGTTTCAATTTCCAAAATAAAATCTTCTGGTAGTTGATTGAGCTGTAGTGTTTTGTCATCGACCTTATATTCTTTGGCATCGAGTTTTATGCCATTTACCTTGACTGTTAGCAGCTCTAATTCTTCTCCAAACAGGGTCATCGTTTGATTTTTGCTATTGGCAACCGGGTTTCTACGGTATTTGCCCTTGGCAACTACAACAGTCTTTTCTTCAAATATTTGAATTTCAAGATCTAGTTGGTCGACTAAATAGTCAAAGGCAGTATAAGAATTGCGATAGATCGTTTTTGCTTGTTCATGACTCATGGGATAATCCTTTTTCACCATATTAAACTAACAAAGCTAGTTGTCGGTTGACAGTCCCCATCATTTAATTATATTTAGAAACTCGCCATTATTTTTATTTAGTTAGACTATTAACGCCTTTTATCCATAAAACAACTGAGAAACGTTTAAATGATTACAATCAATGAGCATTATCTAAAATTACAGGCCTCCTACCTCTTTTCCGACATTGCCAAGAGAGTAGCAACTTTTCAAAAAAACAACCCGGAAAAAGACATCATTAAGCTTGGCATTGGTGACGTTACTAAGGGGCTTACACCTGCTTCTATTAAAGCGTTTCATCTCGCTGTGGACGAAATGGCCAATGATTCGACTTTCAGGGGATATGGCCCTGAGCAAGGGTATAATTTCCTGCGTGAAGCTATTGCTATTAACGATTTCCAGAACAGGGGTGCCAAAATCTCTGCTGATGAAATTTTCATCAGCGATGGGGCCAAGTGCGATACAGGTAATATACAAGAGCTATTCAGCCAGGATATCAATATAGCCATTCCTGATCCGGTTTATCCTGTTTACCTTGACACCAACGTAATGGCTGGACGAACAGGATCATTTGAAGACGGGAAGTATCAGGGACTGGTGTACCTCGAAGGCACTAAAGATAACAACTTTGTACCCTCGCTTCCTGATAAAGAGGTCGATTTAATCTATCTCTGTTTTCCTAATAACCCAACAGGCTCAACCATTTCTAAAGCCGAATTAAAAACATGGGTAGATTATGCAAAAGATCACAAAGCTTTAATTTTATTTGATGCTGCTTACGAGGCCTTCATTCGTGATGAATCTCTTCCAAAGTCCATTTATGAGATAGAAGGTGCGAAAGAAGTTGCCATCGAATTCCGCAGCTTTTCAAAAAGTGCGGGCTTCACAGGAACTCGTTGCGCATATACTGTCGTTCCTAAAGAATGTGTTGCATATGACAGTGCCGGCACAAAGCACTTCCTACACGCACTGTGGAACAGGCGTCATTGCACAAAATTTAATGGGGTGTCTTACCCGGTTCAACGTGCCGCAGAAGCTGTCTATAGCGAGGAAGGAAAGGCTCAAACCAAGGCACTTATCGACTATTACATGGCAAATAGTGCCGTGGTGTGCGAGACAATGGACAAACTTGGCTTTGACTATGTCGGGGGCAAAAACTCGCCTTATATCTGGATAGATGGTCAGATGGACTCTTGGGAATTCTTCGATATGCTTCTTAATAAGGCTGGTGTTGTATGTACACCTGGAGCGGGATTTGGCAAATGTGGAAACGGATATATACGTATTTCAGCATTCAACAGCCATGACAAGGTCAAAGAGGCAATGGAGAGACTAACTCAAGCTCTCGCTGGTTAATATTAGCTTTGTTATTCGCTAAAAGTTCGAGTTTATTTTTTGTGATGAACTCGAACTTTTCTTTTTAAGCACCTATCTTTTTTGTTCATAAGAAGACAGCACAGCCGGTTTAAAATGTACACTCTCCTCAATGCCTTTTAGCTCAAATACTTTCGTGGCACCGTTTTCCTTCATCCAGCCCACAACCCCCTCAACTAACCTCTCAGGAGCAGAAGCACCTGCGGTAATACCGATCCTGATATTATCAGTCAACCATGTAGGATCAAGATCTCTATAGTCATCAATGAGGTGAGTCTCTACACCACACTGTAGTCCAACTTCCTTGAGTCTGTTTGAGTTGGAACTGTTTTTTGAGCCAACAACAAAAATTAAATCAGTGTGTTCTGCCAGTTGCTTTACAGCATCCTGACGGTTTTGCGTTGCAAAGCAGATATTGGATTTTGGCCCCTTAAGATTACGGAACTTCATTGATAAAATTTCGAGGATACCAACAAGGTCATTTTTACAAAGCGTGGTTTGGGTGACATAGGCAACTTTTTCAATATCAGCAACAGTGATACCAATGGCCTCTTTTTCGTTGGCTACAATATGTACTTTGTCGTGAACCCTTCCTGCAGTGCCTTCCACTTCCGGGTGTTTGTGGTGTCCGATTATTATGACATCATGCCCCCAGAAATGATACTTTTCTACCATTCTGTGGACACTGCTCACCAAAGGACAGGTTGCATCTACCGTACGGAGTCCTAGCTCTACAGCCTGCTTTTCAATAGCGTGGGAAACGCCATGAGCACTGAAGATACACACTTCTCCTGGTGGAATATCATGCAAACTTTCTACAAAAACTGCCCCGGCATCTTCAAGTTCCAGTATGACATGTTTATTATGAACAATTTCATGCAGAACATAGACGGGTTTTCCGTATCTCCTTAGACTGAGCTTTACTGTTTCAATCGCCCTCTCTACTCCTGCACAGAAACCACGCGGGGAAGCGAGATATAACGTAATATTGCAAGCCATACTCTCTTTATTTCACTCCATGAGAATAAAAAATATTAATAATTAGGAACAACAAGAACGGGAACTCGAGATATTCTGCTCACCCGCCTGGCGGTTGATCCCATAACTCGTATTCCACGAACCTTTCTAGTAGATTTATCCATGATGACAATACTCGCCTTTTCTTCCTCACAGACCCGCAGTATTTCTTCACTCGGTTTTCCAGAAACAACTAAAACTTCCTTGACTGATGCGGATTGCTTGCCATCGTCACATTCGTCACCGTAAAATATTTCCAACCTCTCCTTCATGGTGACTATGACCCCTTTCATTGTTTCTTTCTGAACGTCAGCAGTCAGATCTTTGGAAAGATAGGTATTGATAACCGCCAATGCCGTTTCACTCACAGGCTCCACCACATGGAGCATTATAATTTTCGCATTGTATTGTTTGACCATTGCGAGTGCGTGTCTGAAAACAGGGCGGGTTTGTTTCCCAAGATCAGTCGCATACAATAAAGTTGATATTTCATGTTTTTTTCTCAATTCTCCAAAAGGTTAATGCTAAATTGCGGGATAATTATTCGTATTTCTATGCAATAAAGATGGAGTGAATGTAATCATTTTAAGAAGAATTGAAACAAAAAAGGCCAACAACCGGCAGGTGGTCTGCTGGTTGATGGCCTCTATCCTCGCTTGAAGGATTACGACTAATTGAACCCTTGTAATTTATCAAGGAATTCTGGAAGGAAAAGCGAAACCTGAGGGACGTAGGTAATGATCATGAGAAATGTGAGCAAAACCAAAAGCCAAGGTACACAAGCTTTTATGGCCCAACCAATACTGTGCCCAGTCACCCCGGAAATGACAAATAGATTCAAGCCGACCGGCGGCGTGAGCATACCAATTTCCATGTTAACAACCATTATAATCCCAAGGTGAATTGGATCAATCCCAAGTTTCACGGCAATAGGAAAGAGAATCGGGGCCATGATGAGCAGAATGGCCGAAGGTTCCATAAAGTTACCCGCGATGAGCAGAAGTATATTCACAACAACCAGGAACATCCAAGGCGATAGACCCCATTGGACGATTATCTCGGCAATATGGTGGGGAATACGCTCGGTGGTCAATACATGGGCAAACAGCATGGCGTTGGCAATGATAAAAAGGAGCATAATGCTCACCTTTGATGCATCAAGAACGACCTTATTAATCTCTTTGTCGGTAATTATTTTAGGGAGAGTGAAGACTATTTGTTTAAAATTCCTGCCAAACATGGAACCGGCAGATTCACCATCTATACGCCACGGGACAGTTTTTAAAGGGCCCATGTCCCGGTAACCCCAAACAGCCACCCCAAATGCATAAACAGCGGAAACAGCTGCAGCCTCAGTTGGGCTGGCAATACCGCCATAAATTGAGCCAAGAACGATGACGATTAGCATCAAACCGCCAGTTGCACTGATACCAGAGGTAAAAATCTCACCTAAACCAGCCCATGGTTGACTGGGGATTTTTTTATAACGAGCAACAAAATAAATTACGATCATAAGCATCAGACCCATCATAATACCGGGTATAAAACCGGCCATAAACATGCGGGCAGCTGATACTTCAGTGGCAGCAGCATAAACAAGCATAACGATTGAAGGCGGAATTAAAATTCCGAGGGTTCCTGCATTGCCTATTACACCTGCAGCAAAACTTTCAGGGTACCCAGCCTTAACCATCCCTACGATGACGATTGAGCCAATTGCAGCAACAGTGGCAGGAGATGAACCAGAGACAGCGGCAAAAATCATACAGGCAATAACAGAGGCCATGGCAATACCGCCACGAATATGACCGACAAGACTTAAGGCAAACCTGATAATTCGCTTAGCGACACCGCCCGTCGACAAAAAGGTCGATGAAAGGATAAAGAAAGGAATAGCAAGTAGGGTGTAATGCTCGGAAAGTGCCTCAAATAACTTTAAGGCAATAGAGGCCATAGAATCATTTGAAAACATCAGTATTGTGCCAATACTAGACAATCCCAAGGCAAGTGCAATGGGCATCCCCAGTAGCATGCATCCAAAGAGAAGTATAAATAAAGCTGCAGTGGTCATGATTTTGCCCCCTCTTTGACGATATCCTCAGCCAAGGCCAAACTTTCCTTGGCCTCGTCTGCATGTTTAAAACCATCGGCTTTGCCGACTATGACAGACCAGAGAATCATCAATAAACGAATCATCAAAAAGAGATACCCAAAAAGCAACAAACTATGGGCTATCCAAGCTGGAACTGGAATATCTTCCAGATCGATTCCTATCATTTTCATCTTAGCCAGATAAATCCAGCTGCCATATAAAATAAGTCCACAATATATAATTGCACCGGTAGCAGCTATGGCGGTCAATATTCGTCGGCCAATAGATGGAAAAATCTTCACAAAAGCATCCATCCCGATATGAGAGCCAACTTTCAGCCCGTATGAGGCACCGAAAAGAACCATCCACGCTGACATATGCAAAGTAAGCTCTTGAGTCCACATGAAGCCAGTATTAAAGCCAAATCGCATGACAACATCGACAAACACAAGAAGTGTTGTCGTTATCAGCAAAATGCAGATAATCGCCTCTTCGGCACGATTTATGAATCGCATAAACATAATTAACCTCTTACGAGCTACGAAAAATACCGGTAGATTCCCTCTACAAAGGAAATCTACCGATGCATTTTCTTACATGTTGGATTTGTAAGCTGCGTCGATCATATCTTTACCGATTTCTTTTTCAAACTCTTCCCAAACAGGCTTCATTGCTTCAACCCACTGACTTCTTTGAGCATCGTCAAGTTCAATGACCTCAGTACGCTTAGAATCAATGATCTTCTGACGATCATCCATGGCCTTCTGAGCAGCCACTCCATTTCCAAAAACAATGGCTTCATTGAGAGATTTTTGTACGATGGCACGATCAGCATCTGGAACACTCATCCAAAATTCTTTTGAAGTTACGACCATATAGTCGAGTACGCCATGGTTGGATTCGGTGATGTAAGGCTGTACTTCAAAAAATTTCTTAGAAAAAATATTTGACCAGGTGTTCTCTTGCCCATCGATGGCCTTAGTTTGAAGAAGAGTAAAAACTTCAGAAAAAGGCTTCTTCAATGGAGTCGCCTTTACAGCATGGAACTGAGCTGCAAGAACATCAGAAGACATGATTCTAAATTTCAAACCATTAGCATCAGCAGGAACCTTCAATGCAGTACTTGAGGAAAGCTGTTTCATACCATTATGCAGGTAACCAAGCCCAACCAGGCCTTTCTTCTGAAGACTGGTAAGAAGTTCTACACCCTTATCACTACTCTGGAACTTTTCAACAGCAGCCATGTCTTTGAATAGAAATGGGAGGTCAAAAATCTGCAATTGTTTGGTGTATCGACTAAACTTGGACAGTGACGGAGCAGCCATCTGAACATCGCCAAGCAGCATGGCTTCAAGTACTTTATTGTCACCAAATAGTTGAGAGTTAGGAAATACCTCTACCTCTACCTTTCCTGCAAGACGTTCGGCAATCAAATCCTTAAACTTGTTCGCCATCTGTCCCTTGGGTGTATTCTCCGCAACAACATGGGAGAATTTAATTGTTATCGGTCCACTTGCAGCAGTAGTTCCTGCCATCAACAAACTTGAAAGTGCAGCAGATGCAACAAGGGCGGTGATCTTCCTGAACATAGTTTTTCCCTCCAATTTGAATGTTTATATACCAGCAAAACTGGCAACATTGACAGACAGTCCAATAAACTGTCTAGAACAGCAGAACTGAAATTTCAACTGCTCTGTCAATAAACATAGCAAATATTGGTCCAGATAACATACAATAGACATAAACTTGTAATTACAGGATATATTTTTCGAAAAGTTGAGCAGAGAACAAAAAACCGGCGGGATTCCACCCATTTTCAAGAAAAGAGCAAGAAAACCACAAAAAGCTCTACAATTTCTTATAGATAGGGAGCTTATTTCGTGTTCTTTAAATCAAAAAATGGCGGATTTTCACCCGTTTTTGCCGATAAGCTTGAACTGCAGAAATGGTTTAAAGAACAGACCCGGCAAGCAAGATATTTATTCATGCGTGAAAAAGAGTTCGCCACCCTATAGAGACGTCTAAAGATTTGAATTCTATACATCAGGATTAATGCGTGGTCAATTTTTTATTTATAATCACTCTTCTTTAAACCGTATTTTCTCATCTTATCGTATAATGTTTTTCTAGGCATGGCCAGGGTGGCCATAGCGTCCTTGATGCTGCCGTTTGAAGAGACCAGGGCGTGCTCAATGAGGCCTCTTTCGAAACAGTCAACCTGCTTTGCAAGTGACTGGCTTTGTATTTTGTCCTCGCCAGGTAACATCTTGTCAAGAGACCAA
>Ga0209475_10001883_pt1 | contig 23564 bp, 20 predicted proteins | sample tdDd471_FD_187128 | JGI IMG/M metagenome (GOLD analysis project Ga0209475, IMG submission 187128) | Marine sediment microbial communities from the Atlantic coast under amendment with organic carbon and nitrate - tdDd47.1 (SPAdes)... | ecosystem: Environmental > Aquatic > Marine > Coastal >... | reverse complement strand
CGACGGCTAGGCTATGCGTGATGATCTCTTCTTCGTCGTGCCAAAGATGAAAAAGAATGGGAGCCGGTTCGTTGTGCCAGGTGGTTGAGGCACCGCGATCAAACGTCAGCGTGACTTGAAAGGCGATTGCCGGCGCCGTCGCTGCGGCCGTTCCCGCCCAAAGCCGTTCGGTATAACGATGAATGTGTCCGGCAAGGACTTTTTTGACTTGGGGATGGCGCGCAACAATTTCCGCCATGGCGTCGCCGCCGGGCATCGGTTCTTTGTCGAGCTTGCCGAGCCCGGTACGAAAGGGGGGATGGTGCATGAAGATCAGTGTCGGTCTGTCAGGCGCTTCGGATAGCCGATCACCTAGCCAAGATAGTCTTTCGTCACAGAGTAAGCCTCCGCCTCCCGGGCCGCCGGGGCGGGTCGAGTCCATGCCGATCAGCCGAAGATCGTAGTGTTCTACGACGTAGTGGAGAAACTCGCCGTCTTCGGGAAGGTAGCCGTCCTGGATAAAGGCCTCACGCATGTTCTGCCGGTTGTCCTGGTTGCCGGGGATTGCATAGACCGGCATGGGCAGGCGGGCCAGCAGCTCTCTGACCTTGGCGTACCCTTCAGGTTTACCCAATTGAGCGAGATCGCCGGTCAGCAAGACGATGTCGGGTAACGGATCGACCTTGAGTAGACTATCGATGGCCGCGCTCAATTTTACCCGGGGGTCGATCCTGTTCTGGATGACCCCCTCGGCCACCAAATGACAATCCGACAGTTGGGCGATGATCATCGTTTTGTCCGTCCGCCAAGGTTACTTGGTTACTTCTTAACCGTATCGGCGGCGACTTTCATCGAAATGATCGAGTCAGGGTTACGCACCTCGCCGTTGCGCGAGCTTAAACCTTTCTTGATCTTGTCGACGTGTTCCATCCCTGAAACAACCTGCCCCCAGACCGTATATTGGTTGTCCAAGTGGGGGGCGCGGCCAAACATAATGAAAAACTGACTGTTTGCGCTGTCGGGATGACCGGACCGGGCCATGGACGCCGTGCCCCGTACATGCGGCGTATTGGTGAATTCCGCCGGGAGGTCGGGATATTGCGATCCGCCGGTGCCGTTGCCCAGAGGGTCGCCGGTTTGAGCCATGAAGCCGCGAATGACGCGATGGAATTTCAGCCCGTCGTAAAAGCCTTCGCGGGTCAGCTTCTTAATCCGTTCAACGTGTTTAGGGGCCAAGTCGGGCCGAAGTTGGATCACAACGGTTCCGTCTTTGAGCTCAAGGTAAATCGTGTTTTCCGGATCGAGTGTGCCAGCGAATGACGATCCGGCAAAAAGGGCTAGTCCGAAAAAGACGGCGATGAGAGCCCGAAACAGTTGTGTCATGGCGTTGTCCGTTTCCTTGACTTAATTTAAGCAAATTTGAACAGCGCGGAGGGTACCGAATAGCCCCCCCACTATGCAAGGTGGGTGTCGGCAAAAAGAAAAGAGTTTGCAAAGAAAAATCTAATCGAAAAGGGCGTCGATATCGTCTTGGCTGAATCGTTCCTTCGACGTTTCCAGTTGCGGGCCGTTGAGAAGCTTTTCGTCTTCGGATTTCTCAACGCCGTCAACAAGTTCTTTCTCGATTTCTTGGACGCCCCATACCTCAACCAGTTTGCTAATTCGTTCTTCAACGAAACGGATCGACTTCAAAACCTTGGCAACCCGTTGTCCTGTTATGTCTTGAAATGAGCAGGCCTCGAAAACGTTCATGCAGTTTTCGTCAATTTTGTCCAGGGCCTTGCTTAATTCGTCTCCTTCGGCACCGTCACGGATTTTTTGGACCATGTCTTGAGAGCTTTCAGACATTTCCATAATAGTATCCGTCGCGTCCTCGGTTGCGGCAACAATGGCATCGAGCTGATCGCTCATTTTGGTGATCTGGTGTTCTTCGTCCACCGGATGATGGATTGTCGCAATTTCCTTTCGGACCCTTTGCATGTATTTGAAAAGTCCGGATAATTCGTTCCTCAGAACATCAATGTCATCTGTCATTTTTTTCGATTTGCCCTTTCCGGGTGCTCGGCCCCACCTTTCCGCCAGTTTGCGGAACAGCCCCATACTAGAACAATCCCGCTAAGGGAATCAAAGCCTTAACCGTCGTCTGTAGCGAATTCAAGCTACTGGCTTTTCCCGAGAAGCGCCTTTTTGGCCAATTGGTGAAGTTTCGCGCGCTGTTCGTCGTCCAAATCGCTCAACACGTGGGTTTTGGCACGCCTAAGTTCTTGGGCGTTCTTAATCAGCTTGCGCCGTTCAATGGCGTCCATTCGTTCTTTGTTCGCCCGTAACGCCGCGAGAACGGCTTCCCTATCCCGAACGTCGAAGCCGAGTTCCGGGTTTTTCTTGGGCGCCGGCTGTTGTGGTTGAGCAGTTTTCGCCGACTCTTTTCTCTTAAAAAGTTTGCGCACTTGATTCGGGTCGTTCGGGTCGATTCCTAAGGTTTCGAGCTTGCTTCGAACGGCATCCTTGCGGGCCATCCGTTCACGCGCCTTTTTATCAACGAGCAGCGGCATCAGGGCCTTTGAAAGAAAGTTCGTCATGCCGCTTCCTCTTATTAGGGGCTGTTGATTGATGAGCCGTTTCGTCAAGTTTGTCGGAAAAGATTTAAGGATTTGAAAACTTGGATGAAGGGGGAAACTCAAAAATCACAAAAAGGGAGTGCGTGGTTCCGATCAAATTCCCATATGCCTAAGGATGGTGGGGCAAAATGAAACTGAACATGGAAGTTTTTGCCATGAAAGAGAATATTTGCCGTAAGGATAGCCAGTCTGCCGAGATCATCCAGTTCCCAAAGGCCAATGAGTGCGGCGCCCGTCGGCTACAGCGTGCATTGCAGAAGTTGCAAAATGCCGTTGCAGAGCAAGATATGACGGTCAAGGAATTCAGAAACCATATTTCTGACCTCAAAGTGGCCATCAATAACCTAGATGGGAAAATCGGGGCCCTGAAGAAGGCGGTGCAGAACATCAACCATAAAAGGCTTGCCGAATCATCAAGGCGGCTCGTAAAGACCGCGTCGTCGCTTCCTGGCTAATCTGTTTCGAAGTCGCGGCCACTTATTTTTTTCACCTGTTGATTTCTTTTGCCAATTGGGAGTAAACAAACCCCTATGTTTGCGTGCGGTTTATAAGGATTTCTCCCGTGTTTTCCTTTATTCCGCATAAGAATCTCGGAAAGCCTGTCGTTTTAGACCCTGTTAAAGTGTGGTTTATCCGCTACCCCTTTGTGCGGCTTCCCTTCTAGGCGCTAGGTCCTATTGTGGAAAACGTTGTGGATAAAAACCAAACTGAAACTTTTGTCCAGTTTGATTGTAGGGTGAAAACAAGGCTCGGTCCTGTCACATAAACAACACTTTCTTTCCGCATTTCGCGGAGGTACACGGAATTCATGCGACGTTCACGCTGTGCGAAAATTATTGCGACCCTCGGCCCCGCAACCTCGACGTTGACTCGGGTTGCCGAGCTTTTTGATACCGGGGCCGATCTGTTCCGGCTCAACTTCTCTCACGGCTCGCATGACGAGCACCGGATGCGATATCAGCTGATTAGGAAACTCGAAGAAGAAACGGGGCGCCCGATCGGTATCTTAATGGACCTTCAGGGGCCGAAGTTCAGAATTGGCCGCTTCGCCGATGGGCCGATCAAACTGATCCCCGGCTCGCCGTTTCGTCTCGACCTGATGGATGAGCCGGGCAACAGTCGGCGCGTGACCTTGCCGCACCCCGAAATCATCGAGGCGTTAACGCCGGGAACGATGGTTTTGATGGATGACGGCAAGCTTCGTCTCAGAGTCGAAAAAACCGGTAAGGACTACGTCGAAACCATCGTGTCGGTGGGCGGTGAGCTCTCCGACCGCAAAGGAGTTAACATTCCCGACGTTATTATTCCTCTTTCCGTGTTGACCGAGAAGGACAAGGAAGACCTGGAGTTCGGGCTTGAACTCGGGGTCGATTGGGTGGCCCTTTCGTTCGTTCAGCGCCCCGAAGACGTGACGGAGCTCCAAAGGATCGTCGACGGCCGGGCCAAGGTTATGGCGAAACTGGAGAAACCTTCGGCAATTGATAATCTGCACGGTATTTTGAAGGTTTCCGATGCGATCATGATTGCCCGGGGCGACCTGGGGGTCGAGGTTCCGGCCGAAGACGTGCCTGGCCTGCAGAAATGGATCATTCGCGAGTGCCGCAAGCAGGGCAAACCGGTGGTCGTGGCGACTCAGATGCTTGATTCCATGGTGCGTTCGCCGATTCCGACCCGGGCCGAAGCCTCCGACGTGGCGACCGCCGTCTACGACGGCGTGGATGCGGTAATGCTGTCGGCTGAAACGGCGGCGGGAGATTATCCCGTCGAGTCCGTTTCCATGATGAACCGGATCATCGAAAAAGTTGAGCGCGACGACCACTATATGCGGTTGATGGAGACGAGCCGTTTCGTCCCGGAACCGACCAGCGCCGACGCTATCACCTCGGCGGCCCGCCATGCCGCCCAAACCGTTGGTGCAGCGGCGATTGTGACTTTTACCAACAGCGGCTCGACGACGATTAGGGCCTCAAGGGAGCGCCCGTTGGTTCCCATTCTCGGGCTCACGCCGATAACCCACACGGCAAGGCATTTGGCGCTGGCCTGGGGCGTCCACCCGGTAAAGACCAAGGACGTGGAAAGCTTCGTCGACATGGTCAATAAGGCGTCCCGCGTGGCGAAGCGGGAAGACTTCGCCAAGGAAGGCGACAAGATTGTCGTAACGGCGGGCGTTCCCTTCGGTACGCCGGGCACCACAAACGCCCTGAGAATTGTCCGGGTTGGGAAAAACGGTGCGATGAGTTACGACTCTTCGAATAAAGGCGAATAGTTCTCCAACTTAGAGTTTCCTTTTCCCAATTGCCTTCGTAAGTTGGGGCGATGTTTTTAGAGCTGTTCAATATTGTGACGCCGGTGTTCGTCTGCGCCGGGCTCGGGTTTTGGTGGTCCAAATCCGGGCGCAAGTACGATCCCGAACTGATCACCAATTTGATCACGGTCATCGGCGTGCCTTGTATGGTCTTCTCGGTCCTGACGGCGACCGATTTATCGGTTGAGGCCTTTGGCGAGATCGCCGTTGCGACGGTGCTCTGTCTGGGCAGCTTTATGATCTTGGGGTATGCGCTCCTCAAAGCGGCGAAACTTTCGGTGCGTGCGTTTCTTCCGACCCTGATTTTTCCCAACATCGGCAATATGGGGTTGCCGCTCAATCTGTTGGCCTTTGGCGACCCCGGCTTGGCCTTGGCAGTCGCCTATTTCACCATCACCGTGGTGGCGCAGTTCACCGTCGGTATTGCGATCAACGCGGGCGCTTTCTCGATCAAGGAAATCGCGAGAATTCCCACGCTCTATGCGGTCGCGGCGGCTCTTGTGTTCATGGTTGGCGAGTTTCCGGTTCCGAAAGTCGTTGCCAGTACGACCGCGTTGATTGGCGGCATGGTCATTCCTATCATGTTGATAACCTTGGGAATTTCTCTGGCGAGTTTAAAAGTATCCGGCATGCGGCGGGGGATCGCGCTTTCCGTTGTTCGTTTGGTTATGGGGTTTGTTGTCGGCGCCGTCGTTGCGGAACTGTTGGGCTTTACCGGTGTGGCCAAAGGCGTGATCATTGTCGAATCCGCCATGCCGGTGGCTGTGTTCAACTACCTTTTTGCTATGAAGTACAAAAACGAACCGGAGGCCGTCGCGGGCACGGTAGTGATTTCCACCGTGTTGTCCTTCGCAACTCTCCCGTTTTTGATGTGGTATGTCCTTTAAGGGATTGTTTTGTCAGACGTTTTGTTTTGCGAAAAAATGCGCTACCGTATGTTCGAAATTTCAATCGGGGGGTGAACTATGGATGATGTCGCATGGAAAGATTGGTTTGCCGTCGGGCACGACACGATCGATCTCGAACACAAAACGTTTTTCAGTCTCATCAATAAGGCCAACGACTACGTCAAAGAAGATCGTAGCGACGACGATTTGCTGCGGATTTTCGATGAAATTCTGAAGTACGCAGATTTTCATTTTACTAGCGAAGAAAACGTTATGCTGGAATGCGATTATCCCTACCGCCAGGAACATCATGAGGAACACCGGCGCTTGATGATTACCTTGCGGCAAGATATCACCAGCTTTGAAGGCGGTAATAAGCCAGCTCAAGACATCGTTCGTTTTCTATACCGCTGGCTTCTGGATCATACGATTACGGAAGACTTGAAAATTTCCGCAACGGTAAAGCAGAAAAAACTGAAAAGTTACTTCAAGGTCATGGAAGACGCTTAACCCTCAAACCCTTCGACCCCGATCATAATCATATCGCCCGCTGGAAGGCGGATATCGCGGATCTTTTGGTATTCCTCCGAGTAGTAGAAGGCTTCGTATTTTTCTTTGCTGGGAAACCGCAATAGAACCAACCGCCGGGGGGTGAAATAGTCCCCCTCGTAAATCTTTAAATCGCCGCCTCGGACCAAGTATTCTCCGCTCGCCTTTTCAACGAGAGGGCGGGCGAGCTTCATGTACTCCCCATAGGTTTCCGGATCGTCAATCTGGACGTCGACCACGACAAAATAATCGGCCATTTCGGTCTCCCCTTTAAAAATGCGCCAGATATCCGCCGTCTATGGCGAGTGTTTGGCCTGTGATATAGCTTGCTGCGTCGGATGCCAGAAAAACAGCGGCCCCGGCGATTTCCGACGGATTGCCCCAGCGGCCCAAAGAGGTCCGTTTTTCAAGCCATTCACCGACTTTTTCATCTTCAACCATTTGAGCATTGGCTTCGGTGGCGAAATATCCGGGTGCAATGGCGTTGGCGGTAATGCCATGCGGGCCGAGCTCGGCAGCCAGTGCGCGGGTCAGAGCCTCCAGCCCGCCTTTGGATGCCGTATAGGCCGGGTCTCCCGAACGGGAGATGGGCCCGGCAATGGACGTGATGTTGATGATCCTTCCGGTTTTACGTGGGATCATCCGTCGTGCCGCTTCGCGGGCCAGGGCGAAGGGGGCGACCAAGTTGGTTGCCAGCAGTTTGGCGACCGACGGGCTGTCGAAGTCGAGCAGCCCCCGCCGGTCCCGGTTGCCGACGTTGTTGACCAATATTTGTAAGCCGCCGTGGTTTTGCTCGATAAGGTCCAATGCCGAAGTGAGGGCTTCTTCGTCGGTCACGTCAAAGGCGAGGGGGATCGCCGTGCGATCAATGGACTGGGCGGCCTGAAGCAGGGTCTCTTCGTTCCGTCCGGTGACGATGACCCGTGCACCAGCCTTTGCCAGAGCCTTGGCGATCTCCAGTCCTAGCCCCCGGCCGCCGCCGGTGACCAGCGCCGTTTTTCCGTCGAGGCGAAAAGGCGAGTGTTCCCCCGTCATGCTATTCAGCGGCCTTCAGCGGCGCGTCGGGGCTGCGGAAGCGCTGTAACAGGTCGGCTTCTTTAGCCTGTGCCGCCCGGATGTTTTTTTCCTTCACGTGGCCGAAGCCGAGAATGTCGGCGGGAACTTTGGCGATTTCAGTCGCCAAGCCATGGTTGGAAGGCGTCAGAGCGGAAAGAAGCTCGCTGATTGTTTTTTCGTAAGCGACGATCAATGCCCGTTCCGTCTTGCGTTCCGCCGAATAGCCAAAGATATCCAGCGGGCTACCGCGCAGACCTTTAAGTTTGGCGACCCACTTAAACGCCGACATCATCCAGCCGCCGAACTCCTGTTTAACCAAATGTCCCGTGTTGGGATCGCGTTTGGCAAGCAGGGGCGGAGCCAAATGGAAGGTCAGGGTGAAGTCGCCGTCGAACTGAGCGTTCAACTTGTCCTGGAATTCCTGGCTTGAATGCAGACGGGCCACCTCGTACTCATCCTTGATCGCCAGCAGCTTGAAGTAGTTGCGGGCAACCGCTTCGGCGAGTGTGTGAGTGCCTTTGACCGCTCGCTCTTCGGCGACTCGCGCCCGTTCGACAAACGCACGGTATTTATCGGCCAGCGCTTGGTTTTGGTATTCCACCAGATAGTTGGCCCGATAGGCGACGATTTCTTCCAGGTCTTCGCCCTTCTTGTCGCCAATGGTCTTGATTTTCGGGTGGGCGATTTGCCGAACTTTCTCGGGCTCGTGCGCCGCCCGGCGGCCCCACATGAAGGCTTTCTTGTTGAACTCGACGGCCACCCCATTGAGCTCGACGGCCCGCTCGATGGCTTCGACGCTCAACGGAATAAGCCCTTTTTGCCAAGCGTAGCCGACCATGAATAGGTTGGTGGCGATGGCGTCGCCCAGCAACGAGGTGGCCAGCGCCGTCGCCTCGACGAAATCGGTGTCGCTGCAGGTGCTGTTGATGGCGTCGCGAAGCGCCTGATCCGGGTAAACGAAATCCTTGTTCTTGGTGAATTCCGCCGTGACCGTTTGGTGGGAATTGATGACGGCACGGGTTTTGGTGCTGTCCATTTTCGACAACGCTTCCACACCACCTGCCGTCACCATGTCGCAACCAATGACCGCTTTCGCACCGCCGGGGCCGACCCGGACGGCATAGATGTCTTCAGGCTTTGCTGCGATCTTCAACTGGCTGACTACTGGCCCGTTCTTTTGAGCCAATCCGGTGAGGTCGAAAACGGAAACCCCTTTGCCTTCCATATGGGCCGCCATGGCGAGAAGCGCGCCGATGGTCACCACACCGGTTCCGCCAATGCCGGTGAGGATCAGGCCGTAGGGTTCGTCAAGACTGGGGAGGGTGGCCGGAGGCGGATCGCCAAGGCCCGCATCCTTTGCCGTGTTGCCGGTGCCTGCTTTTTTGCGTGGCGTGCCGTTGTGCACGGTGACGAAGCTGGGACAGAACCCATCGACGCAAGTGAAATCCTTGTTGCAGGACGACTGGTTGATCATCCGTTTGCGGCCGAGGGTCGTTTCAACCGGCTCAATGGATACGCAGTTCGATTGAATGCCGCAATCGCCGCAGCCTTCGCAAACCATATCGTTGATAAAGGCCCGTTTGGGCGGATCGGGATAGAGATTGCGCTTGCGCCGCCGCCGTTTCTCCGCCGCGCAGGTTTGCACGTAAATCAGGGCGGAAACGCCTTTCGTGCGCCGAAGCTCCTTTTGCAGGGCATCCATTTCGTCGCGGTGATGGAAGGTGCAGAACGGCGCAAACCCACCCTGAGAGTCCCCGTATTGCGCCGGGTCGTCGGTGACCACGGCAATACGTTTTACACCCTCGGCGGCGACCTGCTTGCTGATCAGCTGCGGCGTCAAAGGACCATCGTGCGGCTGCCCGCCGGTCATGGCGACGGCGTCGTTGTAGAGGATTTTGTAGGTCATGGTGACGTCGGCCGCGACAGCGGCGCGGATCGCCAAAAGACCCGAGTGGTAGTAGGTGCCGTCGCCCAGGTTGACGAAAATATGTTCTTCGTCGGTAAACGGCGCCTGGCCGATCCAGTTAGCGCCTTCGCCGCCCATGTGGGTGAAGGTGGCCGTGTTGCGGTCCATCCAGACCGCCATGAAGTGGCAGCCGATGCCTGCGACGGCGCGCGCGCCGTCGGGAACTTTGGTCGATGTATTGTGCGGGCAACCCGAACAGAAGTAGGGCATGCGGGCGATGCCGGGGGAGGGAACGTTGGAGGCTTTTTCCTTGGCGTCGATGAGCGCGATCCGGTCGCTGACCAAACCTTCGAGTTTTTCAGGGCCGAAATGCAGGCCGAGCCGTTTGGCGATGACCCGGGCGATGATCTCGGGCGACAGCTCGCCCGACGGCGGCAGCATGGATTTGCCGTTTTCGTCCTTTTTGCCGACGATCAGCGGGCGGTCGGATTGCGGCGCGTAATAGAGCGCGTCTTTCATCTGTACTTCGATGACCGGCCGTTTCTCTTCGACCACAAGGATTTCTTTGCATCCTTTGGCGAAGGCGGTCATGCCGCTTTCTTCCAGCGGCCAGATCATGCCGACCTTGTAGACCTTGATCCCGAGTTTCTTGGCAGTTTCTTCGGTAATGCCGAGGTCGTGCAGGGCCTGCATGACGTCGAGGTAGGACTTTCCGGCGGTGACGATGCCGAAGGTCGCTTTCGGAGCGTCGATCGCCACGCGGTCCAGTCCGTTGGCTTTGGCGAACGCCAAGGCGGCGGGAATGCGCACGTCGCGCATCCGGACTTCCTGTACGACGGCGGGGTCGGGCCAGCGGATATGCGGGCCGTCTTTTGGCATTTCAAAATCGGCAGGAATGACCGGCTTGATCCGGTCCGGGTCGGCAACGATGGAGGAGGTGGTTTCCACGTTCTCGGTGACCGTTTTCATGCCGACCCAAGCGCCGCTGAAGCGCGACATAGCGTATCCGAGAATGCCGAAGTCGATAAATTCCTGCACGTTGGCTGGGGCGAGCGTCGGGATTTGCGCCGCCATGAACGGGTATTCGCTTTGGCTCGGCGCGGTGGAGGACTTGCAAGCCGGGTCGTCGCCGGCGACAACCAAAACGCCGCCGTGGGGCGAGGTGCCGGCGAGGTTGCCGTGCTTGAAGACGTCGCCCGAACGGTCGACCCCAGGGCCTTTGCCGTACCACATGGCGAAGGTTCCATCGAACTTCGCCTTCGGGAACATGTTGGTTTGTTGCGTGCCCCAAATGGCGGTCGCCGCCAGGTCTTCGTTGACGCCCGGTTCGAAATGGATGTTGTGGCGCTTAAGGTGTTTCTCCGCCCGCCAGAGCTCCTTGTCCACATTGCCGAGTGGAGAACCGCGGTAGCCCGAGATAAACCCTGATGTGTTCAAGCCGTTCTTTGCGTCGATTTGCTGCTGGAGCATTAAGAGACGCACCAAAGCTTGGGTGCCGCTTACGTGGATGCGGCCTTTGTCCAAGGTGTACTTGTCATCGAGAGTTATCGACTCGATCGCCATAATTTTTAGCACTCCCAAACCTGATGTTGCCGTTTCCCTCAGGTTCTTTTTATAAAAAGGTTAGCAATGCTGACCTTTTCTTCAATGCGAAATTTAGAGGAACTGCAAATTTAATCGACTGTTCCAAAAACGTTCGCTGTCCGAACAAAATTGTTGCGCTGGATATGGGGTTTTCTAACCATCCATTTCAATCACCCGTCCCGGGTTGAGGATGTTTTTGGGGTCGAGTGCCGCTTTCATGGTACGCATGAGTTCGATGTCGGCGTCCGATTGGCTGAGCCCAAGGTATCCCCGGCGGGAGAGGCCGATCCCATGTTCCGCCGAGATGGAACCGCCAAGATCGCCAACCAGATTGTAAAGGAGTTCGTCGACCTCCGCTGCGCCGTTCCCGGCGTTGGTCAAAGGATGCACGTTGCCGTCGCCCAGGTGGCCGAACAGCACCATGGCGTTTCCCGGCCAGCGTTCGTCCAATTCGGTTTTTAGCCGTTCGGCGAACCCTTCGATTTCTGACAAAGGCAGGCTAACGTCGTAGCTCTTACCCGGCGCGAGGCTTTGGTAAACTTCAAGCGATGAATCGCGGATCGACCAAAGGCCCTTCGCTTCCTGTTCCGACTTGGCGATCACCGCATCGGCGACCAGTCCTTTTTCCAAGGCCGCTTCCAATGTTCCTTGAAAAGCTTGGTCGTCGGCGTCTTTGTCGCCGCCTTGGGTTTCAACGATCACGTAGAAAGGACTGTTGGGCTCGAAGGGTTTGGGGAGACCGGGATTGATCTCCAGCGCGCGTTGGTAAAAGCTTTGCCACATCACCTCAAAGGCGGACAGGGTGCCCGGGAGGCGTTCCCGGACAAAATTGAGCAGATTAACAACGGCTGAATAACCGCTGAGTTCACAAAATGCCACGGACTGGCTGCGAGGCTTCGGAAAAACCTTTAAAACCGCGCGGGTGATGACGCCGAGGGTTCCTTCGCTACCGATGAACAGCTGTTTCAAGTCGTAGCCTGTGTTGTTTTTGATCAGACGGTTTAGGCCGCCGACCACCGTGCCGTCGGCCAGTACGGCTTCGACGCCGAGTACCAAATCTCTGGTCATGCCGTAGCGCAACACCCGGTTGCCGCCGGCGTTGGTCGCCATGTTGCCGCCAATGGTGCAGCTGCCACGGGCCCCCAAATCGAGGGGAAACATCAAGTGGTCTTTGTCCAGGGTTTCCTGAAAGGTTTGCAAGACGACGCCGGCCTGAACGGTCGCCGTGCCGCCCGGTTTGTCGATTTCCTCAACGGCGTTCATTCTTTCAAGCGATAGAACGATTTCGCCGTCAAGCGGCAGGCCGCCCTGAACCAGTCCGGTCATGCCGCCCTGGGTCAGAACCGGTTGCCCGGCTTCGTGGCAGGCGGCGAGAATTTCGGAAACTTCTTCGGTGGAGGCTGGCCGTAACACCAATGTCGGTGTGCCGTAGCGTCGCCCGGAAACGTCCGTCGTATAGCGTTCGCCGATATTGGAACCGGACAGGTATCCCTTGGGTCCGACGATATCCTGAAGCTTTTCAATTAATGCCATGCTTGTCCTCACCAACCCCGTTTCATTTTGCGGAATGTTCTTCCGTTCGTTGTTTGCAAAGATAGCGGCAAGGGGGGGCTAGGATAAATAAAATAAAAGCAACAGAGTATGATGCATGTCATTCGGTTGACAGCGGAGGCTGGGGGGCCAACTCTAGGGGTGGTGATTCTTTTTGATAACGGAGCTCCCATGACGACCGAAAGTTTGCCGCAGTGGAATTTGGCCGATCTGTATGCCGCGCCCGATGCCGATTCTTTGAAAGACGATCTGAAGGCTTTGGAAGAGCAGGCGCGGTCGTTCAACGGCGCTTACAAGGGCAAGATTGCTTCAATGGATGGCAATGCTCTAGGTCAGGCGATTGCGGAGTATGAAGATTTCAGCGAAATCGCCGGAAAAGTTATGAGCTACGCTCAGTTGTTGTTTTCAACCGACATGAGCAATCCGGAGATCGGGCGCTTTTACCAGACCGTTCAGGAGAAAATCACCGATATTTCGACCCATACCCTGTTCTTCGAGTTGGAGATCAACCGCTTGACGACCGAAGAATTGAACGAACTTCTAAAAGCTCCTGAAGCTGCCAAGTATGCTCCTTGGTTGCGGGATATCGGCGTCTTCAAACCGCATCAGCTTTCCGACGAATTGGAACAGATGCTGATGGAAAAGCAGGTGACAGGGAAAGCTGCCTGGGTGCGGTTGTTCGAGGAAACAATGGCGTCGCTTCGTTTTCCAATGGAGGACGAAGAGCTCACGGCATCGGAAATTTTCAACAAGCTTTCCAGCAAGGACCGCGAGGTGCGCAAGGCGGCTGGGTTATCGATCGGCAAGGTGCTTGAAGACAATATCCGCATTTTCTCGCTGATCACCAACACCTTGGCCAAGGACAAGGAAATCGAAGACCGTTGGAGGGGCTATGAAAAACCGGTCAGCGCCCGCAACAAGTCCAACTTGGTTGAGGACGAGGTCGTCGAAGCGCTCACCAGCAGCGTCAAGGACAGCTACGGCGACTTGGCGCATCGCTACTATCGCCTCAAAGCCGGTTGGATGGGGCTGGACAAGCTGGAGTTTTGGGACCGTAACGCGCCGTTGCCCGATGACGACGATACACGCATTCCCTGGGAAGAGGCGAAGAGGCGGGTTCTGACCGCTTACGGCGCTTTCGCCCCGGAAATGGCCGATATCGCCCAAGGTTTTTTCGACAAACGATGGATTGATGCCGAGCCGCGTCCCGGCAAAGACTCAGGAGCGTTTTCGCACCCGACGGTGCCTTCGGCCCATCCCTATATTTTGATGAACTATCACGGCAAAACCCGCGATGTGATGACCCTGGCCCATGAGCTTGGCCATGGCGTACATCAGGTGTTGGCGGCAGGGCAGGGCGCCTTGCAATCGGACACGCCGCTCACTCTGGCGGAAACCGCTTCGGTGTTCGGCGAGATGCTGACCTTTAGGGCGTTGATCGACGGTGAGACCGACGCCAAACGGCGGCGCGTCATGCTGGCGGGCAAGGTTGAGGACATGCTCAATACCGTGGTGCGCCAAGTGGCGTTTTTCGAGTTCGAGCGGCTGGTGCATGACCAACGCCGGGAAGGTGAATTGTCGGCGCAGGATCTGGGCGACATCTGGATGCAGGTGCAGGACGAAAGCCTTGGTGACGCATTTCACTTTACCGACGATTATCGGACCTATTGGTCTTACATCCCCCACTTCATCCATACGCCGTTTTACGTTTACGCCTACGCCTTCGGCGATTGTTTGGTCAATTCGCTCTACGACGTGTTTTCAAAAGGACACGAGGGGTTCCAGGCCAAGTATCTCAATATGCTGCGGGCCGGGGGCACGTTGCGGCACAAGGAGCTTCTGGCGCCATTTGGTCTCGATGCAACCGATCCTTCGTTTTGGAAACGGGGGCTTAAAGTCGTGTCGGGCTTTATCGATGAACTGGAGGAAGCCCTCTAAATGGCGGCCCGTTAATTCTATTTTGAGCTAAATCACCTATTCGTAATTCAACATACCTTATGGTAAATAAAAATTGTGCACCGCCGAAAAGTTGGCGTGCTGTTATTGCTCTTGAACGGAGGGACAGGTTTGTCCGCCAGAAAACAACGGCTGGAAGTGATCAGCCGGAAACCCAAAAAAAGTAACGGAAAACCGCCTGTTTTGTTCGTGCACGGCGCATTTGCCGGGGCATGGTGCTGGGACGAGCACTTCCTTCCATGGTTCGCGGAGCGCGGCTATGAGGTTCATGCGTTGTCGTTGAGCGGCCATAACGGCAGCCGTCAAAATGACGATTCGCTCGATATGCTGGGCATCGAAGACTATCTTCAGGACGTTATGGACGTCGCCGACGGACTTGATGAACCGCCGATTTTGATTGGCCACTCGATGGGTGGCTTTATTACTCAGAAATTCATGGAAAGGCGTAAGCCCGCCGGAGCGGTATTGCTGGCGTCGGTGCCGCCTTTGGGATTAACCGGTCCCGCCATGTCGATGGCGCTCAACTATCCTTGGCTGACATGGCAAATCGGTATGTTCGAGGTGTTCGGGATGCGCCGGACCTCGGTCAACCTTCTGCATGACGCTTTGTTCTCGTCGGCCATGGACCCACGGGACAGCATGAAATTTCTGCCCCATGTTCAGCGTGAGTCGTTGCGTGCGACAACCGAGATGTACTTTTCGGGTCTGCCGATACCGGCATTGCTGAATTCCGTGCCGACCCTTGTCGCCGGGGGCGGCGCCGACAAGTTGATCGACCCGGTGCATGTGATCTCAACCGGCATCTTCTACGGCGTCCAAGCCAAAATTTTTGGCGGAGTCGGTCACGGAATGATGTTGGATGTTAAATGGGAGGACGTGGCTTCCCATATCCATGAATGGCTGGAGCAAACTAGCTTTTCTTAAAAATTAGAAACGAGGCCTTATGGCGGACGATAAAAACTCTCTTGGGCGACGGTTAAAGCGTTACGCCAAGGTCGGGGTGTCCGTCGGTTCTGTGGCGACCCGAATGGCGGGGGAGAAGGTGTTTGGCCGAACGGCTGACCGCGAAGCCTTGGCCCGGGATTTGAGGGTCGCCTTGGGCGGCTTAAAGGGGCCGCTGATGAAGGTGGCGCAGATCATGTCGACGGTCCCCGACATGATGCCCGAAGAGTACGTGCGTAATCTCATGGAGTTGCAAACCAACGCGCCGTCCATGGGGTGGCCGTTTGTCAAACGCCGGATGTCCTCTGAACTAGGCCGGGATTGGCTCGAAAAGTTTGAGAGCTTCGATCGAACGGCTTGCAATGCCGCTTCTCTGGGCCAAGTCCACAAGGCCGTTTTGTCCGATGATCGTAAAGTTGCCTGTAAGCTTCAATACCCCGATATGGCTTCAGCCGTAGAGGCCGATCTTAAGCAGTTGAAGCTGGCTTTTGCCGTCTACAAACAATACGACAAGGCCATCGACCCCAGTGAAATTCACAAAGAGCTGTCCGCCCGCTTGCGCGAGGAGTTGGATTACAAACTCGAAGCCAAGCACCAGAGACTCTACGCCGAAATTTTGTCAGGAGAGCCAAACGTTCATATCGCCGAAGTAATTGATTCTCTTTCGACAAATCGCCTTCTCACCATGGAATGGCTGGAGGGAAAACCGCTCCTCTCCATATCAAACCAACCGGTCGGTTTTCGCAATAAAGTGGCGGAAAATATGTTCAAGGCTTGGTATGTGCCGTTTTATTTCTATGGCGTTTTGCATGGCGACCCGCACTTGGGAAATTACGCCGTTCGCGATGACGGCTCGATCAATCTGCTCGATTTCGGATGCATTCGTATTTTCAGGCCGGAGTTCGTCAAAGGGGTTCTCGATCTTTATACCGCCCTAAAGGATGGCGACGAGGAACTGGCTGTATTGTCATACGAAACCTGGGGCTTCAAAAATCCGTCGAAGGAGTTGATCGAGGTGCTCAACCATTGGGCCCGGTTTGTTTACGGCCCGGTGATGGAGGACCGCATCCGCAAAATCGAAGAAACCAATAAGGCCGTTTACGGTGCCCAAGTGGCGGCCAAGGTGCATACGGAGTTGCGCAAGATCGGCGGCGTCACGCCGCCTCGAGAGTTCGTCTTGATGGATCGGGCGGCGATCGGTCTCGGCTCGGTCTTTATGCACTTGAACGCCGAGATCAATTGGTATCGGCTCTTCCAGGAAACAGTCGGCCAGTTCGATGTCGCCGCGCTTGAAAAACGACAGAGCCAAGCTCTATCCAAAGTGGGAATAGAGCGGCCCGACTAAGGGGCCTCTGAGAGCGCAATCAGCGCCGGGTCGTCGGCGTGGTCGACGAGAATGCGTTTGACCCGTCCTTGCCAGCCTTCCTGGAACCGCTTTTCGTCGTCGGAGTCCGCCATGCCGTGCAGAATTTTGCCGAGCAGTTCACGGGTTTCCGGCTGCATGGGAACGACCGGGGCATTGAAGGTTGCGGCGACGCGTGCGCCCGTATCGATCCGCTGGAAAAACATATCGGCCTGACCTCCCGCGCCGAAGGACATGAGGTTTTGGCGGTTGAAGTTGGGGCCGATCCCTTTAAAGCCGCCTTCGCCCGCCGCGCCGGTGATTAGTTGGGCGACCGAGGCCATGACACCGGTGACGCCGTCTTCCAACTCATCCGGCAGGGAAACGGTAACCGCACCGCGTTCCGGCGTTTCGTCGCCGTAAAGATGCTTGAGGGCTTTGACCGTCATCAGGTAGGCGCCGGCAACGGTCGGGCAGGAGTGTCCGGCCAGTTTTACGGCATCGAGATAACGGTATTCAAGCAAGCCGTCTTCACAGGATCCTAAAAAGGCGCTCAACGGGTCTTTCAGCGTGATGGTCGGTGCTTGATCGAAAAAGGCAGGGTACTTCATGGCGCAGTCCTCAGTGTCAATTTCCCGGCCTTTTAGCACTGAGTGGCCGCTTATTCGTTTACCAAAGTCAAGTGATAGGGAATACACCTATAGCAATTTGGGTCCTCAATAGTTACAATAGAAACTATAAGTTTGGGGGTTCCTTTGGTCGCATCCGTTATTGCCCGAAAAGTGCCGTTTCATTACGGCTGGATCGTCGTTCTTGCGGGGACGTTGACAATTTTTTCATGCCTGGGCCTCGGGCGGTTCGGGCTGGGCATGCTTTTGCCCTCTATGGGAGCCGACCTTAACCTTAGCTACACCCAAATGGGGGCGATTAGCACGGCCAATTTCATCGGCTATCTGGCCGCCGTTGGCGTTTCGCCATTTCTCATCAAACGCCTTGGGGAAAGCCGGACCATCGTTTTCGGCTTGTTTCTTGTCGCCGCCTCCATGGGCATTGTCAGCCAGGGGGGAAGCTACCTGTGGATCATGGTGTTCTATACCCTGACCGGTTTCGGTAGCGGGGCGGCCAATGTTCCGATGATGGTGCTGGTGCCGCACTGGTACGCCAAGACCTACCGGGGCCGTGCCGCCGGTTTTATGGTTATCGGCAGCGGGTTCGCCATCATCTTTTCCGGCTTGTTCATTCCGGCGGTCAATGAGGCCATCGGACCGGAGGGCTGGCGGACCGGGTGGGCGACGTTAGGGGGCATTTCGGCGGTTGTCGCCTTAATCAACTGGGGCCTGCTGCGTGATCGTCCGGAAATGCTCGGCTTACCGCTTCTCGGGCAGGCCAAGGAAGATGCGCGTACGGCGGCAAACGGCGCTGTGCGCGGTGATGCGGCCATGAGCCCCAAGAGGGCGATCATCCACTTAGGCCTGCTCTACATGATGTTCGGGGCGACCTACATTACCTATGGCACCTTTATCGTCACGTCGATGGTCGAGGAACGTGGATTTACCGAGGCCGCAGCCGGACAGGTTTGGTCGTGGATCGGCCTGTTCAGCCTTCTCTCCGGGCCCTTGTTCGGCACGCTCTCCGACAAACTAGGGCGACGGGCAGGCTTGTTGGCGGTGTTCAGTGTGCAGACCTGCGCCTATACCTTGATGGCGTTGCATCTCGATACGCCGTCGCTCTACCTGTCGATTGGACTCTACGGGATTGCCGTTTGGTCGATCCCGTCGATCATGGCGGCTGCTGTGGGGGACTATGTCGGGCCGGAAAAAGCGGCGACGGCCTTCTCGACGATTACCTTCTTCTTCGCCATCGGCCAAACCGTCGGGCCTGCGACGGCGGGGGCGATGGCCGACACCATGGGAACCTTCGATTTCAGTTTTGCCGCCATCGCCGTTTCAGGCGTTGTTGCCATACTGGGAACCTTGGCCTTGCCGAAGCGAAAACCGGCCTGACGGTACTTACCCCTCTATTTCAGCCAGCCTTTGTCTTTAAAAAATTTTTCCGCTGCCGGGTGCAAAGGCGCGGTCAAACCTTCGGTCATTTTTTCAGGGGTTAGATCGGCAAAGGCCGGATGGCTGGCTTTGAAGGCGTCGAGGTTTGAAAATAGGGCCTCCAACAAGTCGGTAACGACCTGATCGGGAACTGTCGATGCCGTCATCAACGTTGCCTTGAGCCCCAATGCCGGGACGGGAGAGACCACACCTTGATAGGTGCCTGCCGGTATGGTCGTTTCGTGATAAAAGGGCGATTGGCCGGCCAAGGATTTCAGCTTGTCGCTCTCCAGGGGAAGAAGAATTGCGTTCCCCTTGGCAAACAGTTCGCCAAGAAACCGAGATGGAATGCCGACGGTATAGAAAAACGCATCCAGCTCCCCATTTGAAAAGCTGGCGAAGGTATCGGCCTGCTGATAGCTGAAGCTTTCGAAGTTATCTTTATGATCCAGACCGTGCGCTTTGAGGATGGCCTGGGCGTTTCCCCGTTGGCCTGATGATATATTTCCAATATTGACGTTTTTATCTTTCAAGTCGGCAACGGTTTGGATGCTCTTTCCAGCCCGGGCAACGATGTGGACGACTTCGTCGTGTAGGGAGAGAACGCTGCGAACGGATGCGACCGGCCGGTTTTCCCATTCCTCTGAGCCGGTCCAAGCTTGCCAATTGCGGTCCGATTGAACGAAACCGAAGTGAATGAGTTTTCGATTGAGCGCGTTGACGTTGAAAACCGATCCCAAAGCCGTGCGGCCTTCGCAGTTGTATTTGTAGTTGGGGTTCTCATTGAGGAGCGCGCAAAGCGTTTTGGCGGCGTGATAATAGATTCCCGTAATCGAGCCGCCGGATATGGAGACGTGCTCTTGCGCCTTGGCGGGGAGTATGGAAAGAGCGGCGATGGCGATAAGGGCCGTAGCCAGGAACCTAACTATTTGTCGTTTCACCTGCATCGCGTCCTCCCCCCTAAACGGCGTTTGCCTATACCCGAAAAGTCTTTTTGCTTCTAGTTGTCGATGTGAAGATTGTTGCGATAAACTGAATGCAGCAGCAATGGTATAGTCAGTGTACGCGCGTAGGAGCCTGAATGCCAAAAAGAACTCCAAAATTGAACACCGTGGCGGCTTTTTTGCTTATGACACTGGCGCTTTTCCTGTGGGGAGGAGCTGTTGTCGCGCAAGAAAAAACGGCAAGAGCGAAGCCGTTTATTGTTGTGGTTAACAATGCGCCGCCGTTTAGAATTATTGAGTCCTGGGGCGGCGAAGAGGGGTACGGCGGCGCTTATATCGACATGATCAACGAGATCGGCCGCCGGACGGAGCTTCCGCTGAAATTCGTCAATGTACCGTTTATCCGGGCCTTACGTATGATGGAGGCCGGTCAGGCCGACATGATGTTGGGACCGACCTGGAGCGTCGAGCGGGCCGATTACATGATTTACCTGAACGCCTCGTTTCCGGCCGAGCCCAAGGTTTTCTACTTGGCCCCCAATACCAAGGATATTACCCGATATAGAGACTTGGAGGGCCTGCGTATCGGCGTATTGCCGTCGGCCCGCTATTTCGATCCGTTCAACGACGATGAAAGTCTCACGAAAGTTCCGGTTCGACGCTATGAGTTGGGCTTTAAAATGCTGGCGAGAAACCGCTTGGATGCGTTGATCGTTCCCGAGCGCCAAGGGGAATTTCTGCTGCGGAGCTTCGATTACGATTTTCCGTCGGCGTCGTTCCGGGTGCCGGGGCTGCCGTCCTTCATAACGATTTCCAGAACGTCACGCCTTTTGGCGCATAAAGAGGCAATCGAAAACACCATGGCGGAACTCAACGCCGAAGGGTATTTCCAACGCCTGATGATGGTCTATCTCGATTAGTTACCCGTATACTCCGGCTTCCGTTTTTCCACGAAGCTGGCGATTCCTTCGGCGCAGTCTTCCGAGCCTTGAATCAAGGCGAATTGCTCCATGTCTAGGGCGGCGGTGGTGGCGTTCAAGGCGTTGGCGTGGACGTTGATTTGCTTCTTGATCATCCGCACTCCGGTGGGCGGCAGGGTGGCGATGTGATCGGCCATCTCTAGGGCTTTGGCCAATACTTCTCCATCAGGCGCGATTTCATCGGCCAATCCCCAGTCGACGGCGCGCTCGGCAGTCAATTGCTCGGCCATGACGATGATCCGTTTGGCCTTGGCCGGGCCGACCAGATTGGTAATCCGCGGCACGGCGCCCCAACCCATGTTGAAGCCGCGCTCTACCTCCGGCACATAGAGGGTCGTGCTTTCGCCGACGATGCGCAAATCGCAGGCGACGGCCAACGCCACGCCGCCGCCGACGCACCAGCCTTCAACGGCGCAAAGGGTCATCGGCTCCAAATCTTCCCAGGCTTGGCACATCTTGGGGCCTGCCTGGAGGAGTTGGCGGCGCTCGGCCAATCCAGCCGAACGGGACCGCTGGACGCCTTCGTCCTTCAAGTCCATGCCGAGGGAAAACCGGCTTGGTTGTCCGGTCAGGATGATCGTTGAAATTTCCGTGTCGCCCTCGAAGCTGCGGGCGGCTTCGGTCAATTCGGTCATCAGGTCGAGGGAGAAGCCGTTGCTTTTGGTGCCCCGGTCGAAACGGACGATGGCCGTGCGGCCTTGGCGTTCGATGGTGACATACTTCATGGCTAGTCTTCCTCCAGCATGGCGTGGCAGGCGTCGTAGGATTTGCATTGCTCGACCAGGTTGATCACCGGACCGGGGCCGACGGCGTCGATCTGCACCGGGATGTACTGTCCGTCCGCCGAGAGATAAATATGGAAACTGTATTTGCTCCACAACTCGGTGTGGCTCTCCTTGAATCCGGCGCGGGGGATGGGCTTCATGATCAACCGGTAGACGTCGTAGTCGGCCCGTCTGATGTGGCGGGTCAGCCGTTCGCCCACTTCCCCCTCGACGTCGAACCGTCGCCGCCCGTCGTAGACCGGCAGGGTGAAGGTCCTGGGGCCGCCGTTTTCCAGATGCTCCTTGGTCTTGCGGATCGCTTCGACCACGGCGGTGATCGGGTCGATGGTGCCGACCCGCCATTGGGGTTCCACCTTGTCGGCTTGGCGCGCATCGTCTTCCGGCTTCTCGCCTTTGGTCTGGATGAGTGGGCTTCCGGTGCCGGTTTCGGGATCGAAGGCGACGGTCACCGTGCGTTCGCGCCGCCGGTTGGTATAGGCGACTTCATACAGGCTGGGACGGTACTTGGAAGCCTCGTCGATGGCTCCTTCGGCGCGGGCCTGGATGCTCAATTTGGTGACCCAGCGGATCAGGCCGCGGGTTTCCAACTCGAAGCGGTTGGTCTTTTGTCCTTGGGCGAAATCGTAGGACAAAAGGAAGTCGCCCGCGTGCAAACCGCTGACCATGAATTCGAATCGCAAGTGATAGCTGTTGTCCTCGGCGCGCGGTGCTGTCACACTGAGGGCAATAAGAAGAAACGACAGGGTGGCGAGAAGGATTCTTTTTCTCATGTCACGAAGTATAGGGCCAGGGAACAGGTCGGCCAAGCGTTAGGCGAGGTCGGCGGGATGATTTTGAAAAAGGCTGTTTTTTCAGTCATCTAATGGTGTTTTGTGCTTTTTTGCAACAGGTTTTACAAACCATATTACGGCTTGTAGATAAAGTTGCTTTACTGCACTGCACAAAATTGTTTAGATGGGCGCAATGAAATTGGCATTACCAATTCTGACTTCAAGACGGGGGCAGACCCACAATGAAAATTGCAATTCCTAAAGAACGCCAAAGCGGCGAACAGCGGGTTGCGGCTTCGCCGGACACGGTCAAGAAGCTGATCGACCTGGGGTTCGACGTGACGGTGGAAAAGGGCGCGGGCCTCGGTTCCGCCATTTCCGACGACGACTTCAAGACAGCCGGGGCGAAGATCGCCACGGCGGCCAAGACGGCGCTCAAGGACGCCGATATGGTGTTAACCATCAACGGCCTTGATCCGGACGGCAAAGGGGCCCTCGGGCTCAAGAAAGGCGCGATCCTGATCGGCAGCCTTTCGGCGCTGACCGACAAGAAACGGGTGGATGCCTACGCCAAGGCGGAAATCACCTCTTTCGCCATGGAGCTTCTGCCGCGGATTACCCGGGCGCAGAGCATGGACATCCTATCCTCCCAGGCCAACCTGTCGGGCTATAAGGCGGTCATCGATGGGGCCGCCGAATTCGGCAAGGCCTTCCCGATGATGATGACGGCGGCGGGCACCATTCCGCCGGCCAAAGTGTTCATCATGGGCGTCGGCGTGGCCGGTCTTCAGGCCATCGCAACGGCAAAACGTTTAGGCGCCGTGGTGACGGCGACCGACGTTCGCCCGGCGACCAAAGAACAGGTGGCCAGCCTCGGCGGCAAATTCCTCACCGTGGATGCGGAAATGGAAAAAGAAGCCGAGACCGAAGGCGGATACGCCAAGGAAATGCCGCCTGAGTACTACGAAAAGCAGAAGCAGGTGGTGGCCGAGCACATCAAGAAGCAGGACATCGTCATCACCACGGCGTTGATCCCGGGCCGTCCCGCTCCGGTGCTGGTAACCGAAGATATGGTCAAGACCATGAAAATGGGCTCGGTCATCGTCGACCTGGCGGTCGCGCAAGGCGGCAACTGTCCGATTTCCGAAAAGGACAAGGTGGTCGAGAAGCATGGCGTGAAGTTGGTTGGCTACACCAACATGCCGAGCCGTTTGGCCGCCGACGCCAGTCCACTTTTCGCTAAAAACCTGTTGAACTTCATCACCCCGCTCGTCGACGCCGAGAGCAAATCGCTCAAGATCGACTGGGAAGATGAAATCATCACCGGCACGCTCGTGACCCGCGACGGCAAGGTGGTGCATCCGAGAC
>Ga0209475_10001882_pt1 | contig 23596 bp, 20 predicted proteins | sample tdDd471_FD_187128 | JGI IMG/M metagenome (GOLD analysis project Ga0209475, IMG submission 187128) | Marine sediment microbial communities from the Atlantic coast under amendment with organic carbon and nitrate - tdDd47.1 (SPAdes)... | ecosystem: Environmental > Aquatic > Marine > Coastal >... | reverse complement strand
CCTCATAAAGTAACAATGGTTGCATGTATGAGAAAACTATTAACTATTTTAAATACCATGGCCAAAAATAATGAGCCTTGGCATGAGAATTTTGCATAAATTTGGTTGACTTTTAACACAGTTGCTAGAAAATTCAAATAATGGAATTTCTGTTTCTTGGTACATCTTCCGGAGTACCAACCAAAAATAAAAAACATTCAGGTACGGGTTTTAGAGCTTTAAAATGGGATGATGCATGAAATCAAATCACTTTAAAATGATTGGAACTTTTCAGCAATTTACATTATTGCTTTCTAAGCTCGGGAAGGTTGTTGATAACCTGGTCATTCTCCTAGTGTTTCATTTTCTTATTTTGTTTTATGATGAGACTTGGAGCACGGAATATTTGCTTATTGCCTTAGTAAGTATTTTATTATTTGATTTGATAGCTTCTATTTTTGAAATATATCGTTCCTGGCGAATCGTAAGATATCTTCATGAATTAAAAAAAATATTTTTGTATTGGGTCGCAACGGCAGGTATCGTTTTAACACTGATATTAAGTTTTTTTGAGACATTCCCATTAAACCATAAACTGATTATGGTTTGGTTTTTAATGTCTTTTATATTTATTGCAATTTTTCGTTATATTATCAGAGTCGTTGTTCGCTATTTCTACTTCTTTGGTTATGATACTAAAATTGTTGCATTTATAGGTGCTACAGATGTTTCCTTGTCTCTAGCGAATCGTTTTAAAGCATATCCATGGATGGGATTGAAAGGGTTTTCATTTTACGATGATCGAAATGATGAAGAACGAAACAGTTCCCTAACCACAGAAGATATTGCCGGAGATATTGAAGATTTAATTAACCTGGCAGAAACTAATAAGGTGGATATTATTTATATATCCCTTCCTCTGGCTGCGGAAAAGCGAATTAAAGAGCTGATCAAAAGGTTCTCTCAAACTACCGTGTCAATTTATTATTGTCCGAGTTTTGTTGAGTTTGACTTACTGCATACCAGATGGGATGAAGTAGATGGACAACCGGTCATCAGTATTATTGAGTCACCGTTTCAGGGAAGTGTTAGTTGGATAAAGCGCACAGAAGATATAATTCTGACTCTGTTAATCATGCCGATAATTATAGTGCCGATGACGGTAATTGCCTTGGCTATTAAATTAACCTCTCCGGGAAATATTGTCTATAAACAAACCCGTTATGGACTGGATGGTAAAGAATTTTCTTGTTGGAAATTTCGTTCCATGTATAGCACCGAAAACGATCATGAATTTTCCCAGGCAACTAAGCACGATCCGCGTGTAACGCCCATAGGAAAATTTCTTCGTAAATATTCCTTAGATGAATTACCGCAATTTATTAATGTATTGATCGGAAATATGTCCGTTATCGGACCACGACCACATCCGGTAAAACTCAATGAGCAACATCGAAAAAGTATCCATCGATATATGGTTCGGCATATTGTTAAACCCGGCATTACCGGATTAGCTCAAGTTAATGGCTGCAGAGGTGAAACAGAAACATTGGAAGCCATGGAAAAGCGTATTAACTTTGACCTGGAATATATTAGAAACTGGTCATTAATACTGGATATGAAAATATTTTTAAAAACGATTTTTATTTTTCTTAATGATAAAAAAGCCTATTAAATTCCGAAAGTGATAGCCATGCTGAAAAGTAGTATCCAAAATATCAGTTTTAGTGGAATACTGATATGTTCAATTTTATTAACACTCGTTTCACTAGAGGCGGCCTCTAGAGATATTTATGTTAGCCCAAATGGAAAATCTTCGAACTCCGGTACTCGAATAAACAGTCCCTGGAAGCTTCAATATGCGGCTGATCGGGTGAGCCCCGGTGACATCGTGTATTTGACTAGTGGGATATATTCAGAAGCCAATTACGATGGACATGTCCTCACTGTACACAGAGGAGGAGCCAGGATGGTGGAGGGTAAGGATGTCTATGTGACTTTTAGAGCTGTTCCCGGCCATAAACCCATTGTTAAGGGTAACGGTACAAATATGTGGAGTGCGATTCTGGTAACTACATCCTATGTCCGTATAGAAGGGTTAGAAGTTATCGGTAATAACTCCACTTTAACCCTTGCTGATGCCCTAAAGGCTTATGAAGACGCAAAAATCGGCGGAGAAGATTGGGAGCCTGAGGCTAGATTCAATATGCAAGGGATCGGTGTTGGAGAAAACGATGGGTTAATGCCTCATCACGTTGAGATTAAAGACTGCATTATCCATGATTTTGCAGGAGGTGGAATCCAACTTATAAGAGCAGATTATGTCATCATTAAAGGGAATACTATCTATAACAATGCCTGGTATACCATGTATGCTCAAAGCGGTATCAGTATCTTTCAAAGTTTCAATTTTGACAATGACACTAAAACTTATCGCATAGTTGTAGAAGGTAACATAACACATAACAATTATACGCAAGTGCCCTGGATCGTTACTCGTGAGAATTCGGATGGCAATGGCATCATAATCGATACTAACAGAGAAACACAAATGCCGATTTCCAACAATATAATCCCCTATACCGGTAGAGTTTTGGTCAAGAATAATGTCTCGTATGACAATGGTGGAGGCGGAATTGTGGTATATCAGAGTGATAATGTCGATGTGGTCAATAACTCCACTTATGGTAATGGAAAGGTGATGAAATATCCGGAAATCAGTTTCAATAGAGCAGCGAACTGCAGTTCTCTGAATAATATTACTTATGCACGGGAAGGTATTGATGCATTTTCAGTCAAAGAAACGCATAATGTTTTTTCTGATTTCAACATATACTATGGCATGGTAACTGATGAGCCGGGAGAAAATGATCTTAATGTTGATCCTGAGTTTACCGATCTACAGAATCATATTTTTACACTTAAAAGTCATTCACCCGGTATAGATACTGCGGGTGGTGTGCTGATGGTTTTTGATGATATAGCCGGTAATTCACGTCCGCAAGGTAAGGGTCATGATCGCGGCGCATATGAACAAACACCAATGACTAAATCATCTGTTACGGGAGGTCAATAAAGTGGCTCCCTATCTTGTGAGCGTTATCGTCTGTACTTACAATCGAGCTGTGTTATTACCACGTGTCATTGCTCAGTTATGCTCACAAGATTATCCACAGGATTCCTTTGAGATCATTATTGTGGATAATGCGTCCACAGATGAGACCGCGCAGGAATTTCAGCGCATTGCCAGTGGTTATTGCTTGCCTCTTCGTTATGTACGGGAAGCGCGTCCCGGAGTAACCTTTGCACGCAATCGAGGAGCAGCAGAAGCGCGTTATCCCTACCTCGCCTACCTCGATGACGATTGCATAGTTGGGAGCAATTGGCTTTCTCAACTCACCTCCGGGTTTGGGCTGAACGAGCAAGTATCGATTGTGGTTGGCCCTGTTGTACTCGATGCTGATGAGCAAAAGCTACCTACCTGGCTTGGTCCTGCAGCAAAAAGATGGCTGGCTGAATTTAATTTTCCCAGCTCCCAGCCACTGTTATTGGACAATCCTAGCTATATTATCGAAGGCAATATGGCTATCCGCAAAAACGCCTGGAAAAGTGTTGGTGGCTTTCTGGGTATGGATCAATTCAATAGCCCGCATGTGGCTGCCCAGGAAAATGTGTATTTACTCGAGCAAATCAAGGCTAAAGGCGGTAAAGTGGCGTTTGTACCCGGTGCATTAGTCAATCATCGTCCCTCGCTCCCGACTAAACAGCAAATCCTAAACCGAGCGTATTTTCATGGTGTGTCAACCGGCATGTTAAATTACCTCATCAAGGGAAGTTCATGGAGAGCTGCGATTTCCCGAGCGGCCATTAGCGCAACAGCCATGCTCGTCTTCTTGTTTTTATCACTGCTCAATTTGTTTGTATTTCGTGAAGTATCATCCATGGACTATCTTGTACGTGCAGCAGGACGTTTAGGCCGGGTGCTCAGTGAATTGCGGCTGACAGGTAATTGGAGTAGCGTGCGAGCGTGGGCATTGGAACATAAACTGAAATCCTGAAATAGGAGTTGTTGATAATTAAGTTTTAGAGCCTTTTAAACACTTCGTGTTTTGCTAGATGTTGAAATTTTGTCGGAGATTATTTTTAGCTTCTAACAAACATATTTAAAAACTTCCAAAACATTATCTGCCACATAGTCAGGAGTAAGATACTGGATACGCTTACGTGCCATACCACGCATTTTTATCAATTGTTCTTCCGTTGTTGCTAGAGCTTTTTCCAGGGCGGCATATAGATTTTCGTGATTATCCGGACGAAACACCCATCCTGTTGAATCGTCTTCGATTAATTCTTCTACAGACTGACTGTAAAGACTACCTAATACAGGTAAGCCTGCTGCCAAGGCTTCATTTGTCACGACCCCCCATTCATCTGCCAAGGTCGAAAAGACAAAAATGTCGGCTTCAGCATAAACTTCCGGAAGTTTTTGGTACTCTATATTACCAAGAAACTTAATTTTAATGTTCTTTGGTAGGGGGTGTGCTGCTAAAGTTTTTTGTTGTGGTCCGGTACCGGCTATCCAAAATTCGAGATGTTTTGCAGGATGATTATTACCCCACCTGGCTAAAGCAATCATAAACGGTAACATACCCTTACGTTCTGTCAATTGCCCGACTGAAAGTAGATGTTGAACTTGACGCGATTCCCTGGGTAAAGGGATTGCAAGAAAAGGGGATATATCGCTTGTATAGGGACTAAAAAAGATTTTTTCCTCAGGAATGCCAAAGTTACCGATGTAGCGCTTTCCACTATTGCCGTTGACAAGGACTGCATCTGCTTGGGGTAAAAGCATTTGCCTTAACTGATATCTTAACCAACCTCTACCTTTTTCAGTATATTCAGACATTGCCGCCCAGATAATGAGTCTGGTTTTAGGACGAAGCTTTCTGTAAAGTGCCGCTTGTAGACTCCGCATTCCCAGTTCCGAGGAAATTATAATATCGGGTTGATATTGATGGAGTTGCCAAAGAGTATCATAAGGGATATGAACATAGAGTGGCTCCGAAAATCCTTTTGGATGTTTCCAAGTACGCTGTAGGGTAATGTTTTTTTGAACGGTAACATTAATTCCTTCCCAGTTTATTTGCCAACTGCGGTGTGCCTCCATTGGGGTAGAGATAAATACTTGAAACTCTGAAACTCGTTGAGCGATGGCCTGATACATCGGCAAGGTATGAGGAGAAACATAGTTTGTTAATAGGGCAACGCGTTTGACCATAATTACCTATGCTTTAGTAAATTCATTGTTTTTTTGCCGTGAACCAAAGCTAAGATATCCTAATATACACCAGGCCAAAAATGAGACATAAGAAGGCAAAGGAAATTTAGCTTCGAAAATACCATGGATTAAAAAAAATGAGAACAACAAAAGTAGTAACTCCACACTATTACCCTCTTTGCCTAAATACAACTTCAATAAATGAAAATAATTTTTAATTAAAAGAAAAAGGACAAAAAAAAGTCCAATGATACCTAGATCAAGTAGTTGGTCCAAATACATAGAATGTGCATGCGTTACAGTCCATCCTTGGCTTGCAGAAACTTCGAAGACACGCTCTGTACCCCAAAAACCACCAAGCCCATATCCTAGCATAGGCTTAAAAGAAAAATAATTCTGAAGCAGTTCTGTCCATAACTCAGTTCGTCCTGTCAGGGTTGCTATGTCTGTGGCCGGACGACCAAGGTGTGCCGTATTTAAAAGAAACTGGCTAAATGTATCGCTAAATATCAGGTAACTTAGACACAATAACCAACCGCAAATGGAAAACAGTATGATGCCGTTTTTTAGAGATAGTCTGAAAAGCATGGGGATTGCCAGGACCATTCCCATTACCAGAAAAGAGGTACGTGACTTAGTTAAAATTAGTATGAGTAGCATTAAAAGTGCCGGTATTAGTAATCTAAGTAATGAGGATTTAAACCAATGCCGCATGCTGTATAGAGCTATTATGCATAAAGCACAGTAGACCCCCAAGGTATTGGGGTGGAATAAGCCCCCCATTCGGTACTCATCTTCTTCATAGTTGAGAGACCATGGAGAAAGCTCGAAGACAACAGCCGAAAAAATACAGAGGGCGGTGGTTATGACTACAAAGGTACTAAATTGTTTTAGCGAATACCTTCTGGAAAACCCAAGCCCTGCGATGCAGACAAATAGCAAGGTAATACAGCGTTTTGCTGTAAGCTCCATATTTTCAGCCCATATCATACTTGAGAAGCAATAAACAAGATAAAGGGTAATCAGGAACATTGAACTGATGCTGATATCTGTCTTATATCCGGAGCTAATCATCAACGAGAAGCCTATTAAAAATAGCAGGATGAGGGCTAGCTGTCTTTTTAAGTCCCCGCTGGAAATGGCTCTGGTAATATTGTCGAGAACCTCATCGGAAGATGCAAAAGCAGTTGGTGAGAGCTCAATGATTATGAAGATGATAGTAATGCAGATAAAAATGCACAGGTCAAAAAGCCTGAGCTGAGAATGGCCCGTTTCTTTTATGGCTGTGTTGGTAGCGTAGTCCATTTATCCACCATACAACATTTGGAACAGTTTTGGTTCGATGGACAAAACCATTTACCTCACCTGGATCTCTTTGTTGATATTAAAGCCGAAATTGACTCCTCTAAATAAGAGCAGTTGCTGTATATACTGATCTACAAATTTATTCGCCTTGGCAATTTCGGATTTAGGCACATAAACGATATCGTGTGGTCTGAGGAAAAAGGGTGAAGCGTTAGAGCTTCCGTCCAGAGAAGCTTGCAAATTAATATGGATTGGTACCGGTTTGTTGTCGCTCCCTTTTCTTATAACCAAACATTCTTCAGGACTTGCTGTCTCTTTAAACCCGCCTTGATTAAATATAGCTTGAAGTGGTGTCATATCCCCGATAAGAGGGGCCACTCCAGGCTGCTTTACCTCGCCACCGACAAAAATTCTGCGGCTGGCTGAGGAAACAACTATGACTGTTAAGGTCGGTTGCCGTATTTCTTGCTCGTAACGCTCAACTAAATTTTGGTCAAGTTGTTGCGGTTCAAGGCCGGCCGCAACAATTTCGTCAATCAGTTGAAGTGATATTTTGCCATCCGGGCGAACGGTAACCTGTTCATTTAATTCAGGATTGTAGTAAAACTTAATGGACAGTTCGTCGCCGGGCTGTATCCTATATGGCTCCGTCATAACGGAGTTGGAAACATTAACTTGCTGCTCTGGATTTATCACCTCGGTTTTATTACATCCCAATGAAAAGAGCACGGGAAGGATAAGCAAACCAGCAATGATTACCCTTTTTAACTTTTTAAATATTGTTTCCTGGGTTACGACATCTGTAAATAAACTGGTCATAAACTTGGCTGAAATTTGTCGTGTAGATTTCATTGAAACTATATCCATTTATAGAAAAATTGCGGGATATAATATTCTCTCCCGTTCAAAATAGTACCCAATACGTTTACTCTCCTACTCTGTAATTCATCCATAGCTCTTTGGGCTACCGGTTGGCGCGTTTTGCCGGCATCAATCACCATGACCAGGCCATTGGTTTTTAAACTGATTAATTGGGTTTCAATATGACCAATAACGGGGGGAGCAAGAAGAATAAGCATATCAAAGTTCTGTTGCAATAGTTGCAGAGTGTCTGAAAATTGCACACTTTGAAAAATTGTTGTATCCTCTTTTTTGCTAGTTCCGCAGGGCAGAAAATAAAGTTTACTTCTCTCCTTGGATATGAGTGGAGAGACTTCCTCTCCGTTCAGGATATCGGTAAGCCCTTTATATTGCCGACCACCCTGTAGGCTGCCTAGACTAGGTGTAGTAATATTAGCATCCACTACCAGTATACTTAGCTCGGAGTAAAGATCGATAGTAGCCGCGAGTTCCATAACCAAAGGAAAAAGGTCATCGCTACCCGCTAGAGGAGCAATGACAAAACTGAACGGTTTTTTTTCTTCGCTCTTTTGTTCTTCACACAAGGTTCGTAACCGTGCACCGATATCGGCAAAAGCATTTGTGTCTTGCCTGGCAAGTCCTGCGAATCCCGATTTTTTACTATTCTGTATGGTGTTTTTCTGTTCGACCTTACGCGTAATAGAAGCTTGTTCCGCACGTGCAAGGGCCTCATCGGTTCTGCCCATTATTCCTCCAGCCTATTTTTCAGATTCTTGGTGATGGGTATTTTAATAACCTGGCCAACTTTTAAATTATCAGGATCTTTGATTTTTGGATTATATTCAAGAAATTTCCACAATGGAAATCGTTTAAAGGTTCCTAAGTTATCTTTTACCAACTGTGACAGGATGTCTCCTTGCATTACCGCGACTTCAATGTAATCTTTGGACTCGCTGCTCATTTTCGGTGCAATAGATGCCTGTATCTGGGTAGTGGTTTGAACAATAGACGGAGCTGTGGATGGAATTGCAGAATCAACAGATTTTATTGTCGGCTCTGGAGTTATTTCCTTTTTCTGGTTAAGTTCTGGTCCATATTGTCCCATTCTAACAGCTATTAGGTTTTTTTCCGAAACTAGATTTTGCTCAAAGGTCATCGTTTGTTTAGACGCCACGACCTGTTCCGGCTCGGTCTTTTGTTGGGAAGCGAAGGGGATCACGGGCGGTATTTTTGTGCTATTTTTAAAGTCGTCATCCGGTTGTGATGTTTCTGGTGATGTTTCCGGGTCTGATTTGCTAACTAAGGGGAAGCTCGATGGTATTTCTGAAATCTTTTTCGAGTCACTCTTCGAAAACATTGCTAGCGGTCTCGTATTGGTGGCCAAGGGCAACCCAGTTGGTATTTCGGTCCCCGTTTTTGAGTCGACCTTCTGGTTTAATATTTTCGGCTTTTTCTCGCTAACTATGCCTATGTCAGGGCTTATGACAGGTGGTAGTTTGGCGTTATTTTTAGGGCTGTCCTGCTGTTGCAATGTCTCTACTTCAATGGCAGTTGGAAACATTTCCGGTTTATAATCAATAGCCCACAACCCACCAACAACAACTGCCCCAACTATTACGGCTGCGATAGATAACGATGAAGTTTTTGCTAATGGTGGGTTTAATTTTGAAAACAAACTCCACTGAATACGGGATGTGTCTTGCTGTAAGTCCTTAACGGCTTCCCGGACTATTTGTTTGTTCAGCTTGTCCTTATAAAGCCCATAACATAACAGCAGGGCATTATCGGCTAGGGTATTTATCTTCCTTGGAATTCCCATGGAATATCGCCATATAGCCTGCTTTGCACCTTGGGTAATCTGAAAGCTACTAGCCTTTGATGCGACCTTGAGACGATGCTCAATATAGGCAAAAGTTTCTTTCCTGGTTAAAGGCCACAAACACCTTTTTATATTGATTCGTTGCTGAAGCTGTCTGAGTTGATTAAGACCAAGTTTGGTGTCGAGTTCCGGTTGTCCGGCAAGTAATATCTGGATCAGTTTCTGTTTATTGGTTTCAAGATTGGATAATAAGCGGATCTGTTCTAAAGTTTCAATGCTGAGGTTCTGTGCTTCATCAATAATCAATATCACCTTATTGCCTAAACCCAGCTGTTCAATGGCATAAGCATTGATTGCATCGATTGCCGGGCCAATGTCCAGCTTCTCTTCTTTATCCGTCACCGTCCACTCAAAAAGAGCGGTATTCAGCAGTTCTTCAAAACCGATATTGGTGTTAAAAATATAGGCGACTTGACATTCTTGCTCCAGTTTTCCGCGCAGAGTGTTTAGAAGGGTTGTTTTTCCGGTTCCCACTTCACCGGTGAGAAGTATAAATCCACGTTTCTCGGTTATCCCATATTGCAGAGCGGCAAGGACCTCCTGATGCCGGTCTCCCAAATAGAGGAAAGCCGGATCGGGAGTGACATCAAAGGGTCTTTCAGAAAATCCAAACTCATCACAATACATTGGCAGCCAATTTTATCTCCTCAGACATTGTTATTAAGCGACAACTTCATATCCGATTCCACCAGGCTTTCGGTCCTTCCTCCTCGGATTTTTTTGAAATTACTTGAAATAGAGCCGAAAACTTGAACTCCCATGCTTCTCGCAACATCTTCTGGGCTCTCCAGGCTGTTATCAAAGTAATCCCGTATGAATGCACTGCCTATGCCGCCAAAGATTCCCATCAGGATGCCGATAAGGATATTGAGTTTAACTTTGGGGCGAATCGGTTCCAACGGTGCTTTGGCCGACTTCAAAAGGACGATATCATTCATATTGCTATCTTCCATTGAGATCTTGATGCGAGCCTCCTCAAGCTTGGCCAGATATAGCTTATAATTCTCCCTATCAACCTCGACTTTTTGCTGCATTCGGTCTAGTTGAACCTCTATCTTATTAAGATCCTCAAGTTGATCGCGATAATCTGTAAGCTGATGATTTTGTAAATTTTGCTTTACCTTGATGGCACTCATGTCCGCCTCTAGTTCATAGAGTTGGTTTTTGAGGTTTTGGTAAATTGGATTAACGACAGTGACTTCTTTTTGGTATTTTTTGTTGTTGTATTCGGCAAGCTTCAACTCAACAAGTGCTATATCTTCTTTAACGTTGACAACCAGTCGGTTGTTTTCGGTGTATTTATTAAGCAGTTGTTTTTCTTTCAATTGTAACTCAACGATCTTTGCCTCTAGATTATTGATTACGGTGTTGTTAAGAGCAGACTCTGTTCCTTGAGAGATTGATTTTGGAATTTGAGCCAATTGGATTTTCTTTTCTCGTATCAGTTTCTGCGTTTCCAATTTTTTACTTCTGGTGTTGTGCATCTCATATTCCAGATCGGATAGGCGCTGGAGTAATAATCGCTGCTGTTCAGAAAGTTCGGTGACGCGATGCTTTTTGCGAAAAGCTTTCCATTCCTGCTCGGCCTGGCCTAAGCGATTTTCCAGCAGTGTGACCTGTTCCTGAAAAAACTCCAGAGAAGTGCTGCGCTTGTTCATGGAAACGCGTTCCTGGAGATAAACATCAATGATGGTATTGATGATTTGAGCGGACATTTCCGGATTGGAAGCTTCGAATTCGATCTCTATAACATTTGATTTACCGACCGGAGTAACCGAGAGATTCTCCTGATATAACAAAATGGCTCGCTCTTTCGGTGTTTTAGTTTTTACTCTCCGCAAAGAGGCAAAAGCTTCTGATAGACGGCCACTACTGAGCTCACCGAACATTTTTTCCGGCCCGAGAATGGCGATGACTTTTTCGGCTACGGATCGACCTTTTATAAGCTCCACTTCTGAATTAAGGATACCTTCTTTTCCATAACTAATAACTTGAGTATTCAGACTCAACGGTGAGGAATAAACATTTTGTCTACCTAATTTAACGAGAATTGAGCCGGAAGCTAGATAAGTCGGCTTTATCAATAGGCTTATCCCTGCGGTTAGAAAAACAGTAAGGATAAAAATAAGGAATATACTTTTTTTCCGTTTAAAAATAACGGAGAGGGCATCTCTGAAAGTAGTGTTTGTTTGCTCTTGCATTTTTGGTTATTTTATCGGCAGTTAATTGTGAGATTTTCCCTTAAACACAGGCTTTTACGATGCTAACATCTGGAGTGACTCGTGGCAACTATTCTACAGTCAACTTAGGGCCTAGTTAAATACCTTTCTACCTATGGCCTCATTGTATATGGCGGCAAGATCCCGGTAATAGATCTCTTCACTAAAGCGTTTTTCAACGGTGATTCTGGCCTGCTTTCCATAGTTAAGACTTAATTCACGGTTATCCCATAGCGTTGCAATCTTTGCCGCAAGTTCTGTGGCGTTGCCCGTTGTAAAAAGTAAACCGTCTTTGCCATCTGTAACAAGCTCCGAAATGCCACCCTGATCGGAAGCAATTATCGGCAGGGAAAAAGCCATCCCCTCTGAAATAACCAGCGGGCACATATCAAACCAGAGGCTGGGCACCACAAGCATGCGAGCATCGCTATAAAAGCGATTCATCTCATCTTTATCCAACCGACCTCGAAAAACAACATTATTGAATGCTTTCTGTTGCATGCTGTCAAACAAGGGGCCGCCTCCAGCCAGGTGAAAGGGGATGTCCTTTAACTGCTTGGCAGCCTCCAATAGGACACCAATCCCTTTTACTCGGTCAAAACGACCGGCAAAGGCCACATACTTACCCTTAGGGTTATGGGTAGGAGGCGTAACTTTATCGTCTACTGCGTTATACAAGACTTTAATTTTCTTTTCCTGTATACCTCCTCGGACCAATAAATCCTTAGAAAATTTGGTCATGCTGATGAAAAGATCGACATTCTTTTCAAAAAGATTGGCTTTTTGGGCAATATAAAATCTAAGGGCATATACCATACTCTCTGTTAAATTATTCCGGCAGTTTTTGGTTATGCATCCCATGGGACTGTTCTCCAAACAGTAAAAACAATTTTGTGTGCCGCAGAGGTGGTTGGCATTGGGGCAGGTTAGGTTAAAGTTGTGCAGACTCATCACCGTCGGTATATTGAGTTCACGACAAGCAACCAGTACCGAGGGAGAAAATAGTGGATAGAGATTATGGGCATGGACAATATCTGGCTGGAATTTTTGAAGTTCCTGTTTAACTTCAGCCTTGGCACGATAGTTATATATTCCAAACAGTCCGGCCGAAACCTTGCGACCAAGGTGGCCGACAATTTCATTACTGTCACGTAACAAAAGCTTGGTTACGCCTCCTTTTTTTCCCACAAGGTCGGCAATTCTTCTGACAACGATATCTTCGCCGCAGAAACCGCTCCGATATTGATTGTAGAGTTGTAGGAGCCTCATTGGATATCGATTTTTTGTTTTTTGGGGGGAGAATGGCTACCTGCCCGTGGAAAAACCATAAATCTGTCCGGTAAAAGCCTTCGCCCAAGTTGTGGAAACTGTTCAAAAAAAGTTCTCCATACATAACCGGTAATGCGAAGTAACCTTAGCTGATGAGCCAGAGCCATGGATTTATGACCGATGATTAACGCACCAATTCCAAGGGGCAAGTGATATAGGATTCCTTTCATCCCACGAGCTGTTGCCAACAGCGTCGTTTTCCAGAAACCTTTGTATTTCAGGTCTAGATTTGCCATTACCGGACCGCCACCAATAAACGCTTCCCGTTTCAAAAAGGCCGGTTCAAGTCTTTCCGAAGGTGTATGGTGGTATATCAGGGCAAAGGGACTAAACCATAGTGCAAATCCGTGTTTTCTAGCACGTATAAAAAAATCGTAATCGGAGCCGCCTACCGTCATTCCGGTATCAAATAATCCGATCTTATCGAAAACTATGCGATGTACTAGCGCATTCCCACATCCGGGAAAGATATTTCCAAAATAGGGATGGTAGTAGTCGGAGAGCTTTATTTCTCTCAGGCTCATTCGAATATAGGGATGGTGCTTTTGCATTTCTTCCACGGGTAAATCCGTTTTTACTCGGCCTCCGATTATCCGGCTATCCAGCAATTTTGCGGCTTGCCACAACTCTGACAGCCAGGTTGGGGCAGCAATTTGGTCATCGTCAAAAAAAGCCAACCAATTCCCTCGAGCTTCGTTGATGCCTCGATTCCTGGCAGCGCCATCTCCCTGAACTGTTTCAAGCCGGTAATGAATCGGTATTGGATACTTTTGCTGCATTTGCATGACGATTTCTTTGGTGTTGTCGGTGGAATTGTTATCCACAATGACCAGCTCATAGTCAAACCGGTTATCCGTTAGCTGCTCCACCAGACTCTCAAGAGCGTGGGCCAGATGGGAGGCCCGATTATAGCTCGGGATGATGATACTGATAAGCTCTGGAATGTTGTCTGAATGGGGGATTGTCGGCTTTTTCTGAAAGCCTTCAGGAAGAATATTGCATGTCGGGTTAGGAATCTGCTTGCCGAATAGGCGTCCCCACAAACGAGGGAAAAAGGAATACCAGCCTCCCGCTTTTCCACCCAGGGTGAACGCCGAATCCCAATAAAACACGTTAAAGCGTCCCCAATGAAAGGGTGAGATACCGTTGGTCACGGGTTCTGCTAGGGTGTTTAGAGCACAGTTTACGCCCTGATTCTTTGCCGCCTCAATATCCTCTGGAGTGGCAAATCCCAACCTTGGATTACCATAAGGAAAGGCAAAAAGGGGATCTTTAATCCCTAACTTAGCGTTTAAATAGTCAATTGAGAGTTGTAAGTCCTCTTTAAATAGCTCAAGACGATGACGAAAATCCTGATGCGAATGAGTATGAGAACCTATGCTGATGAGACCATGCCCGAGCATTTCCATACACTGCTTGGTAGTGAGATGACGATACATCTTTTCTGGGACACTATCTTGATGCTTTTTTCCCCACTGGTCAAATGGTATTGCTCCATTATTGTCTAAATAGGCGGTATTGATAAAGATTGTTGCAGGAATATTCAGCTCTTTGAGAATTGGCCAGGCGTAGCTATATACTCCCATAAAGCCATCATCAAAGGTAATTGCAAGTACTTTGGGAGGAACTTGGATTTCACGATTATAGAAGTCGATGAGTTTATCCAGGGGCCAAAAAACGTACCCCATCTCTAAAAGACCACTAAGCTGTTTTCTGAAAACTTCCGCCTCCACGCTTATATCCGGTTTGAATTGTTTCCTTGAGGCAACAACCCGGTGATACATGAGAATGGAAAAAGTATCTGATGCCCGGTTACCTAGTAATCTGTTACAGAGACCAGCGACTGCGGATGCTAGCACAAGAAGTCCTTCTTTAACCCCCCTAAATAGGCTCATCTTTTTCTCCGTTGGATTGTTTTACTTTGGCAATCAAGCTCTGGATTAACTGTTTTTCATTTTCCTTCACTCCACCACATAAGTAAATGCTGAGACCATATACAAGCATTGATAAAGGAATAACTATTAGTAGGGATAATTCGCGTAACCACCAAGTAAAAACAGCCATTACACAGGCCGCGAAAAAAGGAATCCTCAAGAGTCGAAATAAAGACAGTCCGCCAATAACCGGTCGTGCGAAATAATATAGCAACAGACTTAATACAATAAAAGATATCAACGTTGCTATCGCTGCGCCGTTAACACCGAATTTGGGTATTAGCAGCAGGTTTAGAGCTACATTGAGCAGAGCACCACTAAGGTTTGCCCAGAGATCTTTTATCTGATTGTTACTTGCCGTAAGGGCATTAGCAAAAACTAAGGCTAAAGGGAAAAAACAGACCGACCAGACCAAGATTTGCAAACAATCCACGGAGGCATCCATTCCTTCCCCATACACCAGTTTGATTATAGGTTCGGCCAAGATCATCACGCCTAAAACCGTAGGAAAGGCAAAAAGAAACAGATAATATACCCCCATTTTGCACTGCCGCTTAAACTTGTCTGTTGCCGTTTTGTACTGTAAAGCGATAAGAGGAAAGAGCGCCGTAATAAAACCTAAGCATAGGTAGTTGATGCTCTCAGTGATCCTGGAAGCGGCTGTATAGATGCCGACCTCGGTCATGGAGCGCATTAAAGAAAGCATTAGTACATCGGTTCGCCAATAAATTACGGATAGAATGGCTATGACCAAAAAAATCAAAGCGTCTTTCAAAAGCTTTGGTAAATGAATATGTCTCCCGCCTATTTGAGGGCGAACACCCAACATAAATAGGAATACCAGAGCAATACAGAATACCAGGATTCTTGTCACGACTACCGCAAAAATAAGACCGTACAGCCCATAGCCCTGATAAAGTGCGATAATTCCAAAAACGGTTTTGCCAATCGCTTCTCCAATAAGGAGGACAGACTTTAACTCCATTCGTTGATGCCCCTCAAATATGGCATAGAGATTGAGAGTCATGACATGAAAAAACAGAGAAAAAGCGAGTAATTGTATTGACCAGATAATCTCTGATGAGTAATTCGATACCCCAAGGAGCAGTTGGATAAGAACAACAGCAACCAAGCTTGAAATCATACAGATAATGGCAGCGCTAGTGAGATATTCTCCACTTTGAGAAATATCCACAGCCACCTGTCGTGTGATAATTTTGCTTAACCCAAATGCTGCAATTGTCTCAAAAAAGAAGATAAAGCTTATTGCTGCGTTGAATTGCCCCAGGGTATCAGCCCCTGCAGTTCTGGTAATATAACCGAGTAACAGCAGAGCAAAAATAGGCTTAAGTATATCGGCCAGGGTGAGAATAAGGGTGTTTTTAAACAACATCAGGGACCATCCTGCAAAATGATTACCACCCTGAAGATCTCTTTATAAAGACGGCAAAGAGTGTTGTAGGTCTCATGCTCAGCTTTTAATTATAAATTATAAGAAAAGGAAGTATAGGAAATTCAATAACATTTGCCTAGTCATAAGTTGAATTTTGCTGATTACCCAGATAGATATGCTAGGCAATAACAAACCAACATCAAAGGCGCTAATTCGACTAGTTTCCCAACTTTATGTAGCAAATTTGTCTAATGCAATGCTTAGCTCTTTTTCAGCTCATCACTAAAATATGAAATAGTTTTCTCAAGCCCTTCCTCGAGTGAGACTTTGGGTTCCCAGTTAAGAGTGTTTTTGGCTTTTGTGATGTCAGGGCATCTTTGTAATGGATCGTCTGGAGGCAAAGGAGAAAAATCAATAACCGATTTACTATTGGTTGTTGCGATGATTTTTTCTGCAATACTAAGAATTGACATTTCATTTGGATTGCCCAAATTGACAGGCGTGTGGCAGTCATTGCTATTTATGAGTTCTATCAAGCCATTAATTAAATCATCAACATAACAAAATGAACGGGTTTGTTTTCCGTCGCCATAAATGGTAATCGGCTGGTTTTGTAAGGCCTGTAAAATAAAGTTACTAATAACTCTGCCATCGTTATAACTCATATTAGGCCCGTACGTATTAAAAATACGAGCTATTTTTATTTTTACATTATGTTGCTGTTTAAAGTCGTAAAATAAAGATTCGGCACATCTTTTCCCTTCGTCATAGCAAGATCGTGAGCCAAATGGATTAACATTACCCCAGTACTCTTCTGTTTGAGGGTGTATAAGTGGATCTCCATAAACTTCACTGGTTGAGGCTTGTAATATTGGAACATTTAACCTGTCGGCAAGTTCTAACATATTAATGGCACCTAAAACACTGGTTTTGGTTGTTTCAATAGGAGCATGTTGATAATGTATTGGACTTGCCGGACAAGCGAGGTTATAAATTTTATCCACTTCCAGAGATATGGGGGAACAGATATCGTGACGGATATATTCGAAAAAAGGATATTGCGTTAATGGCTGGATATTTTCTTTCCTTCCGGTATAAAAATTATCGAGACATATCACTGCTTTATCCTGCTTGAGTAAGGCTAATGCAAGGTGTGAACCAATAAATCCTGCACCTCCGGTTATCAGTATTCGTTCTCTTGAAAATTTTGATAAGTTAATATTTTTCATGGATGGTATTTTCGAATTTTTTTAAATTTATTTTTGGGAATACGCCACAAGAATAATATGAAATGAACTCACCGCGTTATTTATATCATCTTTTTTAACTATTCAGCTTATTAGGTATTGACGCACAAATAGGGTAAAAGCTGTGTGTGCTGTGTTAGTTTTTATTATTAGCCATAAGATTCTACCTTAATATGACCATCCGGCATCAAAGGAGCAAATTTTTTAAGTCCGGTGTATTGTAGAAAAATATTCCACAAATAAAGCGGATTAAGAATAAGATAACGCCGCCATAAACGTGTCGGTTCTTGAATTAAACGAAAGAACCATTCCAAGCCATAATTTTGCATTATCTCAGGAGCTTGCGGTAAAGTCTTGGCGTGAAAATCAAAAGCGGCACCAACCGCTAAGATAGGTATATTCAAAAGATTTCGGTATTCATAAGCCCAAATTTCTTGTTTAGGACAGCCTAAACCTAAAAATACACCATCGGCGCCTGAATTTTTTATACGCTCTACCAGCTCCATACGCTCATCTTCGTTAAGTTTACGAAACTTTGAAGGCTCAACACCCACAATTTTTAAATTTGGAAAATCCTGTTTTAAGTTTTCAGTAAACTTGTCTAAAACGTCTTGCTTGCTCCCATATAAATAAAGACTTAATCCTTTTTCGGCAAAAGCCTGGGCGACTAGCAATGTCAAATTTGGACCATAAACGCGATCAGGTAAACGCTTTTTATACAGCCAACGTAATGCCCAGCGTACCGGTTGTCCATCAGGTACCACTAAATCCAGGCCATTTAAACGACATTGGTGGACGGATTCCATAAATCCTGTCATCACACCATGAACCGCTAAAGCACTGACAGAATAAGGTAGTTTATTTTCCGCTGCCTTAACGATTTCCGAGACTGCAAATTCATAGTCCACTGCATGCACATTGACGCCAAGAATAGAGTGTTTACCTTTATTAATCACTCTTTAGCCCACCGTTCAGTGTTGTACTCGTATATTGAACGCAAAATTTGTTCGACATTATAATTAATTGACCAGCTGGGATATTTGGCCTTAAATTTCGAAAGATCACTGATATACCAAATGTGATCGCCAATACGATTATCGTCAGTATAGGTATAGTTTAGTTTTTTTCCGGTAATTTTTTCACAAATATCAATCGCTTCTAACATAGAGCAGTTACTTTCACGTCCTCCCCCCATATTGTAGACTTCACCCACTCCAGGATTTTGATGAAAGTGATGAAAAGCATTAATCAAATCGGATGAATGGATGTTATCCCGCACTTGTTTTCCATGATACCCAAAAATCGTATAGGGGGTTTCGGTGGCTGTACATTTCATCAGGTAAGCTAAAAAACCGTGCAGTTGCGTTCCAGAATGATTGGGACCGGTTAAACAGCCACCTCGGAATGAAACCGTTTTCATGTCGAAATAGCGACCATATTCTTGAACCAGAACATCAGCTGCCACTTTGGAAGCACCAAATAGAGAATGTTTACTCTGGTCAATGCTCATATCTTCGGAAATCCCCGAATGATATTTATGGGAGGTGTTAATTTCCCAACGCTTATCTAATTCCTCCAGAGGCAAACTATTGGGCAAATCACCATACACTTTATTGGTTGAAGTAAATATAAAGGAAGCCTCCGGGCAATAATCACGAGTGGCTTGTAAAAGATTTAAGGTACCGTTTGCGTTAACGGAAAAATCCATAAACGGGTCCTTGACTGCCCAATCATGGGAGGGTTGTGCGGCAGTATGAATCACCAGGGAAATGGATTGACCCAATAGCTGAAAAATATTTTTTATCGCATCGTAATCTCGTATATCGACGTTATGGTGTTGGTAGTTTTTGACTTCGGCTTCTAAACGCTGACGATTCCAGTCTGTTGATGCATTTTTACCAAAGAAATACTCGCGCATGTTGTTATCAATACCAATCACATCCATGCCCTGTTCAGCGAAGAAACGTACTGCTTCAGAACCAATTAGGCCTGCAGACCCGGTAATAATTGCTACACTCATAATAATTTGTTTCAGCTTTTATATAAAGGATAGAGAAAGGATAAAAAAACCAATCACAGTTTGCAAATTAATAATTAAATTATAACAGGCTCTAGGAATCATAGGGGTTAATGAAGCCAGGTTAGTATCACTGTAGGTTATAATTTATATTAAGTCATATTATGCTGACTTTGCTATAGTGGCCCAGAGTAAAGCATTAAAATTATTAACTCGTTTGGAGCTACCATTAGCTGCTTTTGGTAATGCAGCAGCAATATTTGATGATTTTTTAGGGCTTCATTAATTGACCAATATCTAGATAGATGGTCAATATTTTCCACTCTGCTTAAATTAAGAGACGAATAAAGAGCATTAGATGTAACCGGATGCTTATGGATGGTCGAATATTTTGACCATTTGGATGTAGGTTATTTGGGGTAAATATGCTGAAGGGATGGGAAAATAAGATTTATATTTAAATTAGACAGCTTGAAATTAATAATTCTCGAGGGGGGGGGTGATCGTTATTAATCCACAAACTGTCTGGGATTAAGTATAACTCAATAATTTAATAATAACAGGGGAAATACCTAAAACATTTCAATGGTTTGTATTAAATTTTCTATAGGGTAGAAGTAAAAAAAGAATGTAACATAACGAATTGTTTTGGAAAAGTTGAATGGAAACGACCTAAAAAGGCTGCTTCCTGTCAACCAATACCCCGTCCTTACTAAATTAACAATTTAGAGTTGTGACTTCGGCAAAGTTTTGTCTAGGTTTAAATTATAATGTCTTATTAGCAATATAGTTAGGCATGATTTATTAACTAAGCCACTGCATTATAAAGTATGATCCTTTCTCCTCCTTGAGGAGCTTTTACTCATGCGCAATCCTGGTGAGTAATTTTTTATGGAAACAGTTTTTACTAGCTGTTTCCATTTTTTTATCTACTACTCCCCCTTGGCTAGCTACTTTTTACCGAAAGCGGCTTTCATTAACACACAATTGAATAATATACCTGTTAAACTTAAATTCAATGAAAGTTGAATCCGCAGTTGATACCGGAAGTCCATTATGTGTAATCAACAAGGGAAAAAAAGAATAAAATATGAAAGTATTTGCGCTAAAAATCATCGTCATCAAAGTTTTGAGCAACACCCTGAATAAAACCGATAACTTGCTCTAATGAGAAAGTAGAGTTTAGACTTCTCATATTATCATTGCGGCGAATGCGAATTTACCTACATATGGAGGTGTTACTGTTTGTCCATTTTGATAGTATTTTAGCAACAAGATAAAAAACAATAACAAAGAAAGAAGTTGCTTCATGTCTACCCCTTTTATAATTCTCAGAGCAACCATACTTGTCATGTTCGTGGCCATTCCATCAGTACAGGCGATTGAGAAAACCGATAACAGCCTTCTGCAAAAAGAAAATCAATTGTTAAAAAAGCAAGTTAACCATTTAAAAGCGATGTTAACGCGTCGAGATAAAGAATTAACAACCTTAACAGAACGTATCCAACAATTTCATGAAGAGTTGGTGACTCAAAATCAGATTGAGGTGCAGATATTAAAAACGATGTCGAATATATCTGAAACAGCAACTTGATATCAACCGTCAAATTCAACACTATTGGAATGCGGGACGTTCGTTTACCGCCCGTGAAATGCACGGTGACTTTTATAAAATAAGTGGTTATTTTGTTAATAAGCAATGGATGCAATCGCTGCAAAGCCTTTTTATTCCAGTCGACAAGGTGATTAAGCGTTAATCGTTACGAATTTATTTTAGGCTGTATGAACGAGCATGCCGACAGATTCTATAACCTATGATATATAGATAAGTATTTGTAATGATTATTTAATATTACTTCGTTTTGTTAATTAGGGGGGAAGAGATGGTTGGATTAGAGCGGTATATAAAAGTGATTAAACAATGGTTAATTCAAGACGTACCGAGCCATTTGTATCCCTGCCAAGGATGTAATCAAACGTCATGCACACAGTTTGACTGGGAGCATTGTGAGTATCGTTTACACAGTAAAGACGCCCTTAAGAAACCCCAAAAACAAGCAAATCTTTAATTGTTCACCTAAAAGTAACTGATAAATTCCGAATCAGTTTGCTCGTTTAAGAACCTGATATCATATCGGCCAAACCTCGAAGCTCTCTGGCAACAAAATTCGAATCGGCACCATGTTTAATAATAATGGCGTGTTGCTGCCCACTTTCTAAATCAACCTGAAGAACTGTAGAACGTGCAAAAGATTTTGTTGTAACATTGAAAACAATATCCGTTGCTTCAGGAGATGGAAACGTTTCACGTATGTCTTGGGACAAAGATGGAAAGACTTCGGCCAGCTCCTGGCATTCTTCGTTGGTTAGTTCCGGCCATAAGGTTTGTATATTGCCCCCACTTACACCAGTAAAGCAATTGAACTTGGATTCACTTAAACTCATGCCTGCTTTTTTAGCAGCATTAATGATTTGATAGGCTGCTTCTTTACGACTGCTCATCCTGATACCCTCCCCGATACACTTATTATAAATACTTAAGATTGTATCAATTTATTGCAGAAAAATCTGTAGGACTTTTCCTACAAACTTAACTAAATCGAAGGAGCTTATATTGAAATGAATATTAAGAAATCTGTTAGCGAGTTTTGATGTAAACTTTTTTTGATGATTAACCTGAATTGATAAGTTTTTGATATATTAATGGTAGCCGAGGACGGACTCGAACCGTCACGCTGTTGCCAGCACCGGATTTTGAATCGGTTATAACTTATATCTAACTCAATCATACTATATCAAACCAAGCCATATCTATGGTTTTTATCAGAACCTTTTTGTATTATTCAGTTCAAATTAGTTCGGTACTGTGACAAGATTGTGACGCTGCTGATTTCTACTACGTGGATTAGGAACTATCATGCCAAAATTAAAAAATAATAAAGATAACGATGTGGAAGATACTATTTCTGATGAAGAGTTTATAAAAAGGCTCAAATTCATGTTCAAAGATGCCAGTAACATTGCAATTTTAGGACATATAAAACACATGTACGAGTTGCTCCATAAGTTTGCTAAAAAAGATGAATTAATAGGAGAGGTTAGGTTAGATATATTAGATACGGAGTTTATAGAAGAACAATTTATGAATAGTCTTTTAAATAGGAGAGTAAAAGGTGAATCTGTCAGGGTAGAATATTACACAAAATACGTAAAAGGTGATAACAAAGATACCTTGATGGCTAATTATGTAAATGAAGAATTAATACCTGCGGCAGAAGCTATGATGTATCGCTATAGGATGAATGAATTACCTGAAGGTAACATATATTACGTCCAACAATCAGAACATGCTATCAAAGAAAAACTAAATTCTTTCGTTGATAAAATATTAAAGCAAGAAAATGCTGAATTACCAGTACTCCCAAATTTAAAATGTTCAGTTTGGTCGGAAGAGCAAGAGAGAGTTTTTAATAAATCATTGAAACAATTAATCTGTGATCAAATGGGTATGATTAAGGCTAAAGGGGCACCCGTAAGCTGGTCTATAGAAATAAAAAGAAGATTTGTCAATGACGTTATAAGATTGCATGATGAAGAAGGTTATTCATATCAACAGGCAGTAGAGAAGATAAGGGAGGAAGCTCCATATCTTTATTGTAATGAAAGTGGCAAAAAACTAAATCCAAGCACGTCACAATTTCATCAATACAGACGTGAACTAGAAGAAAAATAGTATTTGCTATATCGTAAAAGTATAGAAAGAAAGCCGGATATATTATCTGAAACGAGGAGAATAGAAATTTAAAGATTCTGTATTGTTTAATACGACATTTTCGGGTCGTTGTCGTTAAAAAATATGCTGCTGATTAACCTCCTAATGTAATCGAAATCAGCCATGTCTCATTTAATAGAAACAATTCATAATACAACAATCGATAAAGCAATTCATTTACTTACTAAAACACACTCAATAATTGTTGAACAAATAATCGAAGCCAAAATCTTCTTTTTACGTTATAAAAGGTATGTATACCCCTCCCCAATGTCTAGACCAATTTTATAAAAAGTTAAGATATAATCCTTTCACTTAAAATTAATCAAATTGTCGTTTTTGCGCCGCAGGCATTATCCAATTTACCGCTCACTTTGATGCGG
>Ga0209475_10001879_pt1 | contig 23662 bp, 18 predicted proteins | sample tdDd471_FD_187128 | JGI IMG/M metagenome (GOLD analysis project Ga0209475, IMG submission 187128) | Marine sediment microbial communities from the Atlantic coast under amendment with organic carbon and nitrate - tdDd47.1 (SPAdes)... | ecosystem: Environmental > Aquatic > Marine > Coastal >... | reverse complement strand
CCGTCGGAACCGATATGAGCCGCGCCCTGCTGCTGACGGCCAACCAGTTGGACCGCGTGCCGGGCTACCCGGACGAGGTGGACGAGCCGGTCCTCAGCACGTCGGGCAGCGACGACAACCCGATCGCTTGGTTCAGGATCGTCCCCGCCCCGGACAACGAAAATAACATCCATACCTATGGCGACTTCGTCGAAGACGTCATCAAGGACCGATTGGAACGCGTGCCCGGCGTCGCCGATGTGAATTTCTTCGGCGGCGGGCCGCGGGAAATGCATATCATCGTCGACCCCGAATACATGGCGCAATACGGGCTGACGGTTTCCGACGTGGTGACCACCCTGCAGCGCGCCAACGCATCGGTTTCCGGCGGCGACGTGGAGGAAGGCAAACGGCGCTATGTCGTGCGGACGGACAACGATTTCTCCGCGCCCGAAGATGTCGCCAAAGTGGTCCTGCGCAGTTGGAGCAATACCGAAACCGGCCGTATCAGCCGCGTCACCGTCGGCGATATCGCCAAGGTCGAATTCGGCTACCGGTCCGCGACGGCCACCATCCGCGCGAATGGCGAATATGCGATTGCCCTGAATGCCACGCGGGAAACCGGTGCCAATGTCATCGAGACCATGAAAGGCATTCAAGCCGCGGTCGCCGAGCTGAACGAATACGCCCTGCCGAACCAGAAGCTTCAAATATACCAGGTCTATGACGAGACCGTGTACATCAACTCGGCCATCGACCTCGTGACCCAGAACATCTGGGTCGGCGGCCTGCTCGCCGCCGCGATCCTGATGATCTTCCTTCGCTCCGTGCGGGCGACCCTGGTGATCGCGCTGGCCATCCCGGTTTCCGTCATCGCGTCCTTTGTCGCGATGGCCGCGCTCGGGCGTTCGCTGAACGTCGTCAGCCTGGCCGGCATCGCCTTCGCCGTCGGCATGGTCGTCGATGCCGCGATCGTCGTGCTGGAGAATATCTACCGGCTGCGCCAGTCCGGGGTACCGTCCGCCGAGGCCGCCTATAAGGGTGCGCAACAGGTTTGGGGCGCCATTTTCGTTTCCGCCCTGACGACGGTGATGGTGTTTATCCCGATCCTGACGATGGAACAGGAAATCGGACAGTTGTTCCGTGACATCGCGGTCGCGATTTCCGTCTCGGTGATGCTGTCGCTGCTCGTTTCAGTCACGGTCATCCCGGCCCTGTCGAACAGATTGCTGGGCGACCAGATGTCCGGCAAAGGCCGCAAAGTCGCCGACCTTCCGGGCTTCAACGTCATCGCCTGGCTGTTCAGTCATACGCTGGGCCCGGTCCTGGACGCGTTCGGCAGGGGCTTCGCCGCGGCGACGGTGGGCCTGACCAGGGCTGTCGTGGCCAGCAAGAAGCTCGCCTTGGTCCTGGTCGTCGCGATCACCGCCGGGGCGGCGATGGTCAGTTACGTCTTCCTGCCCGACCTTGACTATCTGCCCGACGGCAACCGGAACCTGATGTTCGGCTTCGTCTTCCCGCCACCCGGCTACAACCTGGATACCATGCAGCAGATCGGCCAAAACGTCGAAGACCGGGTGCGTCCGCTTTTCGCCAACGAAACCGGGCCGGAGCCGGATTCGGACGGACGGCCGAAGATCGAGAACTTCTTCTTCGTCGCGACAGAAAGCCGGACTTTCGTGGGCGCCAGCGCCATCAATCCCGCCGAGGCGTCGAAACTGCTCGGCGTGCTGCAGGGTGCCGTCGTCGGGGAGCCGGGAACCTTCGGCTTCTTCAGGCAAGCGTCGCTGTTCGGACGCGGCGTCGGCGGAACCAGATCCGTCGACGTGGACATTTCGGGCCCGAACCTGGAGGAGATCGTCGACACCGCACAGCGAACCTTCGCCCTGGTGATGCAGGCTTTCCCGCCGCAACAGGGAAACCAGGTTCGACCGCTGCCCGGCCTGACGCTCGGCGCGCCGGAAGTCCGTGTCATTCCCGACCCCGTCGCCCTTTCCGACAACGGGTTGACGGCGACCGGCCTGGGATTGACGATCGACACCTTCAATGACGGTCTGCGGGTCGACGAGATCACGGTCGGCAGCAACCTGATGGACCTGATGTTGAAGGGCCCGGAAATCAACATCACCGAGACCCAGGGAATCGGTGATCTGCCGGTGGTGACCCGGTCCGGCACGATCGTGCCCGTTTCTTCCCTGGCAGATGTGGTGATCACGGCCGGGCCGACCCAGATCCGGCATGTGGAAAGCCGGCGGACCGTGACGCTTCAGGTCAGCCCCCGAAACGATATCCCGCTGGGCGCCGCCCTCGAGCAATTGCGCAGCCAAGTCGTCGAACCGCTGAGGGAGCAAGGCTTGCCGCCGGGCGTGTCCATCCGTCTGTCCGGCACCGCCGACAAACTCTCAGAAGCGGTGGAGATCATGCGCCTGGACCTGATCCTGGCCCTGATCATCGTCTTCCTGGTGATGGCCGTTCTGTTCGAGAGCTTCCTGTACCCGATGGTCATCGTCTTTTCGGTGCCGTTGGCGACGGCGGGGGGCCTGATCGGGTTGAAGATCCTCAATTTCTACACGTTTCAGGCGCTCGACACCCTGACGATGCTTGGCTTCGTCATCCTGATCGGCATCGTGGTCAACAATGCCATCCTGATCGTCCACCAAACCCTCTATCACATCCGGGTTGAAAATTTCACGCCGCAGGACGCCATCGTCGAAGCGACGCAAAACCGAATTCGGCCGATCTTCATGTCCACGCTGACCAGCGTGTTCGGCATGTTGCCGCTTGTGGTATTCCCCGGCGCCGGCTCCGAGATCTACAAGGGCCTCGGGTCGGTCGTGGTCGGCGGGCTTTCCCTATCAGCGGTGGTGACCTTGGGCGTGGTCCCGCCGCTGTTGTCCCTGATATCCGGATTCATGGCGCGGGCCGGCGCAGCGGAAGAGAGCGGACAGAATCGGACGGAAAAATCCGAACATGCTGATAAAATATCAGCGGGTAAAATCGACCAGCCCGCAGAGTAGCCAGATGCGCGGTACTTCTATGCCTTCCAACACTAATATATATTCGTAATATTATAATGTTGTAGAGTTTTTAAAGGCCGAATTAATTTTTCGTAAATTTTTTTGCGGAGCGGCGGATTCCCTAGTACCAATTAGGGGCGGCGCCGATTAAGACATTCTCATCTCCGGTTCTTCACGAATCCGTGATATTATCGGGTCGAATGGTTGGAAATCGGTTCAGTCGTTCGTTGTCAGGTCGCGCGAAGGTTGTCGTGATCTAATTAAATTTGCGCCATTTCTGGAATACGGCGAGGGGTCGCCAAGGCGTGGGAGGCATATATGTCAGAATCAACTATGTCGGCACATCTGGTCGATATCGTTACCTTGTTGAAGGCTTTGGGGAATGAACGCAGGTTCGAGATTCTCCATTATCTATCCGAAGAGGAAAAGGCCGTCGGTGAGTTGGAGGAACTGGTTGGCTTGAGCCAATCGGCGCTTTCACAGCATCTCGCCCGTCTCAGAAGGGACGGGATGGTCAAGACACGGCGGGATGCGCAGAAGATCTACTACTCGCTCTCCGATCCTCGTGTTTCGCATTTGTTGACATGCCTTGCGTCAATGCACGGCGTCGGAACGAATGACGAAGATGCGGTCAAGCGCGGCGATTCCGTTACGGTACTTCGCACCGCTTAGGTTCTTCTCCACACCATGATCCGGGCGTTCTTCGTTCGGGTCATGGCTGGAACCTCAAAGTTCCCCGGCAGTTGCCACCTATTCGTTCTGCATTGCCGGTCGGTGAGCCTACCGAACATCAGGATTTTGTCTTAAATCGCTCCGTTCTCGGTTGCGTGCAGCGATGGTATTCGCCAATCTGTTCCCAGGTGGATCGGAGAGCGTGGATGTTTGCGCGGATCGCGTCGTGAAGAAATGACGCCAAGGACTGTTCGCGCAGACCGCCAAACCGAGCCCCATAACATAAGAGACCGTGACGCCTGGACGTTAACGTCGTATCGGCGTTCAGTCGCGGCGTGGTTTCCAAGAGAGTGCGTATGGCTGGAAATCTCAATCACGAGGACGTAGCGCGCCTTATGTCCGACCCGTCGCCGGAAAACCGGGCATCGACGGCGGAAAAGGTGGCACAGCAGTTCGGCGAAGGCGCGTTGTCGGAATCCGAAGGGAAACTCGCCGAAGAGATCTTCAATATCATGGTCAAGGACGCGGAAGAACGCGTCCGCGAAGCGCTTGCGAAAAACCTCAAATCCGCCCCCAATCTGCCGCACGATCTGGCGACGAAGCTTGCCAGCGACACCAGCGACAATGTCGCCCTGCCGATCATCCGGTATTCGGAAGTCCTGACGGACGAGGACCTAGTTGCAATCGTCCGCACGCAACCCGGCACGCGACAAGTGGCTGTCGCGGAACGGCCTTCGGTTTCTGAAGCCGTGTCGGAAGCCATTGTCGAACACGGTACCGAAGACGCCGTCGTCAGCCTGGTGTCCAACGAGAGCGCCCGGATATCGGACGCGTCCCTGGAAAAAGTGGTCGAGAAGCATGGTGAGATCGAGCGGGTCCAGAAACCGCTCGTGCATCGCGACCGGCTGCCGGTTTCGGTCGCCGAGAAACTCGTCTCCAAAATCTCAGACGAATTGAAAACCTATCTCGTCGCCAATCATGATCTGCCGGAGCAATTGGCCGCCGACCTGATCCTGCAAACCAGGGAACGGGCGACAATCGGGCTGGTTTCAGTCGGCGCCAGTCAAGAGGACCTTGTGGTTCTCATCAAACAGATGCGCGATACGGGCCGGCTGACGCCGTCGATTATTTTGCGTGCGCTGTGCGTCGGCGACATGCCGTTCTTCGAAACCGCGATCTCGATTCTCGCGGACGTGCCGCTCGCGAACGCGCGCATCCTGATCCACGATGAAGGCGATTTGGGACTTCGTTCCCTGTACGACAAGGCGGGTCTTCCGCGTGCATTGTATGTGGCGTTCCGTTCCGCGGTCGACTTGAACGTCGGCGCGGAAGCCGAACGGACGGACGACGACCCGGAGCAGTTGATGCGCAAGATGCTGGAACGGGTGCTGACCGTTCCGGATTCCGAAGCGGAAGTTTACGCCGACTCCGACGTCGAATATCTGTTGGCGAAATTCAACAAGATCGAAAAACGGCCGGGTCCCGCCTTCTAGCGGACCTGCGGCCCTTTCCGGCACACCCCGCGCCGCGCCGCACCATGAACGGCGGCCCCGTCAAGCATGGCCGACGGCCCGCGCCAGGGTTTCCAAATTCGGGATGATGCGCGTGCCGTCCGGGAAGAAATGAGGAACGTCCGGCGGGGCGACGCCGACGAAGCCGATACCGGTGGCGACAGCGGCGTCATAATCGGTGATCGCATCTCCGATCATGGCGACACGGTCCCGGCGAAAAGGGCCCTCGGCCAGAAATTCCTCAATCCCCTCTTCCTTTGACATCGGGGATCCCCGAAGCCGCCGGAAATACTTGGAAACGCCGCGGCGCTCGGCGATCCGGTTCAATTCCGCTTCCGGCGTCCCTGATATCACGTAGAAGGGCAGCCGGCCGGCATAGGATTCAAGGAACGCGTAAGCGCCTTCTATCAGCGGACAGGAGCAAACCTTTTCCTCCACAAGCGCGGAATAGGCGGCGCAGAGCGCGTTGATCCGGGCCTGATCCGCCGGCCGCCCCAAAAGTTCCGCCTCGAAATATGCGAACTTCTTCATTCGGGACATGCCGCCATGATAGCGCTGGTAGGCTTCGACCGCCTCCATCACGTCGGAACCGTGGTCCCGATACATTTCGACGAACGCATCGACCTTCAGCTCCACCGAATCGACGACCACCCCGTCGAAATCGAAAATCACCGCTTCGGCGGGCCCGGTCAGGTCAACCGGGCGGGGGGCGTTCTTCCGTCCCGTCACGTCATCCATCATCATCTCCGCTCAATCCGGATCCTGTTCGGGTTTCGGGGGAACGATCGCCCCGCGGTGGCCAACCACCCAGGCAGCCATCGCCCGCGCATGCCGCGCGGCTTCGGCGGGACTGTCCCCCATCAGCCGGTGCGCCAGATAGGCGCCGTTGAAGCTGTCCCCGGCGGCGGTCGTATCGACGGGCTTGGCCACCACCGCTCCCTCCACCAGAACATCGGGCTGCCCCGGAAGAGAAACCAGGCAAGGCGCGGCGCCGTCCTTGACGACGATTTCCTCCACACCGAAGGCCTTGCATCTCTCCGCAACGGCGGCCGGCGTCTCGCCAAAGCCGAGGGCTTGGGAATCTTCAAGGCTCGGAAGGCCGATCGTGGAGCACCGAAACGCCTTTTCCATCCAGGACGCGGCTGCTTCGGGGGTCGGCCACAAGGCGGGCCGATAATTGGTATCAAACGCGGCATGCCCGCCCGCTTCGCGAACCGACGTCGCTATGGCGAGCAAGGCCTCGCGCCCGGCATCGTCCAATATGGCTAGGCTGATGCCGGAAAAATACAACAGGTCCGCCTGTTTCAACGCCGCGGACCACTGTTCCGTATCCGGATGCCTGAACATCTCGCGCGCCGGGGCGGCGGAACGCCAATAGTGGAAACTGCGCTCGCCTTCCGCGTCGGTCTTGATGGCATACAATCCCGGAACGCGTCCGGGAAAGCGAAGGACGAGGTCGATCGACAGACCCTCCCCTTGCCAGGCCGCGACCATTTCATCGGAAAACGGGTCGTTGCCGAGCCCGGTGGCGAAGTGCACCTGCCCATTTCCGCCCAAGGACCGCGCGGCGTAAACAGCCGTATTCAACGTGTCGCCGCCGAAGGTGCGCGCCATCAGGGACGCACTGCCGGAACCGGAGACCATTTCGCCGGTTTCGCTCAATTCAATCATGCATTCGCCGATGCAGATCAGGCTCTTCACGCGCAGTTCCTCTTCAACCTGGGCAAGGCGGCCCTGTTCGTTCAGGACTACACCGATTACCATGCCGGATAAAGACGGCGCTTCGGGACCCGGCCGACGGGCCGCCGTCATCTGAAAAACAACCGGCGGGAAGGAGTTCCCCACCCTATGTCACAGAAAATGACGATCGCCCTCGTCGCGCATGATGCCAGAAAACCCGATCTGGTGTCCTGGGTTCGCGACCACGAAGCGCAGTTGCAGCCGCACAGCCTGGTTGCGACCGGCACGACAGGCGCAATGATCCAAGCCGCCTGTCCGGCCCTGAATGTCCGGCGCATGAACAGCGGCCCCCTGGGGGGAGATCAGCAATTGGGCGCGATGATCGCCGAAGGGAAGTTGGACATTCTCTTCTTCTTCACCGATCCGATGACGCCGATGCCGCACGATGTCGACGTCAAGGCACTGACGCGCTTGTCGGTGCTGTACGATATACCGATGGCGTGCAACAAGGCGACGGCGGAGTTCCTGATCAGCAGCCCGCTTTTCGTGGACGGATACGAGCGCCAGCCGACCGACGCCGCCGTGCTCAAACATGCAAACGGTCATTGAGCGACCCAGCCGTGACCGCAGGGAAGGGTTCCGCCATGTCTGAAAAGATCGACAGGATCATATCCGCCGCCCCGGTCATCCCGGTCATAACGGTACGAGGGGCGGAAGACGCGGTTCCCCTGGCCCGCGCCTTGGCCGCGGGCGGCTTGCCGGCGGTCGAGGTGACGCTGCGCACGGCCGGTTCGCTGGCCGCCCTGGAAGCAATCGCAAAGAACGTCCCGGATGCCATTGCCGGCGCGGGAACCGTTCTATCGCGTGGCCAGGCGAAAGCGGCCGCCGATGCCGGCGCAGCCTTCCTGGTCAGCCCGGGTGCGACGGATCGGTTGATCGAAGCCATGCAGGATGTCGGCCTGCCCTGGCTACCGGGCGCGGCGACCGCCAGCGAAGTCATGCGCCTGCGGGAAGCCGGTTATTTCCGCCAAAAATTCTTCCCCGCCGAACAGGCCGGCGGCGCCGCCATGCTGAAAGGATGGGGTGCGCCATTGCCGGATGTCGTCTTCTGCCCTACCGGCGGCATCACCGCCGCCAATGCGCAGGACTATCTCTCCCTGCCGAATGTCGGTTGCGTCGGCGGGTCCTGGGTCGCGCCGGCGAAAATGATCGCCGAAAAGGACTGGGCCGGAATCGAAGCTTTGGCCAAGGCGGCGGCGGCTCTGCACCGATAGACGGCAACCGGTGGACGGTCAGCGCCTGTCGACGCGGCAGGTATAACAGCTGTTGGTGGCCGAGCGCAGATGGAGATAGGCGATGTCGGGCCGCGCGAACAAGGCCTCGGCATAGGCCGTCAGGTCGGCGACCGGCATGGACTTGCCCGTACCGTAAACAATCCGGTCATCCGTATTGTAGCCGCGCACCAGCGCCTGCGGGCGCGCCGCCACAACCGGCGGCAGGTCATCATGCCCGGCATGGCGCTCACACGGCCCCGCATGCAGGAAGATCGGCCCGACCTCCGCATAGGGGTGGTCCCCGTCGAAGGGACGGTAGGCCAGCAGCAGGTATTCCTCGCCATCGACAATATCGCGCATGCAATGCCGGCATGGCAGACCGCCATCGGCGCCGGCCATCCCACGCTCCGCCGGCCGCCCATTCGCATCGGGCGCTCCGGCCCGATAGGCTTCGGCCATTTCCGTCGGCATCGCAGTGTAAACAAAGTTCGGCATTCCTCGCCCCCTGTGCTTGGAGATCAATCGATGCCGATTTATCGCGGCCGGGACCGACGGCGCCCACCCGGTTCTTGCGGCCGGAGCGCCTAGCGCGGCCACTGTCGCGCTAATGCACCGTCACACAGCTGCAGGGCGCCAATTGCGCGAGCTTGACCGACACACTTCCGAGCAGAAGGTCTTTCAGCGGACCATGCCCCCGCTTGCCGGTCAAAATCATATCGGCCTTCACCGCGGCGGCGGCATCCAGGATGATCTGCACGGGATCGCCATCCTCGATCCGTATATCCACCGACGTCGCGCCGTTCTGCCGCGCCAAGTCCTCTGCCTCCCGGGCGACATTCTCGCCGATCTTGTGAAGGGCGTCGTACGGAACGGTATTCTCCTCGATATCCCGCATGGCCGCCCGGACATCGGATGCGATTTTGGCATCAACGGCCATTGTCCCTTGCAGGGGTTCCGCAAGATGTTCCACCTCGGCCAAATGGCGGAGGTTGGCGGCGTCGTTCCTGAGCAAGACGTGAACGATGGTCAGATTGGCGCCGAACTTTCCGGCCAGGGCGCCCGCCAAACGCGCCGCACGAAGCGACTGGTCGGATCCATCGACCGCGACAAGAATGCTTTTAATCATAAACCTTCTCCCATAGCCGTGTGAGGCAACTGACATTGCATTCCAGGGTACGCGCGCGTGCCCGGGGAACCTTGATACATATCAACCGTTACGGGATTAGGTCAGGCCAGGGCCGCGCCTCTATCGGCAAGTCACTCCGGCGGCGATTCCGGAAGCCATTCCTGCAGGACGAGTTCCAGGGTGATGCAAATGGCGTTCTCCCCGCGCACGAAACGGCCGCCATGCACGGTCTGGGCGGGGGTCGAAATGGTTCCGCGCAGGATGGCCCCGCCGGGCCCCACCTCACCGGTCAGGGACAGTATCTCAACGCCGGGGCCCTCATATCCGGACCGCCGGCCGCCGGCCTCCAAACAGGCATCGACAAGGCTTCCGACCGCGCTGCGTACGATGGCTTGCGAAAAACCCGCCTGCCGCGCTGCCTCTTCCACCCCCGAAACCATGTCCAGATTCGGCCGAAGGCGGACCACCGCGACACGGCCCAGCCGGCCGTTCTGCAATTCGATACCGGCCGTTTCATCCGTCATTCCGCCGCCTCCGTCACCCGGTCCGGGTGGAAGATTGAGTAGTTCGTTTCCCGGTCTTCCCGAACGGCAAAGACCGCGCCGTCATGAAGCACGGCAAGTGCGCGCACCCCGCCCGCGCCGACAGGGCATTCGCCCGGCGGCAAATGGCCGCCGTGAACCTTGCCCGAGACTTCCGCCATCACCGCATGGCCGTGCACCAGCGGCCGCCCTTCCGCATCCTGGCCGACGATTGCATTTCCGGACAGCAATTCGATCGGCCCCTCAAGCGGCGTAGGGTCGCCATAGGTGGCGAGCCGCCGTCCCGACGGGTCGGGCATGCCGGTGAAATAGTGGAGACGGTTGATCCGGCCGCCGAGCAGGGTGATCCCCGCCCCTTTGCCGCCCAGGGAAAGCACAGCGTCCCGCAATCCGTTCAGCAGGTCGGCCCCCGCCGGCAGGGTGATGAAAACGTCACGGGTCCGCTCGCACAGTTCCGTCAGGATACGGGGGGATTGAACCGGCCCCGGTTGTTTCATCTGGCGCATGGAAAAGGGCCCCGTCGACGTTTGCACGCCATTTGACGGGACCCTTGCCATATTCGTCAACCATACAGGACCGCAAGGGTCCCGCGCGAACTATGGACTAGCGGATTGCCTCCAGAATCGAGCAGTAGTTGGCGACCGCCGCGCCGCCCATGTTGAAGACACCGCCGACCTTGGCGCCGTCGACCTGGATGCCGCCCGCTTCGCCACGGACCTGCATGGCGGTCAGGACATGCATGGAAACGCCGGTGGCGCCGATCGGGTGCCCCTTCGCCTTCAGACCGCCCGAGGCGTTGACCGGAAGCTTGCCGTCTTTCTGAGTCCAGCCCTCTACAGCCGCCTTGCCACCTTCGCCCGGCGCGGTCAGCCCCATCGCTTCGTACTGCATCAGTTCCGCGATGGTGAAGCAGTCATGGGTTTCGACCAGGTCGAGGTCTTCCAGGGTCATGCCTGCCTTTTCGAAAGCCCCTTCCCAGGCCTTCTGGCAGCCCGACAAGAAGGTCATGTCGCGTTTGGACATCGGCAGATAGTCATTGACCTGATTGCGGGCGCGGAAAACGACCGCCTTCTTCTTGGACATCGCCGTTTCAACGTCGGTCAGGACCAGCGCGGCCGCGCCGTCGGAAACCAGCGAGCAATCGGTGCGCTTCAACGGGCCGGCGACGATCGGGTTCTTCTCCGAGACATTACGGCAGAAATCGAAGCCGAGATCCTTCTGCATCTGCGCCATCGGGTTCTCGCAGCCGTTCTTGTGGTTTTTCGCCGCGATGGTGGCGAGCGCATCGGACTGGTCGCCGTATTTCTGGAAATAGGTGCTGGCGATCTGCCCGAACACGCCGGCGAACCCGCCTTCGGTTTCGGCTTCTTCCTTGACATAGGAGGCGCTGAGCAGGATTTCGCCGACCCGCGGGCCCTTGGTGTCGGTCATCTTCTCAACGCCGACGACAAGCACGTTCCGGCCCTGCTTGGCTTCGATGAAGTTGACGCCCTGATGCACCGCCGCGGACCCGGTTGCGCAGGCGTTTTCCACGCGCGTCGAGGGTTTCCAGCGAAGGCCGTCAATCCCGTTCATGACCAGCGACGAGCCGAAATCCTGGGCCGAAAAGCCGCCGTTGTAGAAGCCGAGATAGATGGCGTCGATATCGCGCGGGTCCATTTCCGCGTCCTTCAGCGCCTTGGCCGCCACGTCCACGATCAGGGATTCGACGGTCTCGCCTTCAAGCTTGCCGAATTTGGAATGATGCCAACCGATGATGCATGCCGTCATAACACCAGTATCCTTTCAGTCATCCGCGGGCACAGGCCATCCGTGCCGCTGCCGGTAAATTCCTTTGGCGCGTTTTTATCAGGAGGCAGGCGTCAGACCAAGCCATCGCGGCACCAAAATGCCGTGACCGGAAGGAAACGCTTATGCGGCGACGCGCGGCCGCGCACCGGCATTCACGGACCGGTTGCCGGCGACTTTCGGAACGGGGGTGAGCGGAACCGCGTCCGGCACGGAATAGACAACCTGATAGATCACCTGCGCTTCAGGGAATCCTTTCAGTTCGAACGTCCCATGCGGGTCGAATTTGTACCCCTTGCCTTGGCAAAGGTCCTTCACGATCGAGGAAACGCAGATCTGATTGGGGTCGGTCTTGGAGAGAACGCGTGCCGCCAGATTAACCGGCGTCCCGAAAATATCGCCGCTTTCGTGAATCGGCTCGCCCGCGCTGATCCCTACCCTGACTTCGAAACCGCGATCGGGCATCACGCTGCAGAACCGCTTGAAGCCGCGCTGCATGAGGATCGAGGCCTCGACCGCGTTCTGCGCCCCGGGGAATGTGGCCATGATGCCGTCGCCCGTGTGTTTGATCTCCCGCCCGCCGTGCTTCTTGATCCCTTCCCGGACGATTTCGTTATGGGCGCGGATCACATCCATCATCCAATGATCGCCGTTTTTCTGCTGCTTGGCGGTGCTGTCGACGATATCGGTGAAGAACACCGCGACGAATTTCTCGCCGGTCTGCTGCTGCTCCTGTTTTTCGACGGTTCCGGGCGCCGCGGCGGGTTCGCCGGAAGATTGCTTCGTGGGTTTGCGCCATTCGGCCAAGGCTTCATCCAGGCCAAGCGGCGCATTGGGATCGACGATCCGCCGATAGGCGGCGGACCGGCCGCGCCGATACATGCCGAAATAGCGGTCTTCCAGCAGATATTCTTCGATATTGGCGATGAAGCCGCGCGCCAGTTTTTCCGTATTCCCCAGCGCCATCACACGCTTGACCATGACATCCATGGCGGCCTTGCCGATAATTTTGAACTTCCGGGACAACGCTTCCCCGGCCCCGGCGAAGAACAGGGTCAGGCCGAAGCGGGTATAGTCATCGACCTCCGGTCCGACGACGCGGCGGGCCTCGAGCTCCATCCGCTCCAACTCATTGGACATCGATTCCGGATCGCCGCCGCCATGCACGGGAGTGATCGCCAATTCGCCCGCGACCTGCGCTTCTTCCGGCGGGAGATCGGGATCCGCCTCGTAGACGGGAGCCTCGGTCTTCCGGGCCTTCAGCTCCATCTCCAGCACTTCCAGATTGGCGGCGTCGACGTCATCAAGCGAGATCGGCTCGTCCAAAGCCACCGACGGCTCCAGCCCGTCCTGATCCCGAACCGGCACGATTTTGTCGATCAACGGCCTTGCCGGCGCTTTCTGCTCCACGACCGGTTCCTTGGTGCCGAAGGTCACGTATTTCCGGAGCATCGGGACGAAGAAAGCGGCGAAGGAAAGGATGAACACCGCGATCAGCGTGAACTGCGCCGCCTGAACGCTGATGAAGATGTCCTGCTCGCGCGCCCAGGCGATCGAATGAAAGGACGCATAGGAAATCAGGCCGGCCGGGATCAAGGAAATCAGGCAAACCAGGAAGACCTTGAAGACGACTTCGCCGATCGCATCCTTTTCCTCCACCACAGGTTCGCGCGCTTTCCGCGGCGGCGGCGCATTTTTCTTCGCCTGCGCGGCGGCTTCCGCCTTCTGCTTCTTGTTGAATTCCCGCTCGCGTTTCTTGGCGTCCTTGATGGCATTGGCGGCTGCCGACCCTTCCGGGGGCGCATCGCCTGACCAACCACTCTTGCTCGAACCTCCGCCGGCACCGCCGGTGATATGGGCGACCGGCGGGCGCGTTTTCAAAGTCGGCGTGTAATAGGCGACGGATTCTTCCGATTCATTGGTCGCCTGAGAGAAAGCTTCGCGGATCACGCAGCTGGCTTCGAAACCGCCCGTGTCCAGGCGCTTGGCCTCTTCGATCGCCTGTTCGCGATCGTTCGGGCCGAAGCGGGCATGGATCTGCCAGCGCCCGCCTTGCAGGTAATAGACTTCAAATGAAACTAGCTTTTGACCGCTCATAAGCTTCCTTGAAGCATACCCAACCAATTGCCGCGACACTCATCCCTGGGCCGCGCACCCGTACCGTCAAAATTTGAGTTTGTTTCCGTCCCCAACCACACGTTACCACGAATCAAACCAAATCACGGTAACAAATTATACCGCCAAGAAAGCCTCGATGACTTTAAAAACGATCCAAATTCCCTCGATTTTTAGACGAGTACCGGATCCTTCGAATCATCGGGAGTGGAATTTACCGTCGAAACATAACGAAAGGACGGTATTCAAGTAAAGCTGCGGTCGCGGTCAAGCTTTGACTGTGTGAAGACTTTGCATCGTCTTCCGCAGCTGTCCCAGTGACTTGGCTGATGGCGGAGGCGCCCCGTTACCGGGAGGCATTGCGCTTCAGGTCCACCCAGTCCGGCAGGACAATCTGCAGCGCCACCCCGCCGGCGGTTAGGGGGAGGCCTACAATTTCGGCCTTTTCGATCGCGTCCAGGCGCAATAATGCGAGCCCGATACCGCCCGCAACGCTCTTGATCTCGCCCGCATCGCGTTCGTCGAACAGGACCTGGGTGCCGGGACCCGGCTTCTCGCCGCCCTCCTGCGCAATGAAGCGCACCGGCAGCAGGCGTTTCTTGACCAACCCGCGATATTTGGTGCGCGCGGTCAATTCCTGGCCCATGTAGCAGCCCTTTTCCCAATCCACGCCGGACAGCTCGTCGAAACCGTTTTCCAGCAGGATCGCCTTGTCAGGCTGCATATCGTGGGACCCATCGGGCAGGCCCAACGGTATTCTGACGGCGTCGTAATCCGCCCTGCCGCCCATCTTGCATCCGGTCGTTTGCGCCAGTGTCTCGACCGATATTGGCGTCAATATGCGCCACCCCATTTCCGGGCGACGCGGGTCCGCGAAGACGACACCTTCACCGATTTGCGGCGGCGCGCCCAAGGCCGCGAGGACGGACCAGCCATCCGCGATGCCCAGGGTGACATCGCTGCGGAGTTTGTATTTGTGCAATGTCCGCCCCAAATCCATCAGGCGGTCGCCGCCCTCGCAATCGACGAGGATGGTGTCGCCGTCGGCGACCAGAAAGAAATCGTGGCGATACTTGCCCTGGGGCGTCAGAAGAGCGGCCCAAACGGCGGCACCCGTCTTCACCCGATCGACATCGCTGCTGACCAGGCCTTGCAGGAAGTCGAACCGGTCCGGCCCGCTCACCGTGATCAAACCGCGGTCGGTCAAAGGAATAAGAAGACTATCGGTCATTTGTCCACCGGCGCGACTCTTCCCCAAAAACGTTCAGCGCGGGCCCTGAGGATGTTTCCCGCGGCCTCTGCAGCATGCACACAGCATGGAAGTATGTTGGCCGCCATGCGTTGGCAAGACATGGCCCGGCTAGTATATCCGCCCGTAGCGGCGCTGCGTCCGTGATTTCGGTCGTTCGCCCATTGTTTCACGCGCCCATCTTAAAAGGCCGCCATGCGAATTCTATTTGTGACATCCAACCGCATCGGCGATGCCGTCCTGTCGTCGGGGGTCTTGGCGGCACTGTACGAGCGCTATCCCGAAGCGCGTTTCACGATCGCCGCCGGCGCGGCGAGCGCCCCGCTGTTCGAGGACTTTCCGGCCCTGGAGCGCCTGATCGTGTTCCAGAAGCAGCGTTCCCGCGGGTTGCATTGGTTTCACCTTTGGAAGCAGACGGCCGGGACCTGGTGGTCGATCGTCGTCGACATGCGCCGCAGCGCGATCGGATGGATCGTGCCCCGGTTCCACCTCTATCGCGTCCCGAAGGCCGCCGGGCCGATCCACCGCGTCGCCTTGGCCGGGGCCGCCATCGGCCGGGCCCTGGACCCGCCGCCCCCGGCCCTATGGGTGTCCGAAGCACGGGAAGCGAAGGCACGGAAGGTCATCGGCGAAGGCGGGCCGGTGATCGCCATCGGGCCGACGGCGAACTGGCAAGGCAAGATCTGGCCGGCCGACCGGTTCATCGACCTCGTCCAGCGCTTGCTGGACGACGACGGACCGCTGCCGGGCGCCCGGATCGCGGTCATCGCGGCCCCAGCGGAGCAGTCCATCGCCGAACCCGTTCTGCAATCCATCCCGGCCGACAGGCGCATCGCGCTGACCGACATGGCCCTGCCCGACATCGTCGCCGTCCTGAAGCAGTGCCGCGCCTATGTCGGAAACGATTCCGGGCTGATGCACATCGCGGCGGCGGTCGGCACGCCGACCCTCGGCCTCTACGGACCGTCGAAGACGGAACTCTACGGCCCCTGGGGCCCGCATACGGGTTTCGTCCGAACCCGGGAGAGTTATGAGGAATTGATCGGGCAGCCGGGCTACAACCGGCATACGACGGGCAGCCTTATGACCAGCATCTCCGTCGATCAGGTATTCGACGCCCTGGGCGACCTGCTGGCGCGGACGGCTTGACCGGACGAGACAAAGGGGCTGATCAGGACTTCTTCGCCATGCCGCGGCGGATTTCCTTGCACTTCACATAGGTCTGCAAGGTGTAGGTCCCGGCGCACAGGGCCAAAGCCAGGCCGTAGGCGCCTTCCTTGTAGCCGCCGCGCTGAACGAACAGCTTCCACGAGCGGGAGAAGAGGTGCCGGAACGCCTTGAACAGGCTGGGGTCGCTGTCGGCCGCCACCGCGTCGCGCGCGGCCAGGGTGGTATAGCGGTTGACCCGTGCGAACGTCTCCGCCAAATCGCGGTCGACGAGGTGGATCAACCCGTGCCGCAGCCGTCCGGACGCGCCCGAAAGGTCGATGCTGGGGTGAACCCGTTGCATGCCCCATCGTTTCTCGCCCGGCGTGAACAGGCGGTTCGCACTGTTGACCCCGATATAGGCGCCCCAGCCATAGACGACTTCCTTGTCCCCGATGAAGTTCCGGACGGGAATGCCGTATACGCCGGGCGCCGCGGTCTCGATATGGGTACGAATTTCCGTTGCGAGTTCGGGCGTTACGCGTTCGTCCGCATCGACCTCGACGATCCAGTCCCCCGTGCAGGTTTCGATGCCGAGGTTCCGGCGTTCGCCTTCGATCTCCCACGCGCCTTCGATCAGCGTCACGCCGGCCCGTTCGGCGATCTCTTTCGACCGGTCGGTGCAGCGGTCCAGCACCACGACCACATCGTCGGCGAATGCCAGACTGGCGAGGCAGTCTTCGAGATAGGCCTCCTCGTTATGCGCAACGACCAGCGCCGACAGTTTTTTCGTGCTTGCATTCATGTCGCGGAAACTACTGGGCGTCCCCGGCAGCGGCAAGCGGGACGGTGCCTTGAGCCGACATTCTTTCCGCCGCGCGCGGCGCCGGTTTGGGCTTCCTTGCTTTTCCTCGGGCCGCCATGTAAGCCGACCGAAAGGCGGCGCCGTCAGGCCTGCCGCCACAGGATGAGCGACCTTTTGAGGCGATAAGTTGGTTCGACTTGCCAGCAGGAGCGTACGGGTGATGGCTCGTCCGGCTCTCCCGTGAAGGTTCTTCAGATCATGGCCGGCGCCAGGATCGGCGGTGCGGAAGCGTTTTTCGAACGCCTTTGCGTGGCCCTGGCGAATGCGGGAACCGATCAGCACGCCGCCATCCGCACCCATGACAGACGCGCCCGCCTGCTGGCCGATGCCGGCATCCCGGTGACCGAGATGCGGTTCGGCGGGAAGCTGGACTTCCTGACCGGACGGCGGCTGAACGCCTTGGCCAAATCCTTCCAGCCGGATGTCGCCCTGGCCTGGATGAGCCGCGCCGCGGCGGCGATGCCGTCAGGTTCTTTCGTCAAGGCGGCGCGCCTGGGCGGATATTACGACCTGAAATACTTCCGCCGATGCGATCACCTGATCGGCAATACGCCGGACCTGCGCGACTACCTGATCAAGCAGGGATGGCCGAAGGAAAAGACCTGGTACCTGCCGAATTTCGTCGATGACCGCGCCCTGCCCGCGCAGGACCGGGCGGCGCTGGAAACCCCGGCGGATGCCCCTCTCCTGCTCTGTCTCGGCCGGCTGCACAGGAACAAGGGGTTCGACACGGCTTTATACGCCATGGCGGGCTTGCCCGGCGCCTATCTCTGGATCGCCGGCGAAGGGCCGGAGCACGATGCCTTGGCGCGCCAGGCCCTGGAATTGGGCGTGGCGGACCGGGTTCGGTTCCTGGGCTGGCGGGACGACGTGCCCGCGCTGCTGGCCGCTGCCGATATTTTTCTGTGTTCGTCGCGCCACGAGCCGCTGGGGAACATGGTGCTCGAAGCCTGGGCGCATGGCACGCCGGTGGTCGCCGCCGCATCGCAAGGCCCGTCGCAGCTGATACAGGACGGTATCAACGGCCTGCTGTGCCCCGTCGACGACGCAGCGGCCTTGGCGAAAGCCGCCGACTCGCTCATCAAGGATGCGGCTTTGGCCCAGGAACTGGCAGGCGCGGGCAACGCCGCCTACCGTGGGCAATACACGGAAGGACATGTGGTGCAGCAGTACCAGGACTTCTTCGAACGAATCGTTGCCAACAGCACGGTTTCCCATACCGTGGGAGGCGACTGATGTGCGGCATTGCCGGCGTGATGATGCGCCAGGGCGCGGCCGTCGCCCCCAGCACCCTCGACGCCTTGGTTTCCGCCTTGCGGCACCGGGGGCCGGACGGGTCCGGCCGGCATCTGGCGGGGGATGTCGGGCTTGTTCAGACACGGCTTGCCATCATCGACCTGCAGACCGGCGACCAACCCTTGTATGAACCCGGCGGCGCGGCCCTGGTCGCGAATGGCGAGATCTACAACTATGTCGAATTGCGGCAGCAAATGGCGGACACGCCGTTCCAGACCCAGTCCGACTGCGAGGTGCCCCTGTGGCTGTACCGCCGCGACGGGGTGGAATTCGCCAACGACCTGCGGGGCATGTACGCGATCGCCATCCACGATCCCGCCGAAGCCAAGCTGGTGCTCGCGCGTGATCCGTTCGGCATCAAACCGTTGTACTATGTCGAGCGCGATGACCTGTTCGCCTTCGCCTCCGAGCCGCAGGCCTTGATCGCCGCGGGCCTGGTGGAACCCGGTGTCGAGGACCGGCAGAGGGAGGAGTTGCTGCAACTTCAGTTCACCACGGGCGGGCAAACCATTTTTCGGGGAATCAAGCGTGTCCTGCCCGGCGAGACCGTCGTGGTTCGCGGCGGACGGATCGTGGAAAGACGGCGGCGGCAGGCCCTGCCCACCGGCGGCCCCGAACAGATCGGCATGGAAGACGCGGTCAAACGCCTGGATACCGCGTTGACGGACAGCGTGATGGTTCATCAGCGTTCCGACGTCCCCTACGGCCTGTTCCTGTCCGGCGGCATCGACAGCAGCGCGATCCTGGCCCTGATGGCCAAGCTCAATGACCAGCCGGTTGTCGCCTTCACCGCCGGGTTCAGCGGGGGCAAGGTTCACGACGAACGCGATCATGCCCGGATGCTGGCCAAGAAGGTCAACGCGGAACATCACGAAGTCGATTTCGGGGAAGAGGATTTCTGGTCCTTATTGCCGCGCGTCGCCGCCGCGGTCGACGACCCCGCCGCGGACTATGCCATCCTGCCGACCTGGAAACTGGCCCAGACGGCGGCGCAGGGATTGAAAGTCATCCTGTCCGGCGAAGGCGGCGACGAGATTTTCGCCGGCTATGGCCGGTATCGCAGCGTGCTTCGCCCGTGGTTTCTCGGCGGGCGCACCATCCGCCATCGCGGTAATTTTCACGGGTTGGACGTGTTGCGGGAAAACAGCTCGGATTGGCGCGACGGCATCGCGACGACGGAAGCCGTTTCCCATGCCCAGGGCCGCAGCAAGCTGCAGGCCGCCCAGGCGGTGGACGCGGCCGACTGGCTGTCGAACGATCTGCTGACAAAGCTGGACCGGTGCCTGATGGCGCACGGGCTGGAAGGCCGTACACCGTTCCTGGACCCGGTCGTTGCGGATGCCGCCTTCCGTCTTCCCGACGGCCTGAAGATCCGCAAAGGTCTGGGTAAATACGTCCTGCGGCAGTGGCTGAACGGCGTCATGCCGGAAGCGGAACCGTTTTCCAGGAAACGGGGCTTCACGGTTCCCGTCGGCGGCTGGATCGCCGCCAAGGGTGAACGGCTGGGCGAACTGGTCGAAGGGCAGGAAGCGATCGGGCGGATCTGCAAACCGGGCCGGGTGAAGGACCTCTTCGCGGCCGGCGACAAGCACAAGGGGTTCGCCGCCTGGGTGCTGCTTTTCTATGCCTTGTGGTCCAAGCACCACATCGAAGGCGTCGATATCAGGCAGGCATCGGTCTTCGAGGCATTGGCCGCCCGATAGACGGCGGCCGGAGAGGTCAGCCTTTAATCTTCTGGCGGCGGTCGTAGGCGGAAAGCGCGTTGTTGATCTCGCCGGCCATGGAGGCGGCGTCGCTGGTCGGATGGAAGCCCAGCAGGATCGCGTCCGAGACGGGCTTGAGCAGGCTGACATCCTTGGTGCTCGGCGACATCAGATGGTCGAGCAGACGTTCCACCACGTCGATCATGTTGTTGCACAGATTGCTGACATGCTCGTACTCGGTACCGAGCATGCGATCCGCCGTATCGCGGCTTATGGTCAGCACGCTGCGCAGGTTCGCTTCCAGTTCCGGATCGTCCAGCCGGTCTTCCGCCAAGGCGGGAAGTATGAGGCCGACCAGGAAACAAATCTGAAAGGCGTTACGCTTCAGGCGTTGATCATTGATCGTGTTCTGCGCCCGGCTGATCATCGCCGCCAATCTGGTCGGATCGATCTTGTCTCCGCCGATCTTCGCGCTCAGCGTGTTCGGCACTTCGATCAACGGGATGTCGGACCCGCGCGAGGAATCCTTGCGGCGGTCGGGCCCGATATAATCGCTGGTCACCACGAAAGGCTTGCGTTTGTCGGTCAGGACCTTGATCCGGTCGACCAGCTGCTGCGGCGAAATCGGTTTCACCAGCAGATCGTCGGCTCCGGAATTGGCGACCGCGCTGACGGTGTATTCGGTCGGCTGCCACATCGTCACGATGAAGGGAACGAAAGGGTTGCCGCCGATATTTCCGTACCGCACGTCGTGGATCAGTTCCGCGATGCTGCCGCCTTTGGTATCCGCATCGATGATGACGAGATCGGGCGCACGGGTCACCAGCAATTGGCGCACCTGACCGACGTTCTCGACGTCTATGACGTTTTCGAACTTCTCATTGCGCAAAGCCAAGCGAATGTTCGAGCGCAATTGCCGTTCCGGCTCACCGAACAAAATCTCAACATTCTTGCGCGTCTCCGGCCGTCGACCGAGATCCACCATCGCCACCAACTACGTCCAATACTCTCCCCGACGGCTGGACAATCTCACACTGTCGGCAGACTGTCCAACCCGCAGGGAAAGCGGCGAACCGGGAAACATGGGGGGATTCCGCGGCCCGCCGTCGCCGTGTCAGGTTACTTCTTGCGGTGCTTGATAGCGGCCTGCGCCGCCGCGAGACGCGCGATCGGCACCCGGAAGGGCGAGCAGGAAACGTAGTCCAGCCCCACCGTTTGGCAGAAATCGATCGATTTCGGATCGCCGCCGTGCTCGCCGCAAATGCCGACCTTCAGGTCGGGCCGCGTGGCCCGGCCGCGTTCCTTGGCAATCGAAATCAACTCGCCCACGCCATCAACGTCCAGCGTCTGGAAGGGATCCTGCTCGATGATGCCCAACTTCTCGTAGGTGCCGAGGAACGCGCCCGCGTCGTCACGGCTGATCCCCAGCGTCGTCTGGGTCAAGTCATTGGTGCCGAAGCTGAAGAAGGCAGCGGATTCCGCAATCACGCCGGCCTGCAACGCCGCGCGCGGCAATTCGATCATGGTGCCGACGGTGTAGACCGGCTCGACGCCCTTTTCCTGCCCGACCTGTTTGGCGACGCGGTCGATCACCGCTTTCAGCAGCTCGAGTTCCTTGCGCAGGCCGACCAAGGGAACCATGACTTCCACATGCGCCGGTTCACCCGTCGATTCGGAGGCCTCGATCGCGGCTTCGAAGATCGCGCGGGCCTGCATTTCACAGATTTCCGGATAGGAGTTCAGCAACCGGCAGCCGCGATGTCCCAACATCGGGTTGGATTCGTGCAGTTGGGCGGCACGCCGCCGCACCTTTTCCACGTTGACGCCGATGGCGGCGGCCAATTCGTCGAATTCTTCCTTCTCCCGCGGCAGGAATTCGTGCAGCGGCGGGTCCAGCAGACGCACCGTGACGGGCAGCCCCTTCATGATGGTGAAGAGTTCGACGAAATCCGCCTTCTGCATCGGCAGGATCTTTTTCAGGGCGACGCGCCGGCCTTCTTCCGTTTCGGCCAGGATCATCTCGCGCACCGCGGCAATCCGGTCCCCTTCGAAGAACATATGCTCCGTCCGGGCCAAGCCGATGCCCTCCGCGCCGAATTCGCGCGCCGTGCGCACGTCTTCCGGCGTTTCCGCATTGGCGCGGACACCCAATTCACGGATTTCATCGGCCCATTCCATGATGCGGGCGAAATCGCCGCTCAATTCCGGCTGAACGGTCGGAACGCGGCCCTCGATCACTTCGCCGGCCGCGCCGTCGATCGTGATCCAGTCGCCTTCCTTGATCGTCACGCCGCCGACGGTGAATGTGCCGGCCTTGTAGTCGATGGAGATATCGCCGGCCCCGGCAACGCAGGGGCGGCCCATGCCGCGCGCGACCACCGCCGCGTGGGAGGTCATGCCGCCGCGGGTGGTCAGAATGCCTTCCGCCGCATGCATGCCGTGAATGTCTTCCGGCGATGTCTCGATACGGACCAACATGACCTTGTCGCCGGTCTGGGCGCGCTTTTCCGCATCATCCGCATTGAACACGACTTGGCCGCTGGCGGCGCCCGGACTGGCCGGCAGGCCGGTGCCGATGACGTTGCGCTCCGCATCCGGATCCAGCATCGGGTGCAGGATCTGATCGAGCGACTGCGGCTCGATCCGGGCAACCGCGGTTTCCTTGTCGATCAGCCCTTCATCCACCATGTCGCAGGCGATCTTGATCGCCGCCTTGCCGGTGCGCTTGCCCGACCGCGTCTGCAGCATGAACAGCTTGTTCTTCTGCACGGTGAATTCGATATCCTGCATGTCGTGGTAGTGCTGTTCCAGCCGCTCGCGGACTTCGTCCAGCTGCTTGAACACTTCCGGCATCACTTCTTCCATCGCCGGAAGCGTGGAATGCTGCATTTCCTTGCCGACGATCGTCAGGTTCTGCGGGGTGCGGATACCGGCCACGACATCCTCACCCTGCGCGTTCACCAGATATTCGCCGTAGAAACGGTTGTCGCCCGTCGAAGGGTCGCGGGTGAAGGCGACGCCCGTGGCGCAATCCGCGCCCATATTCCCGAACACCATGGCCTGGACGTTCACCGCCGTGCCCCAGTTTTCCGGGATGTCGTGCAGTCTGCGGTAAACCACCGCGCGATGGGTCTGCCAGCTGCTGAACACCGCGCCGATCGCCCCCCAAAGCTGGTCCTGGACATCCTGCGGGAAGGGCTTGCCCAACGCGTCTTCGACGGTGGTCTTGTATTCGCCGATCAGTTCCTTGAGGTCCTCCGCCGACAGATCCGTATCCTGGGATACGCCGCGCAGGTCTTTCTTCAGCTCCAGCAGATCCTCGAAATCATGGTGATCGACGCCGAGCACCACGTCCGAATACATCTGGATGAAACGGCGGTAGCTGTCATAGGCGAAACGGGCATCGCCGCTTGCCCGGGCGAGGCCTTCGACCGTCTGATCGTTGAGGCCCAGGTTCAGCACCGTATCCATCATGCCGGGCATCGACACCCGCGCGCCGGACCGGACCGATACCAGAAGCGGTTTTTCCGGATCGCCCAGGACCGTCCCGACGATGCTTTCGACCGCCTTCACCGCATCGGCGACTTCGGCCTGGAGTTCCGCCGGATAGGTTTCACCGTGCTGGTAGTAGTAGGTGCAAACTTCGGTCGTGATCGTGAAGCCCGGCGGAACCGGCAGCCCGATGCTGGACATTTCCGC
>Ga0209475_10001877_pt1 | contig 23731 bp, 12 predicted proteins | sample tdDd471_FD_187128 | JGI IMG/M metagenome (GOLD analysis project Ga0209475, IMG submission 187128) | Marine sediment microbial communities from the Atlantic coast under amendment with organic carbon and nitrate - tdDd47.1 (SPAdes)... | ecosystem: Environmental > Aquatic > Marine > Coastal >... | reverse complement strand
ACGGTTTTTCTGTACCATGAAAGACATGAGAAGGTTGACGACGAGGTATGAAAAACTCAGCGCAAACTTCCTGGCAATGCTTCATATCTTCGCCATCAGGTTATGGACCAATTGAGTCCACACCCTAGTAATCCATCGCTTGATATATGTAGAACGCTAATCACCAGCTACATTGAACGATCAAGCACTTGAAAGTGCCCATGCCCTTTCCAGCGGTCTCTAGATCCGATGACATACAAGGCAGATTTCGCGCGCGTAGCGGCAACATTTAGCAAGTTAGGCTCGCTCCCAGCCCAATTTCGCGCACCGGTCTGATCCGCATTAGGCGCACCGAGAAGCAAAATAACAGCTTCAGCCTCTTTGCCCTGGAACGTGTGCACGGTTCCAATGCGCTCAGACACCCACTTCCATGGATTTTCTGTCCAAGCTCCCATCAGCACATCATCAGTGCGGACAAGCTCTCGCATGCGCTGGGCGACAATACGGAATGGTGAAATGATGTAGATATCAGGGTCGACAATGCCACCTTGGCGAAGGCGGTGCAAAAGTTCGGCAACAGCCCGTCCCTCGTCCGCACACCATTTATCAGATGCAGAGCCCTGAACATCAAACCAAGACGATTCTCCAAGAGTATCTCGTATTTGCGACGGCTTCTCAGAAACGGCATGAACCATGAGGTTGTTGTAGGCGATACGATTGGAAATCTTGAACATGGGATTTTCACAACGTCGATGCACCAATAACGGTGAACCAATCCATATGCTCCCGGTATCTCTTTCCAGCTCTGTTCCAAAACGGCTAGCGTTATCGGCCAAGGCTTGCGCTGATGCCTGAGGCGCAGCCCATATATCTGTATCGACACCAAACTCCCGGCTAATACCTCCGACTAATGTTGGCGATAACGTGACGACAGGCGGGATTTGTAGTGGGTCGCCAACGATCAATGCCCGCTTCGATCGCATGATGGCACCGACGGCCGCCTGGGGAACGGCTTGTCCAGCCTCATCAACGAATAACCAACCCAAACTCTCATTTGGCAGTTTCCCTAGCATGCGTCCAACAGAAGCAAATGTTGTCGAAATGACAGGCGTTATGAGGAAAAGGGTTGCCCAGAGTTCCGGTAACAAGGCTGCCTTTGTAGGTGTGTTGAGAGCAACGCCACTGAGTGTACGGAAAAATGCCATAAGATTATGGCGAAGAGGCCTTGCTGCTGCGTCAATGAAAGCTTTATGGAGACGAACTGCAGCTTCGAATGTTTCATCCCTCAACCTTTGCACTTCCGCGGATAACCAAGGCGTCGCCTTGTGGCGATCGTCATGTGGCTGATCCCAAAACTCAGCGTCGGCGAAGTGAGGGCCAATGAGAGTAGCGACATCTTGAATGTTCTGCTCTGCCCGTTCAATCTCGTTCCGTTGGACCTCAATAAGTTTCTTCAGTTTTTCATATTCCTTTTCAATGCTAAGACATTCGTCTTCTGTGCGGTTGAGGTTCTGAGAAGCCTTCTCTTCAGACGTAGCAGAGAGCTTGAAACGTGAGTACAGATCATCATTAGAGGTTCGCCAATCCTTGTATCGTTGGGTCCTGAAGAGACGGACGAAAAAGCCGGGACGTGCCGAATGCGATGTATTCAATAATTCCTGAGCGGTTCTTAGATCTTTTAAGCACGTTGCATGCTCTACCTGCACACTCTCATAATTGTGTCGTGCATGAAGAGATTTACCCTCCAACACACTTGAGTCGCTCTGAAGGCTTATGAATTGTGAACGTAGGCCACCAATCTGTTTAGCGAGAACTCGTGCTTTCTCGATTTGAGAAATTTGAGCACGAACTTTTTTCTGGCAATCGAGGAAAGTTTTACGCGCTGCCTTCCAATTTCTGGATGCTTCTGCTGGCCCGGAGGGAACCTCCTCCTGCTCAAGGATGCGCTGCGGCCTCTCAGTCAGTTCACCCGTATCAGGGTCTTCTTCTTCAATAGGTGGAACGGGGGTGCCAAGAGCTGCTTTAAGATAATGCTTAAGGCTAGTGTCATCATTACCCCAAATGGCGTTGCGAAAGGCGTATCGATTGGATGAATTGCCTAGAACAGCTGCTATCAAGCCCCATGTTGAATTTTCTTCGCTGCTTTCGGATGTTTCATCACTGATGGTCCTGAAATATGTAAGCGATGAATCTTCAGCCAGAGCATCTTGATCCGGTAGTTCTTTGGAAATGTTTTCTACGGCTTTGTTGTTCGATGAAGCCACAAGCATCTCGTGACCTTTAATACTGTCATCAAGTCGATAGAGAGTGCAGAAAGCCTGACCAATACGAATTTTCTCGCCAGAGCTATGGAAGGCCTGCTCCGGCTTGTCGAATTTCGCCAACGCCTCTGCGCGGTCAGTCAAAACTGAAGAAACGAGGTCTCTGAGTAGGGTTGTTTTTCCCGTGCCTGGCGGGCCATTGATACCCATAATCCCAGAGCTTTTCAGCTCTTGGCGTGCGATGTTTACTGCTGCTTGCTGTAGTAGGACGAGTGAGTGACGCCCCTGACCCGGCCAGCGCCCAGTTGGTGCTTTATCCGGCGCGGTGAGTTCTTCGAGAACACCCTCATCATTGAGGAGGTCGATTTTTTCTTCAATAGCATCCAACCCTAAATACCGACGTAGCGAGGTGCCAGCTTCGCCACTTTCAATATCTTGGCTTGCACGCGCTAAATCGTGCAAAAAGAAGCTATTCAATAAAGGCTTCGCCGGCGGCTCTTTAATTACAAACCATTGATAGGCGCGAATGATGAAACATGGAGGCTCGACAAGAAATGAACGAAGGTCAAGTTCGTCGGCTAGCCAGTAAAAGGCACTATGAATATCTGCCTCAGTCAGTGCTATAGCGTCATCATTTTCGTCATATTTCGTTAGTCGTTTGGTCACACCTGCCGTCAAGCTAGCCTCAGTGGAAGGCCATGAGGATAGAGCATCCAGTTTCCCTTGGCTGGCTAAGGGCAGCCCCCATGCAAAACTGGATACGACAACGGGATCATCTTCAACAAGACAACCGTTTCGGCCCACCGTAGCAATAGCAAGTGGGGTGTAGCCTTGTGCGCCATAATGTTCAGGCCGATTATCCCCGAATGCCTTATGTAAACAATCCTCAGCCTTGTCCATGATAATGGAACCAAGAACAATGTGGTAATACAGACGTTTTTTGGGGCGAGACCACTCACCATCTCCTACCCAAGGCAAACCTTTTTTCTCAAAGTCGACGATCTGGTTACGATCAACGTTCCCAAGATCGTGCGGTTTTTTGTAAGTTTGAGGTGACAGCACCTCTGTTGCCACCCAAGATGAAATAATGTCCTTGGGATTATTTTGAACTGGCGGAACTGTATCTTTCGACACAATTTCATAAGGGACATCGTTTAGGAGCGCTAGGTCGTCTTCTTTTGTCGCGTACCGTTGGCGAACTCCAGCTTTCAAAGAGACTCTAGGCTCCTGAGCTAACACCACTGTTGCGGCGCTTTCAAAGGAGAAGGGCTGTTGGGGCGCGTCGGATAAACCGCGTCCTTGAGGAGCCGCAGGTTTATCCAGATTTTGGTGCGCTCCTACCACGCCAAGTGCACTTGCTATCCGCTCCTTTAAGGCCTGAGCCCGCGCTGTGTTGCGATGCTCCAATTCATCAAGGATTGTCTGCAAAACCTTGGCGTCATAGAGGTTGTTGTCAAAGTGCTGCTCTAGAAAGGCAATACCCTTGTTGAAATATGGACGTGAAGCCATCCTGCCTTCCCCATTTCTAAAGTGGAAAGCGCATGATACATTCAATTTATTAGTGTTCAATAATCGTTATGCATAGCCATAGGGTCGAAAACCATGTCGCCACAAAAAATTTCTCTATTTATGTGGGGCTACCAATCTCATTTTCGATTTAATTTGGAATTATTATCGGAAAAGGTCTTTGAAACGCTGGGAATCTCTATCAAGCCACAGGTGATATTGGTTGGCATAAGGCACCCAGATAGCCAAAAAAGCAATCCAGTTTGCGTTGAGCCTGAGAATGGAAAATGGCCTCTAGACCTATTTTTAGGCCTAACGGAAAGCTTCGAGACCATCATTCAAGAACATCCAGATCAAAATGTTTTTTACAGTAATGATGAACGCAGCATGCGTGAGAAACCAGAAAACATTCGTTGTGATTCAGCCCGAGAAGCAGTTGAACAACCTTTGAACACATACGACGTAGAAAATATGGTGAAGTCGTTTTGTGGGTTTGCGCACCTTGTTGACGAATATTACGTCGTACCTGTCATTCAAATTCCAAATAGCGTCTTTGACAAGTTTCCACCGCTGAAAGAACCGCCAGAAGAACGGGGTAAATCGTATTACAGAAGCTTTATCCACGCTGCAATATCTGGGTTACTTAATGAAGCCAAAGAAGAGCTGCGGCGTCCTGACCCTGGGCACAAAATACTAACTGATATGAGGTCTGCAGAAGAAATTGTACTGAAAGCTGCTATTAAATTCATGTGGACGCCAGGTACAATTATTAGTGGCTACAATGTAGGGCGAGAAACTTTTGAGCATTTGAACCTGATCTCGTCCTTGATGTATGAAAAAGAGAAAGGCACAGGAAAACTATTCCTCGCATCGCCAGAGAACAGCTCACTTGATTATGCTCTACGTTTCGCAAGCCCCGTACCGCTAAGTGACCTCCGGTGGGCGCGTAAGGTTCTCGAAATGGCTTCACCTGAAATCGGGCTTATAGCTAACGACGAATATATTTTTGGCCTAGGCAACCTCTCTGAAGATCTTGATCATAATCAACAGAATGTATTTATCATTGATTTCTTGGACCACTACCATTGGCAAATTCGGTGCGGTGATAACATTCTACTAAAGAGCCGCTATGGACAACCAAGTCTTCCACAAGAAGAAATTCAGCAAGATTTGTTTATTAGAAATTATGCACGGTTGTTTCCTGAGAGCACAACAGCTGACCACAATCAGATTTGGGATTTATATAGTGCAGCCATTGTGCAAGATCATGGCGCGTTAATTGTCATTGCCTCAGATGGAGCTGAAGAGGCGAAACGGTTAAAACATCAGGGGATGCTAATCGAGCCACAATTGATGACAGCGCATCTCTTGCAGCATGTTTGTGATATTGATGGCGCAATTATTCTCGATCCACATTGTGTCTGTCATGCCTTAGGGGTAATTATTGACGGGCTCGCCAATGACGAATGCCTTACCTCACGAGGTGCGCGTTATAATTCCGGAATTCGTTACATTCGATCTTCAGATAATCCTCGGTTAGCTATCGTTATATCGGACGACCGGACACTGGACATCATTCCGCTTCTGCGAGAACAAATTCAAAAAGTCATCATTGAAAAACATATAAAAACACTAGAGCAATCGTCCCTTGAAGACCTTCATAAACCTAGACTCTGGCTTGATAAGCATAGGTTTTATATCAACGCTGAGCAGTGCAAACGCATCAATGCAGAGCTAGATAGAATAGAAGCACAGACGCCCGAAGTTGGGCAGATTGTCCTTCAAACCAGAAGGTTCGAACCAGATCCTGATATGAACGATAGTTATTTCCTATAAGTGTTCGGATAGTCAGCAAACACTTTATGTAGAAAGCCTTGTTAGGATTGCTTCTACCGTCTCAGCTGGAGACAGATTTTTAACATCAATATAACCATCAATCCCGAACAGGCCGGGAATTGATGCGTCGTCGAACCGCAAAAACATTATTTTATGATCTTCTTTTTTTTTATGAGGTCCCGCAAAGCACGCCATTCAAGGCCACACCATTCTTTATTGGCATAATCTTCACAAAGGAACACCACGATCAAATCAGAATTCTTGTGGTAAATCGTCTGGAGAAGGATGTCGAGATTTGGGCGCGCCAATTCTGACTGGTAGAAATTATCGTAAAAAACGCTGTCATTACCGAGCGTATCTCTCAACTGGATTGCAACGTTATTTATATAATCTCGATGCTCACCAGGAAAAGAGAGAGCAACCCGAAAAACAACTTTTTCAATATTTCTTGGTTGTGAAGAACGGGAAAACATTGATCCAAAATCAAGCAATTGATCAATTGCAGTTAAGGAAGCTGTAAATGGGTCGAGATTAATTTTGACTTCTCCAAGATGATATGGATGCTTTTGATCCTGATGGAACAATACGTAATTAAGCCATATCGCAACAGGGTTTCTATTAGCAACGAAGACAGGTGTGAGTTTTTTCGTATTGTTCATGAAGCCCTTTTGGGCATGGTCTTGAATTTTAGAAATCTCATCCTTGGCAAAAATGTTCCCAGCTCGTTGAGCCATTTTTATAAAATGGCGCACTCTTTCACCCACAATAACCGCATGGCACGACATTTCGCTACCGCGTACACCGACAAGGCCAAGATTACTTGTTGCTAGGTTTCGTACTAATTGTTCAGTGTCGTTTGTACCGTTGTTGATACCGTAATGCTGCCAGAGCATTATGAGATGATTTGGGGATTCGAAATACCGACCGGAAAGCGGGCGTTGAATTTTAGGGGTATAAAAGATCGATATTTTTAGATCAGGAAACTCGTTCGCCTCTTTTTCGAACGCTTTCTGTAGGCGGAGTAGTTCTGCTCTTTTGTTCTTAGTCGGCATGTCATTCCTCAAACATGAGGTTGTTGCATAATTAACTTTAGTATTATTTCAATAAGTTATGTCTACCACATCAGTCCACTGAAAATGAGCATTAGAAACGGCATAAAGTCGATCGGGTGCGTCTCTATCCTAAACCAAAATGTATTTTGTTTTCAGGGCCTCATCTGGAAAATCTTATGATCTCAATTTCTGGTGGATCAATTGCAACCATGGTATGATTCGAATTCTGCAGTGATGACATATCTGGTTCGAGTGTAATAATGGCCATAAATTTTGATGAATGGACGAAAAATTCACAGTTTAATGAAAATGGATATAGTCTAACTATATTGGAAGTTGATGATGATAGTGAGGCTATTGATCAATTATCATCGGCAGTACCGGACCATTTCACTTCGAAATATTCAACTGTTTTGAAGCGCTTAGGAAAACCTGCCGCGGCACAATTTTTGGAGGTAAAACTCCCTACATCCAAAAGCATAAAATCTGGTGACCTTGGCGAGATAATTGCAACTGAATACATTGATACTGAAACTGATTTTGAAGTTCCTGTCAAACGACTGAGGTGGAAAGATCACCGCAACATGTCAATGAGGGGAGACGACGCAATCGGGGTGTATTTTCCAGATACTGATGATGAAGTTATTGCCTTTCTTAAAGTAGAATCCAAAAGCAGAAAGAGACTGGCCAATACGCCAGTCCAGGATGCCCGCAAAGCATTGGATAGTCATGGAGGTCTACCATCTCCCCACTCCTTGTTATTTGTGGCAGAACGGCTCTATGAAGCCAATGAAGACGACAAAGCGGACCAGATCGTCTTATTCCAACAAAATAAAGACATTGATGATGAACAAGTTGAACATATGCTTTTTACATTCAGCGGGAACGATCCTGAAAGTTATTTGAAAAAGGATCAATCTGATTATGACGACAACTATTTTCAAAACACTGTCGGTGTTTATGCAGATAGCCATAGCGAAATAATTCGGGATGTATTTGCGCTCGCGGGCGATGTCGAATGAACGTCGAAGATTTAGAAAGTAGCCTGCGTGAGGCATTATCGGCGGGGTATAGGAATAGCCTGTTTGCAAAAGGGCAAGGCCGCTCGATGATTATGCGGGACGGGCTCCTGCCGGACGGCCACCCCCATTATCCAAAAAATCTAAGCTATAATTTGTTGTCTTATGGGTATTCCTTATTCTCACAGGCAATATATTTGTGTGACGTTGATGGAGACAGGAATTTAGCCCGCCGAGCTTTTGAACAGGCAGGCAATGCTATCGAAGCCGTCGTTTCTAATGACGACAGAAAACATCCTGATTATGGGTTCCACATTGTCATGGCAGCGTCTGCATTTCATCTTGGTCGGTTCTCGGCTAGGGCATTTTCAGTTTTGGGATTGCTTGGCGAAGAAGCCAATATATCACCCATTGAAAATGCCCTTTCGTTATTGATGCGCCGGTCTTTGGCTGATTTGGAGCAGAGCATCATGACGTGGTGTTCTTTTGATGCCTATTCAGATGCTTCTCTGCTGTCCTTTCTAGAGAGCCGATTTGAAGAAGTTAATGAGAAATCTGAGGATGAGGGCCCTCATATCGAGGCGATTGATCTTGCTCTTACTGAAAGTTTTCTGGCCTCTCTGGGCAGCTTCTTTATGGCGTTGGAAACCGGCGATGTGAGCTTGTACGAAGCGGCGACCAGAAAGATTAAGGTTGGGCTGGAAATAACGTCAGAATTGAACATGGTACCACAATGGTGGAGCTTCAGGATTGCCACGAAACTACTCACCGACTTATGGGAAACAAGCTTTCATATTGCCTTGCCGAAAGACTTGCCTATGAGGGCACAGAGGTGGAATGACCTTAGGCGCTTATTCATTGCATCCATGTACAAGCGTAAAAAATCTGAGGTCGAACTTTGGCCGTCGCAATTGGAAGCGGCTAAGCGCTCTGTTGATATCAACGATAACCTTGTCGCCTCATTACCAACAAGCGCAGGCAAAACTCGCATAGCTGAACTGGCCATATTGAGATGTTTGGCTGACGATAAGCGGGTTATCTTCATTACCCCGTTGAGGGCACTATCCGCTCAAACGGAAACCGGTCTTCAAACGACCTTTGGGCCGTTGGGATATAAAATATCCACTTTGTATGGAAGTGTCGGCTCAAGTAATTATGAGAACGACGCCATAAGAGAAAGTGAAATTGTTGTTGCGACGCCGGAAAAAATAGACTTCGCGCTGCGAAATGACCCTGGCATCCTTGATGATGTTGGCCTGATCGTTTTGGATGAAGGCCACATGATAGGCCTGTCCGAAAGGGAAATTAGGTATGAAGCCCAAATTCAGCGATTGTTGAAACGACCGGATGCTCACCTGCGGCGAATAGTTTGCCTGTCTGCCATTCTCCCCGAAGGCGACCAGTTTGACGATTTTGTCGATTGGTTGAGGCGAGATGATGAAGGGGATGCAATCGTTTCAAATTGGCGACCGACGAGAGTCCGCTACGGACAGGTTTTGTGGCAAAGCGGACGCGACCGCGCCTGGCTGGAGTTAAAGATCGAGGACGAGCGGTCATTTGTTCCCGAATTTTTTAGCTCCGTCTCCCCTTCGATTGGAACGCGGAAGAAAAATTTTCCGACTGATCAACAAGAACTAGTCTTAGCGACAGCGTGGCGCTTAATTGAAGACGGGCACTCTGTTCTCATTTTTTGCCCGTTAAAAAAATCTGTCGAACCCTATGCTAAGAAAGTTTTCCAACTCTATAAGCAAGGATTTGTCTCGCCGCTAATCGCGGAGAATGCCGACGAAATAAAAACAGCCCTCACAACGGGGATGGAATGGTTGGGGGAAGGACACCCGATTCTTGAATGCCTAAAGTTAGGTGTCGCAATTCACCACGGGTCACTCCCAACTCCTTTTAGACGAGAAGTGGAAAAATTACTCCGAAAAGGATTTCTCAAGGTAACCGTGTCCTCACCAACATTGGCTCAGGGCCTAAATCTCTCCGCTACAAGTGTTCTGTTCCATTCCTTATTTAGAAATAGAGAATTGATTCCGAGTTCCGAATTCAAGAATGTCATTGGTCGGGCGGGCAGAGCATTCGTCGATGTTGAAGGGTTAGTTCTATATCCGATGTTTGAGCCGTCAGATAATCGTGAACGGCAGTGGGCGCAATTGATCAATGATGCCGGAACGTTGTCCATGGAAAGTGGGCTAGTCAGATTGGTGATGTCCTTACTGCTTAGGATGAGGGCTGCCTTGGGGGGCAGTGCTTCCCTAGATGAACTGTTGGAGTACGTCGTTAATAATGCAGAGGCCTGGAATTTCCCCTCAGTTGCCGGTGAGCAAGAAGAGTCGAGGTTGCAGGCACAGTCATCGTGGCATCGGCATATTAATTTTTTGGATACATCTCTCTTAAGTCTGGTCGGCGAAAATGATGTGGCGCTGGTAGACCTTTCAAATCAGCTGGATGCCGTCTTGTCTTCCTCCTTATGGGAACGCCGCTTGAATCGGAGAAACGAAGAGGTGAAAGATCTGTGCGAAGCTGTGATTAAGACCCGATCAAAATTTGTATGGGAGAATACAAATTCATCACAAAGGATGGGGTACTTTTTGGCGGGGGTTGGTTTGACAACCGGCCAGCAATTAGATGCCGTCTCAGTACAGGTAAATGAACTTCTTGTATCTGCCAATGGGGCAATCATTAACGGTAAGCATACTGCCGCCATTGACGCGATCACTGCGCTGGCAGGAATACTATTTGCAATTCCGCCTTTCAAACCCAGCGATATGCCTGATGATTGGAAGAACTTGTTGGCGGGCTGGTTAAATGGACAAAAAATTAGTGATATTGCTGCCGAAGCATCGTCCAAAACGCTCAATTTCATTGAGGACGCGTTTGTGTACAGACTGCCGTGGGGTATAGAATCTGTGAAGGTACGGGCTGTTGCCAATGGAGATCGTGTTGGCGATTTCTCTATGGAAGATTTTGAATTGTCATTGGCTGTTCCTGCTCTTGAAACAGGAACTCTCAATGTCTCAGCTGCCATCCTTATGCAATCTGGATTTACGGCTAGATTAGCTGCCATTCATGCTGTGACGAGTGCGGATGCGACATTCACCGGTGCGGCTGAATTAAGAGGTTGGTTGTCTACAGATCATGTAAAGGAGCTTGGTGAGTCTGGAACTTGGCCAACACAGGAAACGTCCTTTATATGGACGGAATTTGTAAGCAATTATTCAAGAAGCTCACAGACGGTTTGGAAGACACAAAAATTTGAAGGAACGGCTGACTGGAACGAAGGTGCTAGGCCAGATGCAGGGGATTACATCAAACTGATTGTGGATGGCGACGGTAGTAACACCCTTCTGTCGTCTGAATTTTCCCCCCTTGGAAAGTTGAGAGAGCGATTTCCCGAAAATTTGCCAGGGCTTCTGATTTCTCAGGTGAACGCAGATGTGTCGAAAATTGATTTCACATACTACGGGCCAGAGCTGAACTAAATATCCAAACATAGAAAATGGTCAGATCAACGGGCCATCGGCATTCCATCAGAAGGACATTGATATGATAACCCATATGGATCACTATGGGAGAGTGCAGAATCCAACATACAACCAATAATTATTGCGTATGCGTTAACCCTAGAAAACACGATAACTCAAAATTATGGTTAGTTTCGCTACTCGATACAGCAGAAGTTTCGAAGAGTTATCCAGACTCATGCTGGCCGAGCAGCTTGGCATTTCGGAAGATTCAATTGTTTTGACGCAAGCCCAGCACGATGGGGGGAAGGACGGACTTCATCATTTCACCTTCGGCAACGTTTTTGGCCAGGAGTTAGGGTTTGATTGGGTTTTCGAGGCGAAATTGCGCGCGCCCCCCAAGAACGCTGGTCTGGACACTTTTGCCAAAGCAATGGTCGTGGCATTTAACGACATGTGTCACGGGGTGGTGCTCACAACCAACAGATTGTTTACACCACAGTGCGTAGAACAAGCTGGCCAGTTTCAAGCCCGCACGGGATTGAAGGTGCTTTACGTTGATGGCCCCAAAATTTCACGATGGATACGGCACAAATTCGAGAGTCTTCGCGCACAGAACTACGATGAAGAGTTCTTGCAAAATCTTTTGTGGGATCAAGAGCTCGAAGCCAAGTTGTCGGCTTCCATTCCCGACACCATCACCGTTTCCACGGCGTCGGAATGGTCATCGCCACTGCAAGTACGGCTAAATAAATACAACGTTCACGACGAGGCGTGCCTTGTCACATGCGTCGAAATCCAGCCTGTCGCATCCCAACCGGTCGACCTTGTGGACATCATTGGTCAAGAGCGTCGGCAAATCGCCGAACGTCTTGCACAATCCTTACAGGAAAATTCGGGCCTGCATCTCTTGTGGGGCGAAGGCGGTGTCGGTAAGTCCGCTATAATCGGCCATGCCATCGCAATGACATCGCCGGACAATCCCACGGTCGTCTCGCTCAGTCTTAAGCAACATCTCACGTCGAGAACGTTGTTCTTGGCTCTGCTTAAGGACTTGCTTGGCCTCGACGTTTCGATGGCCTTAAGCGAAGGTGATTCGACAAGTGCGATCGACCTGTTGGCGGATCTAGTCGGTCGGACGACGGCGTCCCGTCAGGAGATTGAAGCAACCGTCCGTGCGTTAACGGCAGACACGGGGGATTTTATCGCACGACACGATCTCAACCATACGATCTTGCTGACGTTGCTCAAACGGTTACTGGAAAAGCGCGGCCACAATCAAGAAAGCGTTCCCAGCGTCATAACCATTTTGCATGAGTTGCACTATGCCAAATCGGAAGTTCTGGATTTTCTGTCTCAGCTCATCCCCATACTGCTGAATTTTGGGGTAAGAGTATTGCTCGAGGCGCGGAATCTCGACCCCCATGACGGCATATCCGATTGGGATGCGTTCTCTTATGCAATGCGTAACATGGCAGAGTTTGAAGAAACGGTTCCCGTCCCCTCAAACACGGATGCCAGAAACCACCTGCTCTCCTTGTTGCCGGGGCTGGGTGTTGAAAGAGCAGATTTCATTCTTGAACGGGTAGGCACCGTTCCGCTGTTTCTTGAAACCGCTGCTGATTTTCTGATCAAGAAAAAAGCCGTGGTAATACACGACGGGCGAGCGAGCGTCGTCGAGAACCTTGAGCTCTTTTTTGAAGGCATCACACCGCCCAAGGCGCAAATCCTTCTTCGACTCACCATTGAGCACTGGGCAAGGGACGCGCAGGTCCGGGACTTGCTGTTGGGCGCATCACTGTTGGATGGGGTGTTAAGCACGCATGCCGCCGAACACTTGGTTGAGGATGTCGGACAAGTCGAGACGATGATGGATGCGTTGTTGCATAGCAACCTCTTTAATGTCGCCCCTACGCACGACCGAATACATACACGCCACAGCCTCATTTCGAGCGAGCTTGAGCGATATGCCAAAGATACGCCGTTCGCCTTGGCTCGGGTCGCTAAACGGCTTTTACAAAACATCGGTGATATCGCCATTGCTCCTTTGCAACGCACCTCGAAGGAAGCAGATCTGTGCGCGGCAGCGGGCATGCCCGATCGGGCTGCGGATTTGGCTTACCGGGCGGGCGGAGCGTTCTGGCAACAACATCAGCTGAATCAGGCCAGCCGTTATCTGAAACTCGCTTACACTCAATTATCCATCATTACGCATACCGGCGGGAACGAGTCCAGCGCACATCGGCGGTGGGATTGCTTATTCGATTTGCTCGACTTGCTCGATCAACGTTACCGACTGGGTAATCAACAAAATGCAGACCTTCTCGTTCAGGCCCAAGCCGTATGGGATGATGCTGATATAATTGCCCTGGGGTTGAAACCTGTTGATCGACTGACTTACCTCTTGAGGTCCGGCTACATCTTGTGGCGCAAGTGCCATACACAAGAGCTTTTTGCGGATGCTGAAAACTTGGGCCGCAAACTTTTGCAGTTGGTTGAGCAAGCCGGCGTTGTCCAAAACGTCTCCTCCGACGTTGTCGGCAACGCTCTATCCTCTCTGGGGATTACGCTGAAGGCTCGAACGCGACCAGAAGAAAGCCGTCAGGCTTTTGCGCACGCAAGGCAACTCTTCCCGAACAGTGTCAATCTCGAAGTCCAGCACCACTCAAACGAAGCCGCCCTGTATCTGGGCGAGGTGCCACAACAGGCCTATGAGCACTACGTATCCATTCTTGAGCTCACCTCTCCGGCCAGTCCTTATTTTCTCGCACATCTTCATGCCAAGGTGGACAAAGCAATGGCGGAGTTCTTGAGCAGGGATTATGAACCTGCACGTTCCAGCGCCATGGATGGCGAGGAAATGGCTGCTAGCAACGGCATTGCGGCACAAACGGCACGCGCCTTGAATGTATACGGCTGTTGTGAATGGTTAGATGGAAACACGACGTCGGCCTATCGGCGTTTTTACCAAGCAACCCTGGATGCCGAACGTTCGTTCTCGGACCGTTTTCTATGGCGCATGCGGACAAATTTGGCATCCGTCGCCCTTGCGGCAGGTCATAAAGACGAAGCGATGAAAAATGCCAGTTCCGCAGCTGAGCGCATATTGAGTCCACGTCGTGAGAACTGGCCCGACACTGGCAAATTGGTCAAAACCCGCTGGTATCACGCATTGGTGCAGTGTGGAGCGGTCTTGTATTCACTTGGCCGGAAAGATGATGTTTGCGCATTGGCAAAAGATGTACGAGGCATCAATTTTATGGAACATGTAATGGCCGCAGCTGACGGGGAGTTTGCGTCAGATGTGTTCGGGGAAAGCTCCTCAGTTCATGAAGGCAAGATTATGATCCTGGGGTGACGCTTAGCAGGCATTCAGCATACATAGTGCGGTGTCGAGACGCTGTCTCGGCCAATCAAGGGGCCGACCTGGAAGCCACGCGGTGGTTCGAGCGATCTCGAACACTGCGTCTAAGAGAATCCATACGAGAACCAACTTTACCTGATCGGAAGACTTGGAAAGTTGCAGTAAGCCTTCCGTCCATGATGATACCAGATCGCCCTTGGAGCTTTCGGGGTCGGCGCATTTTACTAACACGAAGGCCGCGTCTCTGCCCCACCATCCGAGGTGTGCACGCTCTCCGTCGATCAGGCGGTATTGGCCATTCTGCACGCGAACATGCTCAAGGGCAAAATCGCCGTGTTGATGGCAAAACGGCATATGGGTGACTTCGGTTTCGACGGCCTTCTCAATATTGATTTTGCTATCAAGAATTTTCAGCCGGTCCTGAACGGGTAGATCAATATAACGGTGAATTAGTTTGTTCACGGTTTCACGCCATGCCACGCGCACACTGGCGGCGCGAAGATGGTGGGGTGCCATTTTTGGTTTTTCATCCCGTGCGCCAAGCCAGTCTTGAACCTCAGCCTGCAGCTCTGTCCGTTGCAAATCATAAACACAAGCGTTCCATAATGGCTGAAGCGCATGATGGGCGATACGGACTTTCTCCAGAAAGGATTCGTTTGAGAAAGCATTGGGTAGATATTCAAACAGGTGTAGTCCTGCCGCCACCTCCGACGCCATTACCCCAGCAAATCCAGGCAATTTCGAGGAGGCAAGATCGCGCTCAAGCCGTACGCTCAAAGGATGATATAGCGTTTCGGTATCGGCCGTGTCCCAGATAGGACGACGGGCAAATACCGTGTAGGGATGTTTGATGGCAAAGCAGCCCGCTTTCGTGTGCGCTTTCCAGATAACGGAACGGCCCGCCTGAGGCACCTTCTGAATGTCGCCATGGTTGATAGCCGTGCAGCAATAGGCTTCGACGAAACGGGCCGCATCTGCATCATCGGCAATCGTTCTTTGAAAGGGAAAACGCCCAATTAATCCCTGTGGTAATGGGTTTTTGATCAAGTTTAGAGGCTCATCCAGAGCCTTCGACTCCGGCGGGCCACCGGTTAGTCCGAAGGTCATGTAGGCGTCCTGGTGGCGTCCGAAAAAATTCCATGATGCTAGCGCAGCACGAGCTGTTTCTTTTGCCGCATACCCTAACGAAGGGGACAGCAGTGGCTGTGAGATGAAATGGCTCATCCTGTGGCTTAAGGCTTCGGCATCGCCGTAGGAAACCAGAAAGCCATTCACACCGTCTGCGACGAGATCTCGGGCGAACCCATGCGGCGTACCGATGACAGGAACACCTTGTGACATCGCCTCCAAAACGACCCTGCCGCCGGGTTCGTACGAGGAGTGCATTACCAGCACCAGGGCTTTGAGCAACAAGGCCCCAACGCCCTTCGCGTCGAGATAGCCCCACCAGCGTATGTGCCCTTGACGTTCAAGAGTAAATAATGACTCGTAAAAGGTGACTTGTTGGCGAACGGTATCGATTTCGCCAGGAGAGCCGCCCACGATCCACAAATCGGGACATGTCTCCCCATATTGCTTTCTGAGGTCGAGCCAAGCCGTGAGCATGTGCTCGATGCCCTTGTTGCCGCCCATCCGCCCAACGTACATATAGACGCCAACGTTCCACCAGAAGGCAGCGTCGTGGACAAGCTCCCCATTTGTTGGCAGATGGTTACTATCCATGTTAGTGCCTTCCCACGTTCACCGAACGCGGGACACCATAACCATCCCGGCACGGCTTAAGGTAAGGTGGTGCAACGGGCCTTCCGACAATTTCGATTTTTTCGGGCGCGACGCCATATTCTTCGATGAGGTCCTGACGTTCCTGATTGCAGATGCAAAAGACGCGCGCAGCATTTCCATAAACGGCACGCTCAACGTCAAAACGCGTTGGGGATTGATCATCAAAGCCCGTGATCTTGCGCCGCCAACCATTTGAAATGACAGTGTGCACATAAGGGATGCCAAGATCACAGGAAATCTGAGCAGCGGCTCGCCCTGAGTTCCAGTACACACTGTGCAAGACTGTCGGCACGTCCCACTTTGAGATCGTGCAATGAATTTGCTCAACCGTTTCTGCGTGGTGGGAATCAAGTTGATGCTTGTCCAAAGGACCGACAGATCCAATCCGTATACGTGCCAGTTCACCGAGACTGGAAAGCCGCTCATATTCTGGTGATGCAGGCGCTGCTCGTCTTGTGACCAGCAAGTGGGGCATACCCATTCGATCGTAGAGCCTTTGAAGTTCGCAAAGGTAGCTATGGGTGCCGCCACCTTCTCCAATTCCGGGGGGCGAGGCCGGATCCGCATGCAAGCAAATGAGAACGACTTTGACGCTGCTCATTGTGGACTGTGAAATGGACAATTCTCCAAAAATCTGTCGCACCCCCATCTTCTTAACCTCTGATAATTTTGAGTTATCAGACATCTAGATTTTCCGTCTTGGGTTCGCGTTGCGGATGGCTTCGTGGAGGCTGGTATCTGAAACGTGAGTGTAAATTTCGGTTGTCGATATGCTGGCATGGCCGAGGAGTTTCTGGACATGGCGTATATCTAAGCCGCTCTCCAATAACTGGGTTGCCGCAGAATGGCGGAGCATGTGCGGCGTAATCCGTCGGTTCAGTGGTAGGCCTTCGACATGCTTGTGAATGATTCTGCGTATATAGTCTGGAGTTGCCGGGGTGCCACGGAATGTAAGAAGAAAAATATCTGTATTGTGGCTGAGTTTGTTTCGCGATTTCGCATATGTTTCGACTTGTTGCTTAATGGTCTCATCAACCAAAAAAACACGCCGCTCCCGATTTCCTTTCCCTTTTATCGAAATTGTCCCCGTGCTGAGGTCGATATCGTGTATTTGAATTTTACAAAGCTCACCAACGCGAATGCCAGTGGTGAACAACAATTCCAACGCCAGCGACAAAGTGGCACTGCGAAAATCACCTCTGGTGCGTGGTGGGGTGCCGTAAAGTGCTTTGAGTTCATCCTGAGTCAAATTACGAGGCAGGCGACGCGGTGTGCGGATCGTAGCGCGTAACCTATGGAAAGGACTTTCATCTATGCGCTCCTCATCCTCCAACCAGCGGCACAATACCTTGAGACATGCAACACGGCGTTTGATACTTGTAGATGCCTGCTCTCGGTTGTACATATCTGTGATCCAGGCTGTAATGGCATCTTTGGTGAAGACATCCTTTTCGTTTTCCCGGGCGGCCCATGTCCGAAAATCATTCAAGTCTTGCCGGTACGCCCGTAGCGTGTGGCCCGAAAGGTTTCTTGATCGACAGCTTTCTATAAAATCATTTGAGAGTGCATTTAAATCCATCGTTTTCGTCCCCGAAATGCTTTGTTTGGGGAGGCTGAACGATGAAAAAGCCAAAATCAATTTATTATTGTTTATCAGCACATTGGTATTGGTAGATGCAAATTTTGCTTATTCTACCTATGAGTTTTTGATGACGTGTCTTTACTTCAAACTTCAAATTTAAAAGGAAGTTCTCAATTTTCAAATTGTGAAAACAAGTTTTGTTTTGCGCGTCGCTTTCGCTTATTACGCCGTCAGGGCGGATGAGGCTTGACGGTGCATCAAGCGTCTTCACAGGGCGCAGCATCCTTTCAAATTGACATTAATATATCGGCCACCATAATGTACTATTAAGTGTGTTATACGATATTTATTCGCACTTAGGTGCTTGCTTCATAAGATCCAAATTATCAAAAAAAGCGATAACTATTAATTATGAAACCCACGCGACTGGAAGAAATTCTGCACCATATTGAGGACGGCGGCAGCGCGGGTGAAGTGGACTTGAAGAGCGATGAGTTTGAAGCCGTCTGCCGTGAATTGGCAGAGCAGTGGGCAAGCGCCCAATTCATCGAACCGTTCAGAATTGAGTATCGCAAGCAGGAACCGATCGACATCCTCATTGAGGAAAATCATAAACCGGCCATTCAGATCCCCGGTTCCCAAATGATTTCTGGCGGGACGAAAAAAACGAACAGGCACTTTATTGAATGTAAGCTGTATGGTCGCGACCTTGAACTGAGTGTCGTTAGCGCGCCTTATCTCTATGCTCTTCGGGAGCGTCCCCAATCCCTCGTTATCGCAACAAACCGAAAATTAACATCCGGTGCCGAGGAATATGCTTCGTGGCTTTTCAAGCAGGAGCTGCACGGACAGACCACCCTTTCTACTTGGAATCCTCTTGATACGGCAGACCAATCAGAGAGGCCCCAAACCGATTCCTCAGGTGAAACCACGTATAGCGTCCACCGCCCTTCAATTGAAATCATATCTTGGAAACTTGCGCTTCAAAAGCCCTTCCAAGATGAATTTATCGCGATATCCGGAAACGAAAACAGAAGCCTGTATTGGATGAGCCCAGATGCGCGTTTTAGGTTGCGCGCTGTTTTGCACAATCCCGTTGCCCATCGACGCCTCAAACGCATCGTCCTACGATTCAAAGATGAACAAGACGGCGAGATTGCTTTCGAACTTAAAAACATTGGGACCGTTGCGGGCAACGTCGAGGTCGAGGGGATTATTCCCGCCCGTCAATTTCGCGCTAACGTAACTTATGCCCCTCCTTCTATGGACCTGCATACAAGCAGTGGCCAAGACACTTATGTAAACCTAGCCAACTTCCCAAGACTTTCCCTTGCTGATACGGTTTTGGTGCTGCCGGATTTTAGGGAAGAAGACACCGACAAACTCTACCGAGACTGGATGAGCGCGCGTGACGCCCGAATATTGCTGCTTGAAGGTGAAGGCGGCATCGGGAAAACCTTCATGTGTGAACGCCTCGCAGCCCGCGCAAACGAAAATGGGTATCGCGCGGCCCACACCCCCTTGGAAGTGCGCACCGAACCCGGTTTCATCTCCGAACTGGTCTGGATGCTCCTGAGCCCAGAGATGAAGGCCGTTCTTAAGGCAAGCGACCGCGAGATCACAGGGGCATTGATGCAGGAGCTTGGCCATTCCTATGGCATGGATGCCACCGACTGCGACGCGTCGGCGCTTGCAGACCTCCTGATCACAGGAGAGTGGTCTGGAGACGAGCCGGAAATCCTTATGCAGATGATCGCCCGGTTGATGGTCGGTTCGGGCAAGCCGCTGCTCCTCATCGTGAGCAATGCGCACAGAGCATCCGATTCCGTCGCCTATGCCTTGCGTACGCTTTTCGCTGCCCTGGAATCGACCGGAGAATGGGGGCAGGTCCGCATAATCGTCGAGGCGCGGGACACCCCTGAGGACCTGGGCGAAGCCTGGGCTCATCTGTTCAGTTGGATGCGCAAGTCCATTGGGCACCGCTTGAAACGCCACTCTCTCGAACAATTTTCCAAGCATGATGTTGAAGACCGCTTGGCATCCATCATTACGAGCACGGACTCTGCCACTGTCGCACGATTGATTTGTGATAAAGCTGGGGGAAACGCCTTGTTCGTCGTCAATCTGCTGCAAGCTCTACTCGAACAAAACGTGCTCCAGCCTCAAATTACGCGTTATGCGGCTGATGCGCAGTCGGTCTCGTATGTCATCGGATCTATTTCCGCGCTTCGAATGTTCATCAGCGATTTGGGGCCCAAGGTCGAGGATATTCTCGTCTCGCGGATCAACTTTTGGCATCACCGACTGCTCCAGAGTGAGGGGGGAACGGATGGGGTCATTTTAGGGCTGATGGGCTTGTTGGACATCGACGTTTCCGAGCATGTTCTGGCCGTGTTGACCGGCGAGCCTGATGTGAACATAGAAACCGCGTTGATCGAGCTTAACCGTGCCGGTTTGGTTGAGCCCCGGGCCAGCGGCCATTATGGCTTCAAACACGAATTTATCGGCACGGCTGCGAAAACCTGGTTGAACACCCTATCGTCCCATACGGAACGGATCATGGCCATTGCGGATCGGCGCGTGGATATAAAAGGGACACATGCCTTCGAACTTGCTCTCTCCAAAGGCCTTCTTCAGGCCTATCTAAACCGAAGCGCTCGGGCTTTAGAGGCTCTCAACGCCGCGCTTCAATTCGCTCAAGGCAATTTCAACGACATATTCCGCTGTTATCAGGAAATTCACGCCATTCTTTACCCCGGCGCGGCATCTGATAACGCCTCGGCCTTTCACGCCAATGTCCATCAGTATTTAAGTCACGGGTATTACATTCTCCCGGCTGAGAAGGGAGTTGAGATCAACAGGCAAGCTCTAAGTGCCCTTGAGGGGGCATGCCCGGCAGTTCTCAATTACACAGATTATGATTATTTATATCGTCGCTATAATCATAACCTGTCGAACATAGCCATTCGCCAGTTGGATCTTGGGAGTTTTTTTCGTCACGCAGAAGTGGTCCTTGATCTTTGCTCAACGCCTTTAGAGTTGGCCCAGTTTCTAAACCGCACCATTAAGGTGTGTACCCTATGCGGTGCGACAGGAATTGGCCGCACCATGGGCGAAATGGCCTACGCATTACAATTGCGGATTGCCCCGAGCATGGATCCAGATTTAATGTCAGTGCTTTTCGGCGAGGTGAGCTTTCTCTACGCACTGGTGTCACCGGAAGATGCACTTTTCATCGCTGAGCAAGCTTGCCAGCACACGGGAACAGAGCGCCAGCGCGTGCATGACTTGGTCGCCCGCGCTGCGGCTTTCCTACGTATGGGAGATGTGAGCCCGGCGACGCAGGATCTCCAGAAGATCGAAGACCTAACGACGAAACTAGGTCTGAAGTCGATGTATGCAAACGTGTCCCTTTTACGCGGAACATCCGCTTTGGCGGAGGGGCGATGGCACCTCGCTGCCGACTCATTCCGTGTTGGCCTTTCCGATGTCGCATGGCAGGGCAACCGCCGAGATGAATTGCTGATCGGAAATAATATGGTCGTGGCGCTTGTCCTCGCCGATCATCTGGAGCGTGCCGCGAATTTGCTGAACGCGTTGTTAGCAATTGCGGCGCAGGTGTCGCCACGCCATGATCCTTTGGTCCATCTTGAAAAACTGCTCCGGAAAACTCAAAACCGTGTCGTAAAACATCCTGAGTGGTTGAAAGATCAAGATAAACAGGAACCTTGGTTTCCAGAAATCACAGGTATCGGGCCCAACATGCTTTCGCCGTTGCTGTTAAACGCGCAGACCTTATTCACATACGATCCAGCAATCTTCCCGTCGCTATCGGATTATGGCTTTTCGAATGAAGATGTACCACCAGTCACGAAGAATACCCCTGCGCGATACCTGTCGTGTGAGATGGCGTGCGGTGGAGGCCGGTTATATGCGGTATGTTAGTTGGTCGAGATAAGAACGAACTCCATCAATAATATATGCCATCGCGGCATCGCCATCGTCGTTATCCATTAACGCAATGTTGCGATTTTGTGGATAGGCCCAACGCAAAATCACGGATGGCACGTGTGTTTCGCCGTAACGAAGTTCGGCCTGAAATTTCTGCGTCATATCAAACAAGGCGATGACGGGCTTTTCGAACGCGGTAGCAATGCTCATGGGGCTGCTATCAAAACCAATAAAAACATCCGCAGCCCATATTAGAGCCATCGCCTCCCGGAGCGTGCGACCGGGATTGAGCAGGCCAAGGTCCTGGTCGCCAAATTCCGAACGACCAACCTGGAAAAACGAAGCTTCGTTTTTCAGCGCCGTCATCAGCGCTTGCCAGCGGGTATGATGCCACGGTGCTCCCTCCCCGCTGCTGCTCGTTCCGCCTGGATGCAGGCAGATCAGCGGCCTAGGCAAGTGCCCGGTTTGATCCAGAGCCCAACGCATTTCCGCCTTGGACAAAAACAGGGACGGTCGTAAATGACGAGGCCGCAAGCCGTAGGCGAAACATATATTCTCGATAACGTGGTTCACCTGAATGAGGGACCGCCGCTCCATATCGACGACACCAAATCCTTCTAAATCAACTTTCTCGGCATTCAATATCGATCCTACGTAGGGATTGTGCAGCCATAGGGCGAAAGGGTCCTCGCCTTTGACACACCCGACGGACGGGCAAAGCGGTGCAGTGATGATATTAACCGGACGCCCGGCAACCCGTGCCCAATCTTCAACAAGACGCGTAAACACAAGAGCGTTGCCAACACCACTGTCTTGACAGTTAGGAATCGCCAAGTCGGCGTTGTGCTGTTTCGCATAGGCTTTAGTGAGAGGCAAAACGCGCTCGAGAGCAGACAAAGATAGTGGCAATAGATGCATAATTAATAGTTATCAGATTTAATTCCTCTCTATTCTGGTTCTGAGAGTAGTTATGTTGGAGCAGGATCGATAGCAAGCGCGTGGAGGCGTATTGCAGCAGATCCGGTGCATTCCGGTACGGTGTTGTCGCGATGGATGGACTACGGAGCTTGGTAGGCAGCCGAATTTAGGGAAAGGTGAAGTGTCGAAGGTGATCAGGCTTGCAGGCGGTGTTCTAATGCGTTTAAGGTGCTTTGCGCATACTCCCGCAGCCACGAATGGGCTTTGAGTTCCTTGAGGTATGCCGTCTTGCAGAACGTGACGATATCGTCCAGGCGTTGCGTACGGCGCTCGTTGATCGCTTTGAGCCGTTCTGCAGCGGTCTGTTTGTTGCGGTGGTCTTCAAGGTATGGTGCCAACCCCGTTTCGATGTAGATGCCGTTGACCCGAACCACGACCTTGCCGTCGTGGTAATGGCTGCCACGCTTATCTTCAGTACGGGTTCTTATTCTTCCCGTGAAATATACGGCGATATCGCTAACTGCGGCACCTTGGATGACCAAGGCTACGCTCAGTTGATTGGCCAGTTGACGTTTGAAATGCCACATCCTTTCCTGAAACGATCCCAATTCGGATTGTTGTTCCTGGCGCCGCTCAGCACGCTCCACGAAGAGTCTGTTGCAGCGATTAATAGCGAATAGATCACGTATTTTTTGTTGGGTCTCGACAGAGGGCTCTCGGCCTTTGACGGTGATATTCAGGCCGTAGGCGCGTAACAGCATAATGTTAGCGATGTTGTCGGCGGTGAAATCGCTTTCATAACGTGCGTCACCGCCAAAAGCGTGGAAATTCAATTCGTTAATTAATTGAAACTTCTTGTGGGCAGTATTGTGTCCGAAATTTTTGACTAGGGTGTGGACTCAATTGGTCCATAACCTGATGGCGAAGATATGAAGCATTGCCAGGAAGTTTGCGCTGAGTTTTTCATACCTCGTCGTCAACCTTCTCATGTCTTTCATGGTACAGAAAAACCGT